>Ga0123356_10000868_pt1 | contig 33541 bp, 33 predicted proteins | sample TergutEmb28metaG_2_FD_92546 | JGI IMG/M metagenome (GOLD analysis project Ga0123356, IMG submission 92546) | Embiratermes neotenicus P3 segment gut microbial communities from Petit-Saut dam, French Guiana - Emb289 P3 | ecosystem: Host-associated > Arthropoda: Insects > Digestive system > Gut ...
CCCGGTCGCGCTCAGCGGTCCCGGCGCTCGCGTCCGCCGCGCCGTGATTCTGGGCATGGCACCTTGCCCCGATCGTGGCGAGACGGGAGAATCACCTCATGACACGACGGACGATGACGGCACTTCTGGCCGTTGTCACGGTGCTGGGGGTTTCGGCGGCCGTGGCGACGACGGCACAGTCAGCGAGCGATGGCCACACGGTCAGCCCCTGGCCACACGTCAACACCGCGCCTGACCCTGCTGGTGGGATCTATGTCTCGCCCAGCGGAAACGATGCGACCGCAACGGGGGCAGTCGGCGCTCCCTTCAAGAGCATCAACGCCGCTCTGGCGACGACAAAGGCTGGTGACACGGTAATCCTGCGTGGCGGCACGTATCGGGAGGGAATCAACGTTCGAATCCGGCTGCCGAACATCACGATCAAGTCCCGGCAGGGGGAGTGGGCGGTGATCGATCTCACGACCTACGACACCGACGCCGACGAGGACTCCGGGGTGTACTTCGACGTCGGATCGTCGGGCGGCCGGCTGCAGGGGGTCGAGGTCATGGGTGGCTACTACGCCGTCGCCATGGAAACCACGTGGCGCTGGGACCCTGATGATCTGTACACGGCCGGGGCGTCAAACATTGTCATCGAAGACAACGTCCTCCACGATTCCCGGTACGACGTCGTCAAGATCAAGCCCAACTGCGACAACGTCACCATCAGGAACAACGAGATCTACAACTCGGGGCGGGCCTTTGCCGGAAACCCCTTGAACGGGGAAGACAACGCCGAGGGCATCGACAACGTCAACGGCGACAACATGGCGGTGCAGGGGAACTACATCCACGACATTGTCTCGAACGCGATCTACGCGAAGGGGGGCGCGACGGACGCGCTGATCGAGAAGAACTGGATTGAGACGGCGTACGGAGGAGGGATTCTCATCGGTTTCGACACGAGTGTTGACTTTTTCGATCTCGCCGTCAACCCGGAGTACTACGAGAACATCGGGGCCGTGGTGCGCGACAACTTGATCGTGGACACAGGCTGGGAGGGGATCGGCTTCTACGCCGCCAAGGACGCCGAAGTCCACCACAACACGCTGGTCAACGTGGCATTCGGAGGGTCGTACCACGCCGCCATCTACTTCGGTCTCTCGTACCAGGACTGGGATCCGGAGGCTGGCCGCCCTGCCACCGTCAATCCGAAGTTTCACCACAACATCGTGAGCCAGCCGGCCGCCATCGTGCGCCCGATGCTGGAAATTCGCTACTCAAACGACCTGATGGGGATGTCCGCGCTCGACGGGAAGCCGTTGATGCACGACAACTGCTACCACATCAAGTCCAAGAGTGCGGTGTTCATGGACCACCGCCCGGGTAGCCCGCTGGCCTCCGGCGGAGGTCTGGCCGCCTGGCAGGCCCACATCAGCGGCGATGTCGACTCCATCGAAGCTGATCCCGATCTTGACGCGGACTACGTTCCCTCGAACCCGCTGTGTGCGGGGGTGAGGTGGGCAGAGGGCGGGCCCGGTTCCCCGACGCCGAGTGGGCCCGGTTCCCCGACGCCGAGTGGGCCTGGTTCCACGACGCCGAGTGGGTCTGGTTCCACGACGCCGAGTGGGTCGGACACGACGAGGCCGGCCGAGCCTGGGACTACAGAACCCTCCAATCCTGGGACCGGGACGTCGACCGATACCGGCGGTGGACCGCCCGCAGCCAGCCCCGGCCAGCCCACGAACCCTCACCAGACGCCGGCCCTGAAGATCACGCGGGTAAAGGCAGGCCAGAAGGCGATCGCTCTGGTCGCGGGTGCGAGGGCGAAGGTCCCAACCTTTGGCTACTGGACCGGTGGCAAGCGGGCGCCCGTCAAATGGACGTCGTCGAAGCCTTCGGTCGCCAAGGTTTCCAAGACCGGAGTCATCACCGCCAAGAAGCCCGGCAAGGCCACCATCCGCGCCACGGCAGCCGGCGGCAAGAAGGCGTCTATCAAGGTCGCCGTCGTCAAGGCTGCCGGCTACAAGGTTTCCCAGGTCACAGCCAACGTCCCGCGCACCATGAAGGTGGGCGCCGTCGCCTACGTGACGGGAAAGTACAAGCCGAGCACCGCGACCGGAGCAGTGGTGAAGTACTCCTCGAAAGAGAAGTCCGTCGCAACGATCGACCAAGCAGGAAGGCTGGTAGCCAAAGCGAGAGGTACCGCGACCATTCGCGTCAAGGCGAAGGGGAGGGTTGCCGAGTATCGGGTCGCGGTGAAGTAGCCCCCAACGCCGAGCATGTGAAAACCCGACAACTAGCAGCGATGACAACGTTCTTAGTTGTCGGGTTTTCACAGGCTCAGCCACTCAACGACTCGCTGCTCGGGACTGTCATCGTTGCCGCGCTGACGACTCGACCTGCAGCCGCCGGCTATCCCCACGCGGTGACGATCCCTGCCGGAGTGGCCGGACTCCCACGTTCCTCCGTTCTCAAGCCGACGGAGATCGCGACGGTCGATCGTGACCGCCTCGATGGGCCTCTTGGGTCGCTGCCGCCCGTCGTGGTGGGCGAAGTGGACCGGTGCCTGCGGTTCGCTCTGGGCCTGTAGCGACGAATAGCAGGACGGGCGGCGGTCCTCGAGCCCTAGAATGGCTCCGATGCTGGCCCGGCAACCGGAAGGAGACTGACCGTGGGCATGGAAGTCATGTGCTTCGACCTCGAAGGGGTTCTTGTCCCCGAGATCTGGATCAACGTCGCAGAAGAGACCGGCATCGAGGAACTGCGTCTGACCACCCGCGATGTGCCCGTCTACGACGACCTCATGGCCTACCGGTTGCGGATTCTCGACGAACACGGCCTCAAGATCTCCGATATTCAGCGGGTTATTGCCCGCCTGCGACCTCTGCCGGGAGCGCGTGAGTTCCTGGAGTGGGTGAAGGCGAACTTCCAGGTCGTGATCCTCTCCGACACCTTCTACGATTTCGCCGAGCCGTTGATGGTCCAGCTCGACCACCCCCTACTCTTCTGCCACAACCTCGAGATCGAGGCAAACGGCCGCATCGCCAACTGGGTGATCCGCCTGCCCCGCCACAAGATGGAGGCCGTCAAGTCCCTCCAGGGCCTGAACTACACCGTCTTCGCCGCCGGCGACTCCTACAACGACACCGACATGCTCCTGGCCGCTGACCAGGGATTCTTGTTCACCCCTCCTCAAAACGTCGTCGACGAGTTCCCGCAGCTCCCAGTCGTCACCACCTACGAGGACCTCAAAGCCGAACTAATCCGCGTCTCCTCAAGGGACCTGACTCCCTAGGGCCACGGTTGACCGTCGTGGCGAAGAAGCGGGTTGTTGTTGGGTAGTCGCCTCTCGCTCTGCCTCCTGCGCTGTCACGAGAAGGGTCGCCCTCTTGCATTAGTGGACACCTCGGGTGAGGGTGTGATATTTGTCACAGGGGCGGGACACGCGGACTTGGCGAAACGTTGTGAAATTGGTAACGAGTAATCCTGCCTTGTCTGACAGGGCACGTCAGTGTTGTCCCAGGTGAGGGATGGTTGCGGCGGGGTGGTCGGGTGAAAAGCGACGACGACCTCGCTATCGTGTGGCATGTCTCACGGTGCCGGATAGCGGGTGTTGGTATGATCTCGGCTAACGGAATTCGTTGGAGAGTACCGTTGCCGGTCCGCCCGAGAGGGAGGGCCACCTAACCTGACCCCGTACGTCCCCAATAAGTGAATCCCCCCCCGACCCCCAATGACGCAACAAAGAACGGACCACTTCAATGTCGCATGGTACCTATCACAACCGAGTCGCTTCATTTGCCGCGATCGCGGCCTTTTCCCTGATCGTTGGTGGTGGCTTGCTGCCGACTAATGCTGCTCACCCCCGGCACGATTCCGCCGCCGCGCAGTTCGCCGCGGCATCGTCAGCCCTGGTCGCGGTCGAGGGCACGGTCGTGGCGGTCGCTGGCCTGCCGGAGGATGCCCACCACCTCTTCATCGAGACCGCGCCGGGCCTGACCGTCCCTCTCGATCCCGACTCCCTGCCCGCGCCAATCGCGCCTGGTCAGAGTGTCGCCATCACCGTCGAGGTTCCCCGCTGGGTCGTCGCCGAGGCGCCAGTCCAGGTCCCCACGGCGGACGATGGCGGTCTCCCGCGCCTTCTCGACGCAACCGACGCCGCGGGGGAGGTGCTGCTCGCAACCGCTGTCGAACTCGGCGCAGCGCTTGACATCACGGAGCTGTCGGTGCTGGCGAACCCGGTACTGACCCCGTCAATCGCCGCCGCCCCGCATGTCGTCGACATCGCCTTCCTATCGAAGGACGGGCGCGGGAAGTTCTACGGCCCCTACGAGATCACCCTGCTGTTGGGCACGCTGTCGGACTGGTGGGCCCGGGAGACCAACGGGGAAATCCCCGCCTTCGAGTACTCCTACGCGGACGCCCGGGCCGCACAGTCCACGGTGCAGTGCAGCGTCGATCTGGAGCAGATCGCCCTTGTCGGCGCTGGACTGTTTGGCCACACAAGCTATGGCCCTTACACAGGTCCCGGTGCGCGTCGGCACCTGGTTGTCCTCTCGCCTGCTGACGAGCGGGGCGCTGGCTGCCCCGATAGCTACACCGGCGCCGCTTTCCTCGGATCGTCAGGTCTCGCCTCGGGCGGGGTTTCCCACATAATCACCTCGACCGCGGAATCCTCACGCGGGGCGCTGATCCATGAGATCGGCCACAACCTCTCGCTGCAACATGCGAGCGCGGGAACCTGTCCTGCCCGAGTGGTCGACGCTCCCCTGGAACCGGCTGGCCAGCCCTGCACGGCCGCCAGCAACTACGCGGACGACTTCAATATCGAGGGGGCGGCGGCCTCCTGGGGCACCACCGGTCTCAACGGGTTCCAAAAGACCAAGCTGGGGCTCTTGACCAAGGCATCCCCGCAGCTCAAGGTGATTGACACCGTGGGCTCCCAGGATGTGACCCTGCGCGATGTCTCCCGTGCCTCCGGCTCGGGGGTCGAGGCACTCCAGGTCGTCGAGACCGTGGGAGCTACGAAACGGGACTACTGGATCGAGTACAGCTCCGGAGGGGTTCACGTTCGCCGCGGCTACCGCGCTGAGGATCCCACGCTGCCCTACCCCGTCGGGAACGTAGCGGAGACGTGGGTACTCAGCCCGGAAGGCTCAGGTCCTTCCACAACGCAGCGGTTCACCGTCGGCCAGGGCTTCTCCTCCGACGGTGGCGGACTGAAGTTCCGGGTCGACCAAGTGACGTCAGACCAAGCGCGCGTCCATGTTGAACTGGGCGCTGCCCCGACGCCGTCGATCTCGTTGTCCCAGTCCTCCTGGTCGCCGGCCGGAGGGTCGTCGAACGTTCGCCTCACCGTGACGACCAACCAGTCGTGGTGGTCGGCCACCTCGGATGAGCCCTGGGTCACCGCCTTGCCCATCCACGGGGGCAATGGGGCAGAGTTGTCGCTGTCCGCCTCAGGGAACACGACGGGCGCGCCTCGGTCCGCGATCATTACGGTCGCCGCGGGCGGGGCGAGCGCGAGAGTCACGGTCACGCAGGCAGCCCAGGAGCCGAGCGTGTCGTTGGCATACTCCTCGTGGTGGCCTGGCGCGGAGGCATCGAGCAACGGTGTCAGAGTCTCGACGAACCAGGCGACGTGGTCAGCTTCATCGGATCAGTCGTGGATGACGATGTCGCCAGCAACGGGCGCGAACGGGGACATCATGTGGGTGTCGGTGACGCCCAACACCTCGACGACGGCTCGCTCGGGCACGGTGACCGTGGTCGTTGACGGCGCACGGGCCACGCTCCCGGTTACGCAGGAAGCCTTCCGGCCGAGCCTCAAACTCACGCCATCGTCCTGGTCAACGGGGGTGAACGCCGGCAGCACGGGCGTGATCGTCGAGACCAATCTGCCCTCGTGGTCGGCGTCGTCGAACCAGTCCTGGCTCACGGTCCTCTCGCCATCGGGCACCACCGGACAGACGATGACGGTCTGGGTTGACGCCAACACCTCGACCTTGGCGCGAACGGGAACGGTGAGTGTGACAGCCAACGGCACCTCGACGCTGCTCACGGTGACCCAGACGGGCGTGACCGAAAGCGTCTCGCTTTCGCCCTCGTGGTGGTCCGCGGGTGGGCAGGCGGGCAGCCAAACGGTCGTGGTCTCGACAAACCGGCCACTTTGGACGGCGTCGTCGAACCAGTCGTGGCTCACCCTCTCGCCCACCTTGGGCCTAAACGGGCAGACGATGACGCTCCAAGTCGCGGCGAATCTCTCGCCTTTCTCCCGCTCGGCTGTTGTGACGGTGGTGGCCGGCGGCGCGAAGTCAACTCTCGCCGTGGTGCAGGCGCCTGGGTCGGCGAGCGTGTCGCTGTCGCCGCCATCGTGGTCGCCCAGTGGAGAGTCGGACAGCACGCAGGTGTGGATCACGACGAACCAAGCCTCCTGGTCAGCGTCGTCGAACCAGTCCTGGCTCACCGCCACGCCTTCCTACGGCGCCAACGGGCAGGTCCTGTCGTTGTCAGTGTCTGCGAACCCCGTCGCCGCGCCCCGATCAGCCACGGTCACGGTCGTCGCGGGCGGTGCGAGTGCGACGGTGTCGGTGACGCAGGCGGCGGGAACACCGGTGGAGCCGAGTGTGCAGCTGCCCTTTGCGTCGTGGGAGGCACCGGCGACCCCGGAGAGCCTGGGCGTAGTGGTCTCGACAAACCAAGCCTCCTGGTCGGCGTCGTCGAACCAGTCCTGGCTCACCCTCTCGTCAGGAACAGGGCAAAGTGGGCAGACCCTGACCGTTTCGGTGCCGGCCAGCACGGTGAGTTCACCGCGGTCGGCGACCGTAACGGTCACGGCCGGCGGCGCTTCGGCTACGTTGTCGGTGGTTCAGGCGGGAATGGCGCCGAGCGTGACGCTGCCCTTCACCTCGTGGTGGTCGGGCACGGATGCGGCAAGCACGGGGGTGGTTGTCTCGACGAACCAGTCCTCGTGGTCGGCGTCGTCGAACCAGTCGTGGCTGACCGTATCTCCCTCGAACGGCGCAAACGGGGCGACGATGTGGGTGTACACGTCGGCGAACGCTTCAGGCCTGGCGCGCACTGCGACGGTAACCGTGACGGCGGGCGGGGCGACCGCGACCTTATCGGTGACCCAGGCGGCGGGGGCTTCGGTCTCCTTGTCGCAGTCCTTGTGGTCGCCGGGGACGAACGCGGCGAGCACCGGAGCGGTCGTCTCGACGAATCAGTCGTCCTGGTCGGCGTCGTCGAACCAGGCCTGGCTCTCCGTCGCGCCTTCCACCGGCCCCAACGGAGGGACGCTGACGGTCGCGGTGTCGGAGAACACCTCGACCTCGGCGCGCTCGGGAACCGTGACGGTGCGCGCGGGGGGAGCCCTAGCCACGTTGTCGGTGACGCAGGCGGTTCCGTCGTCCTGCACCTCCTTCGCCTCGGCGTGCTCGTGGAACCTGTCTCCGGTCGTCGTCTCGCCCGCGGGGGCGACGTTCCACTACCTGAAGTTCACCGCGCCCGTGTCTGGCGTCTATACCTTTGAGTCCTCGGGGCGTGGGGTGAACAGCGATCCCTACGGTGCGTTGTATGCCGCGGACCAAAGCCAAATCACCTACAACGACGATGGCGCGGGGAACCTCGAGTTCAGGATCACGGCCCCGCTGATCGCAGGTCAGGTCTATTACCTGGCGGCCCGGCACTACTCGAGCATTCGGGAAGGATCGTTCACGGTCAGCGCCCAGGTCCCGGGCAGCTGAGGCATCCCGACGCCAGGACCGGCGCACAGCCCCTCACAACTCAAGCGCAGTCCCCCCCAGATGGCACGCCGCCACGGCTGCCACCATCTCGCCGGCCTGTGACGGCCCCAAACCCCGCCACAGGGCGGCGAGCAGACCTGCGGTCGCCGCGTCCCCCGCACCCAGCGTGGTCACGAGGTCCACTACCTCGCGCGCCGGCACGGACAACCGGGCCCCCGCCCACTGATCGGCGAGCGAGGCGAGGAGATCTCCAGCGCGCCGTAACCGGGCGCCATCGGCCGCCGCGAAGCAAAGACCTTGGGCTCCATTGGTGACCATTGCCAGCGCAAAACCATCGTTGATCAGCCGCTCTGCTAGGTCAGCCGGTGACGCCGTCGCGTCCCCAAGCAGGGAGGCGAGGTCATCGCGCGAGGGTGAGATGACGGAGGTCACGGGGCCAAGCCGCGCCAACCAGGCCGGCCAGGCAACTCCCGTCCCCTCCGTCACTGCCAAGTCCAGGGAGGTCGTGATCCCGGCGTCGAGCGCTCGGGTGAAGAGACGATGAAGGTGAGCGCCGTCATCGTGCGTACAAGCAGGCATCAGGGGCGGGTATCCCACGTGGAGGAGGCGGGCGTCGGTGAGGTCCACTGTGGCGGGGTCGAAGCGGGTGTTGGCGCCGGCGTGATGCCAGATGGTGCGATCACGCCCAGGCGGCTCGATGATGATGGAGTAGGAGGTCGCCTCCCCAGGCAACGGGCGAATGTGGTGCGCGGCGGCGGGGATCTCGCGGGCCAGTTCGAGGGCGGCACGCCCCAGCCAATCGTCGCCCACTCCGCCCTGGAGCGCGACGGGAATCCCGAGCTTCGATGCCACCCTGCCCGTGTTGGCGACGCATCCGCCCAGGTGAACGGCGAGTGCGCCGACTTCGCTGAGGTCCCCCGGGAGGATGAGCGGGACGCGCCCCAAGGCGGGGAACAGGTCGACGCAGATGTGGCCGGCGATGACGGCGTGGCGGGCCATGACGCTCCTTTCGCGAGCAGACGCACCTACTACGATGGCACCAGATAGGCCGAAAGCCCCGGAAGGCAACGCTCATGCTCGTCAATCTCACCGACATTTGGGCCGAGGCGACGGGAGCCATCGCCTGCATCAACACCCCGCATGAGGACATTGTGCGCGCGGTGGTCGGGGCGGCGGAGGATCTCGGCGCTCCCGTCATCATCGCTCACGCCGAGGCGCACGATGACGCCGCTCCCCTCGAGCGGATCGGTCCGGTCATGATCCAGGCGGCTAGGCAGGCGAGCGTCCCGGTCTGCGTCCACCTTGACCACGCGCTGACCAGGAGTTTTGTCCTGCGCGGCATACGGGAGGGTTTCACCTCGCTCATGTGGGACTGCTCGACGCTGCCGTTCGAGGAGAACGCGTCGCGGCTGCGGAGCCTCGTGGATGCGGTTCACCCTCTCGGCATCACCGTCGAAGGCGAGATCGGTGTCATGCCCTCTGGTGCTGCGGACACCCACGGCGGCGGGTCTAGTGCCGAGGCTTTCACAACGCCGGAAGACGCGGCGCGGTTCGCTGATGAGACCCAGGTCGATGCGCTCGCGGTGTGCTTTGGCTCGGCCCACGGCATCTACGCCACGACCCCCCACCTGGACCTCGACGTGTTGCGGTCCATCCGCGCCGCCGTCCGTCCCGAGACCGGCCTCGTGATGCACGGCTCCTCTGGCCTCAGCGACGCGGCGCTGCGATCCGCCGCTGACGCCGGCTGCGCCAAGATCAACTACTACACCTACCTCGCCACTGAGGCCTCCGACACCGCCGCCCAGATCGTCGCGGATTCCCCCACCCCGGTCTGCTACCACGACCTCGCGCAGGCCGTCTCCGCCCGCATGCAGGCCCACGTCCGCCACCTTCTGTCGGTCCTGGCGTGACAAACGCCCAGGAGCCGGCAACATAGAGAATGTGAGCACCACTCCTGCGGATCGCGCCGCGCGCCTGACGCAGCTGTGGGTTGACCACCAGCCCGCCATCGCTGCCTTCGCGCGCCGCCGAGTCGATGCCGCGACGGCCGATGACGTCGTCTCCGAGGTCTTCATCGTCGCCTGGCGTCGGCTAGACGAGGTGCCGCGCGATGAGAGGGCGTGGTTGATTGGCGTCGCCCGCAATGTCGTGATGACGCAGCAGCGCGGCTCCCAACGCGCGTTATCCCTGGTCAGCCGTGTTGCCGCCCAGCCTAGGGCCCAGTTAGTTGCTGAGGATGACGAGGGGGCAGAGCGCGTTGACCTCGCCCGGGCGTGGTCCCAGCTCGCCGAGCCCGACCGAGAGCTCCTTGCCTTGACGGCGTGGGACGGCCTGTCCGTCGCCCAGGCCGCCAGCGTGCTCTGCATCCCACGCACCACCTGCGCCATGCGTCTCCTGCGCGCCCGCCGACGCTTCGCCACCCTCGCGGACGATGACGGCCCTCGCCCATCTTTTGTCCCTCCCACGAAAGGACCGTGACCATGTCTGTTACCCGACGAATCCGTCTTCTTGACCCCGAGCGAGGACGCCGTGCACCTGGCGCGACCCCCTCCGATCCAGCCCTACTGGCGATCATCGGAACGGAGCCCACTGCGCCGGAGGCCGGTGCGCCTGTTTTTGCTCCGCGCCGTCCCCGCCGATCCGGCACGATGCGGCTGGCCGGGGCGCTCGCGACACTCGCGATGGCGGGGGGCGCCATCGGCCTCATGCTGGCTGGGGGAGACGACGGGGGGCCGAGGCTGTTGTCGGGGGGAGGACCCCCGGTACCACAACCTGTCGACACCATCCAGCCCCCACCCAATCCGACTCCTGGGCCGCCCACCGACATGGCCCTGGAGCCCACGTGGATCACCCCGACACCAGTCCCCACCCCTCGGCTGATTGACGAGGAAGGCGCTGTCGTGGCCCTGGAGGCGGCGAGGGCGGAATACGTGACGCCTGAGCGATGCGCCCGGCAGATGAGCCAGAACATCCTCGCGGACGGAAAGGCTCCTCTTCCCGATCCCGTCGTGACCGTCCTGACAACGGCGGGTGAGAAGTTCTCTATCTCCGTCGCGACGTCCGGCAAGCAGTACCGCTACTGCTTTGGGGAGAGCGAGCTCTCGGGGCGCCTCCTCACTGGAATGGCGGAAGAAGGCCTGGTGGACGGCTCCCTCGGTGAGGGTGAGGTCTCCGTTGAGGTGGCCCGCGACGGGGCAGCCGCTGAGTTCATGAGTGGCTACCCGGTCGCCACGGCAGTGGTGGGGCGAGTGGGTCCCGGAGTTGAGAGGATCTACGCGGCCACGTTGGAGGGGCCGACCCACGAGGCGACGATCGACGGCGGGTGGTGGGGGCTATGGATTCCGGCTGAGCAGGCGCTGGAGTCGATCAACTGGGAGGTTGAGGGTGGTGAGAGTAGGACCACTGCGGTCAGTGTGCCGCTGAGGCCCGTGTATGCCTGGGAGGGGAAGATCGCCCGGCCTCCGGAGAATTGGGAAGGCAAGTGGGTCTGCTATCAGTCAGAAGGCCCAGACTGCATTATCCCGACGCTCGAGCCGGCGCCGCGCGACCCCGCGAGGAACCAGGGTGCGGAGTGGATCGAGAGCTTCGACCTTGAACTCGCCCTCGCCGATGCCGACGAGCGCTGGGACTGGGCGCTGGGAACGGCGGAGGGGAACTACCAATACGACATCAACGACGGCGAAAGCGCCTACGGCGGGCTCGGGGTCTTCGATCCCAACACCACCGGGCCCACCATCGAAGAAGCCCGATTCGCGGTAGCGACCGAGGACACATCAGTTGGCCGGTTCCTCCAAGGCGCCAACCGAAGCGCCATCGTAGGGCGCACCGGGAACGGCGATCTGCTGGCTGTCACCACCACCCTGCGCGACGGCACCGTGGTCACAGCGACCGTTGACGGCGGGTGGTGGATGATTCTGCCCCTCGCCGAGTCTCACCACCCGGTCCTCACCTTCACCTGGCGAGACGGCTCCACCACGAGCGAGACTATCGACCTCGTCGACTCCTGGGACCAGGACAACCCGACCCGCTACGCCCCCCAGGAGTACTCCGCCCGCGAGATCAGCCCCTAGGGCTCCTCTTCCCGTCGACTCATGGGACGAGCGCGACCCAACCCGCTACGCCCCGCCAGGAGCACCCCGCTCGCGAGGCAAGCCCTTGGACGGACCCAGCTCCCGCCATCGTGCGATGTGGTGGTGGTACACTGCGCAGGTGAGCACGACGTTACATAGGATTCAGGTGACCCAGACGGCGGAGGTTGGGCGAGCCCTGGCGATCGGCCGGAGTCTGTGGCCAGGCCTTCCGGCGAGCCAGGTGGCGGCCCGTCTCATTGACGAAGGCGCTCGCTCCCTAGGCCGCGCCGAGACCGCCCGCCGTGCCGAGCGCAAAGAGGCTTTGCGGCGGACGGCTGGTCTTTTCTCTGGGGCCTACCCGGAGGGCTACCTCGCCGAGCTGCGCGAAGACTGGCCGACATGATCGTCCTGGACGCCAGCGTTCTGATCTCCCACCTCGAGGCTGGCCACACACACGCCGAACGAACCCGAGTTGTCCTTGACACCGCAGAAGATCTGATCATCCATCCCATCACTCTCGCCGAATGCCTGGTCGGACCGGCGCGACAGGGTAACGGGGAGGCCTTTCGAGGGGCAATCTCGCAGATTGGCGTGGTGACCTGGCGGCCGGACGACGAGCAGCCCTACCGGTTGGCCCAGCTGCGTGCTTCGACCGGATTGCGCCTGCCCGATTGTTGCGTCATTGACACCGCGATCCAGCTCAGGGCAAGCCTGGCGAGCTTTGGCGCGCGACTGGCGAAAACCGCGGGAGACCTGGGGTTAGTCGTCCATGGGCTGACTGCTTAGGACTTCACTAGGTCACGATTGGGACGTCCAGGAGCTTGGCGGCCTCATCAATCCCGCCGGCGAGGGTGACGTTTGTGAATCCCGAGGACTCCATCTGGGCGACAGCCATCGCGGCGCGGGCACCTGCGCGGCAGTAGACGAAGTAATGAGTGTCTCGCGGGAGAGCTTCGATCTGGGGCTCGAAGTCAGAGGCCCGGATATCGATGTTGATGGCACCCTCAAGGTGCCCTTCGGCGAACTCGTCGGGCGCGCGCACATCGAGAATCGTGGCGTCGGAGGTATCGACGCCGTCGGCGGGCGCTGGCTTCGGCGACCCACATCCCGACAGGGCAAAGCTCCCCGCCAGAAGCGCTGGTACGAGCGTCAGCAGGATTCCCACGCTGCGCGACATCGTTCGGTGTTTGTCCATGAGCGAGAGGCTACCGTCGGAATGTCACCAAGACCGCAGGCGTCCAGAAACGTCCCACAAACGCTGTCGGTGCCAGTGGATTTGGCGGTTTCGGGCGCTCACGGCAGGATGTGTGGGGACGGGGCACGACCATCAGAGGGGACTGATCAATGACCAATTCGCGAATCATCTCTGCATCTCGGACCGGGCCAGCGCATTGTGGTGTCCTTGCCGCGGCCGTTGCTGGCGCCCTGGTGATGGGCGTCGTGGTGGCACCACCGGCCGGTGCCGTGTCCGCCGCCTCGGTGACTGCCTCGGCGAGCCAGCCGTCTGCGAAGGCACGCGCACCCAAGATCGTCAAGAAGAGGGTCTCGGGCACGACCACGGGTCAGGGCAAGGTGAAGTACAGCTTCGTCAAGCCCATCCTCAAGGGATCAACGGCCAAGAACCGAAAGGCCTTCAACACCCGGGTTGACAAGACGCTCGCCAAGCTCTTGTCCGGTTGGGTCAAGGCGGAGCGGCGCAACCCGACCCGGTGCTCGGACGCGAAGTACCTGCCCCAGGTGGCGAGCCTGCGGACCACGCGCGCCGACGCTGCCATCTACCAGGGGCGCTACGCCTCCGTGGGACTGTCGCTCGATGGCGGTGTGTCCTGCGATCCGGCGGCCTACACGACAATCCGGTCCTTCACCATTGACCTCACGACAGGCAAGGCTGTCTCCCTGGACAAGGTGGTCGCCAACCCCTTCAAGGTGCTCGACTGGGCGGTCGTCGCCCGGCTCACTGAGGACGAGCGAGACAATGCGTGGAGGCCGCGCGGGTCAGGCACCGGAGCGCTGTACAAATGGGCAGGCTGGTCGGTGTCGAATGACGGCTTGCGCCTCTACTGGGATGGCCCGGACGACCACTGGGAGGGAAAGAACGTCTTCGTCCCATGGTCCGCGATCCCTCGGCCAAGCGAGGCCACCGGCAAGGTCCAAACGGCAAAGTGGATCCTGCGGTCGGTGGGCGGGACCTGCCCCCTGGGCAACGACAAGCCGAGCGCTGACGGCGTCTGCGCCACCGTCACCCTCAGGGCGAAGGGCAACGCTGTCGAGTTCTCCGGTGGCATCCTCCAGCCCTCCGATTGGGTAGGAGTCCGGCGAGCCTCCAACGCCGTCGTAACCCCAACCTTCCGAGGAACCGGCCACCCCTGGCAGACCCTGCACTTCTCCGACCCCGCAGTCCTCTCCCTCCCAGACACCTTCGGCCCCGAATGGGAAAAGCAGTAGCAGGAAGCGTCCCCGCCAGCAGCGCGACAGCGGTGGCAGTGTCCCGCCGTCCCACCCCCACCCGGACCAGGGAGTGGTTTCGTTGGTTTTGCAGGGGTCAAATTCAACGAATCCACTCCCCAGTTCGCGTCGGCGTGCCGTGCTGAGGGATCTCACTCGTTATGGGGTAGAGTGGGTGGGAAGTAGGAAGTGGGAACGCAACAAGGAGCTGGCATGACAACGATGCTGAGACCGAAGAACCAGGTGACACTTCCCACCTCGTTGACGCAGGAGCTTGGGTGGAAGGTGGGTGACCGACTCGACGTCGTCCGCGAGAACGACCGCCTCGTGGTGATCGCGCAGCCCCTTGCCTGCGTCCCGGCGACTCGCACGTGGGCCGAGTTTGTGGACTCTGGCCCGCGCTTGGCGCTGGCTGAGGGCACGACCGTGGCGGAACTCCTCGCCGCTGATCGCGAGGAGTGAGCGATGATAGCGCCCGGGATCATCTACCTCGACACCTCCGCCGTCGCGAGCGTCCTGTTTCGGGAGCCCGCTGGAGAGGCTATGGGGGCCGTTCTGCGGGAGTGTGAGTTGGAGGGTGCGGAGGTTGCCAGCTCGCAGATTCTCCGAGTCGAACTCCACAGGGCCGCTCTGAGGAACGCGCTGCAAGCCGGCAAGGATGACTACAATCGCGACTCCGTGGAGCGCGCGCTCGCATCGATCACCCTGTATGAGATCAATCATCGCGTGCTCGATACCGCGATCTCCCTGCGGCCCTACCTTGGGAGTCTCGACTCGATCCACGTGGCGACGGCCATGATGCTGGGCCCGGCGGTTGTTCGTTTCGCATCTCTGGACCTCGCGCAGTGCGAGGTGGCAAGCGTCAACGGCCTGGAGACTATCCCAACGCCAGGCTGGTGATCATACCGTTTGCGGGCTTGGCGGTGCCTCTAGAAACGTGACCGGGGCTAGTTCGATGTGGCGGCCAGCGATCACCTGGCCTTCGTCGCCACTGATAAGGCGCTTGTAGTCTGCGGTCCGAGAGGTGACGACAAACTGTGCTTCCTTGTCCTCGTTGAGCGCACGAATGACCGCCGTCGAATCCTCGGCCGGCATCTCGCCGAGTCCGTCGAGGATGGGAAGGATTCGCCGCTCTTCGACGAGGCGAGCAACCACCTCGGGCTTGCTCCTGGCGTTCTTGCCGACCTGGTTGGCAAGCCAGGACCGGAAGTGCTCGGTCACTGCGGTGTCGCCACCCTGTTCCAGGTCGACGTCAGGATGGTAGCTGGTCAGCGGGACCCAGACAGGGACCTGCTGGGGCCGCTCTCCCGGACTGGTCGGATCTGCGAGGAGGTCGAGCAACAAGTACGAAGCCGTAACAGTCTTACCTGAACCGGGTTCGCCCACGATCACAAGACGCTGGTCTTTCAGACTTCGGAAGTAGTCGCCGATGGTGGCGAGCGTGCCCTCGACCTTCTGGCCGCCCTGATGCCCGCGCAGCAGAATCCCCTCCGCGTCCGGGGGAAGAACACCTCGTCCCGGAGGGCCGAACCCCACATCCGCTACCTGGGCAAGGTGGCCGCGCCTGCGCGTGAACCGCGTCGAAGACTCAAGGAAACGTGCTCTATCACGTCTACCCATCCGGCGTAGCGTGGTCAACGCTGCCTCAGGAGACTGAGACACCTGACTGGTACGCAGCCTCCCGAGAGCGATCACGGCGCCGAGCAGCGTCAGAGGAACAGTGATCAGGGCAGTCGGATCAGAGTCTGGCCATATCCTTCTGCCAAAGAACAGCCCTCCAGCGGAGCACGCCACGACAGCCACCGCTGACAGTACCCATTCACGCTTTCTCACGAGGCGATGTTAGCGGTCGTCATGATGGGACGGCCCATCGACGACGCCGACCAGGTCGATCCCGCGATCATCCCGCGTTCCCGCCTGCCGTCGGGCTACCAGCGTTGGGACGCTACTCCGGGGATTCGGAAGCGCAGTCGGGCTATCCATACTCCGAGGTGCACAGCCAGTGACGCCCATCCCAGCAGGCGCAGTGCCCCGGTGTCGGCGGCGCGTCTGAGTCGCCCCCGTCGGGTCGCCGCGTATGTCCCCAGGGCCACCCAGGGGAGCCAAAACAGAGGGTGCCAGTGCAGAGCCCGACGGGCATCACCACGCGCCAACGCCAGATGTGCCCGCATCATGCCGCAGCCGGGGCAGGGCACGCCCGTTATTGCCTTGAACAGGCAGAGGGTCACTGCGGCGGTCGCAGGGAGTTCAGGTGCATCGAGAGGTTGTTGTACAGGGGTGCCCCTGTTACGCCGGCGATCCTCACGGCGGTTCCGCCCTCGACCTCCCACACCTGGATTGTGCAGGTCTCGGTCTGCCGGCAGAGCAGGGCCAGGAGCCCGAGCAGGAAACACAGCGCGCCAATGACGGCGACGACAATGGCCCACTGGGGAACGAATCGGCGGGTGATGTTGATCGTGGACTGTCCGTCACCTGCCACTTCGAAGCCGTCGAAGTAACCGCCGGCCTGCCCGGTGACGGCGGCCATGAGGCGTTGGTAGGTTTCGGCGCGCGATGCGGGGACAGTGGTGTCCTGGGAGACAGCGACTCCGGGGTCTGCCACAGTGGTTCCTTTCTGGGAGGGTTTTCGTCCCCAGCCTAGCGCCCGGCGGCGCCCCCGTCGCCGACCTCCCACAGGGCTGAGATGGGCATGGCCTTGAGCTTGTCTCCGAAGCTGAGGGTCTCGGGGCCCGTGTAAAGGACGACGCCGGCGAGGAAGTCGTCGCCGAGACGGCGGGCCAGGTGGCTGAGGCCGCGGAAGTCGTCGCCGCGCACGGTCGAGGAGGGCGACGGTGCTGGTGAAAGCGATGTCAAGCACGGGGCGCGGGCCTCGAAGACTGGACGATGGCCGCAAGGTTGCCTGGACTTTGGCCGCAAGGGTGCCTGGACGTTGGCCGCATGGTTGCCTGGACTTTGGCCGCAAGGGTGCCTGGACTTTGGCCGCGTGTCGGCGCGCCACGACCATTCTCTTGTTGCGGGCTCCCGGAAGTGCGACTCCTTGGCCGCTACGATTTTTTCTGCGAGGAATGCGCGAACGTCGGAGTCTCCTGAGTGGTCCCACCCCAGGTCGGCGTCTCGGTGGCTGCCAGGTCCGCCGGAGGTCCATGCCCTTCCGGCCCAACGCCGCCGAGGCGCCCCGACCTGTCGCCCCAGAACCGCTAATCCAGCCCTCTAGGGAATGATCGACAAGAAGATGAAGGTCGCTAGCAACACCAGGTGAAGGGCGCCGTGGAGCGTTTTGGCTCGCCCGGGAACCACGGTCAGCACGGAGACGATGGCGGAGGTCATCAGGAGCGTGATGTGCGTCGGCTCTAGCCCAAGCCTCAGGGGGCCGGGAAGCCAAATCGAGGCGATGGTCAGGGTCGGGATGGTGAGGCCGATGGAGGCCATGGCAGATCCGTAGCCGAGGTTCAGGGCGATCTGGGTGCGGTTCTGGGCAGCAGCTCTCACGGCGGCAATGGACTCTGGCATGAGGACGACCAGGGCGAGGACCACGCCGACAAAGGATGGAGGGAAACCCAGCCAATTGACGCCCGCTTCTATCGCGGGGGATTCGACCTTGGCGAGCCCCACGACCGCGACCAGCGACACCGGGAGCAGGATCAGGCTCACCACGGTCGCGTGCCAGGTGGGCTGACAGGCGTGAGGGCCGTCATCGTCCATATTTGCGGTCTGGGGGGTGGGGAGGAAGAAGTCGCGATGGCGCACGGTCTGCGTGACAACGAAGGCTGCGTAGAGGACGAGGGAGGCGACGGCAGCGAAGGCCAGCTGCCCGGAGGCGAAGATCGGGCCGGGGTGGGAGGTGGTGAACTGGGGGAGGATGAGGGTCAGCGAGGCAAGGGCGATGACGGTGCCAAGGGCCGAGCCGGCGCCTTCGGGGTTGAAGACGGCGAGGCGGTACTTGGCGGCGGCTGTCAAGAGCGAAAGACCCACGATGCCATTCATCGTGATCATGACGGCGGCGAAGACGGTGTCTCGGGCGAGAGTCGAGGTGTCGCCCTTGCCGGAGACCATGAGCGTGACGATTAGGCCCACCTCGATCACGGTGACGGCCACCGCGAGGATAAGCGAACCGAAGGGTTCGCCGACGCGATGGGCGATCACCTCGGCGTGGTTGACGGCAGCCAAGACGGCTCCCACCAGGAAGATTGCCTCGATAAGGAGGATCGGCGGGGCGAGGTTCTTGCCCCAGGAGGGAAGCAGGGCAGCAAAGCCGAGGGCGGGCGCGAGCGTAGTCCAGCGCAACAGGGTGCGCGGCGGAGCCCCAACCGTCATGGGTGACACTCTAATCCGGTGGGACGCCATCGTGCGCAGTGCGGGGGAAGCGGGAGGGGCGGCGGGGCGCGGAAGGGCCGCCATCGTGCGCAGCGCGCCGTGCGCGGGTGTGGACGCCGGGCACACGGGCCAGCCGAACCGACTACGATGTCCCCAACCAGGTCACAGGAGACGTCGAAAGGTTGGCCTCATGGCAAAGGTGGCGTACTACTCAGGCGAGACATTTCCGCTGGAGATGCACAAGGTTCGGATCATTCAGAAGCTGACGCTCCTGCCGGTCGAGGAGCGGCTGCGGGCGATCGAAGGGGCAGGGTACAACACGTTCCTGCTGGAAAACAGGGATGTCTTCCTCGACATGCTGACCGACAGTGGCGTGAACGCGATGTCGGATCGGCAGCAGGCGGCCATGCTCGTGGCCGACGATGCCTACGCCGGCTCGGAGACCTTCACGCGGCTCCACGACAAGCTGCGCGAGATCTTCGCGATGGAGTACTTCCTGCCCACCCACCAGGGGCGCGCGGCGGAGCACATCCTCAGCCGGGTCTACGTGCGGCCCGGGTCGGTCGTCCCGATGAACTACCACTTCACGACGATGAAGGCGCACATCACGGCGGTGGGCGGCGAGGTCGTCGAGCTGGTGGGGGAGGAGGGCGTCGCTGTCACGAGCTCCCACCCGTTCAAGGGCAACGTCAATGTCAACCAGGTTCGGGAGATCATTGACGAGCGCGGGGCAGAGAACATCGCCTTCTTCCGGATGGAGGCGGGGACCAACCTGATCGGCGGCCAGCCCTTCTCGCTGGAGAACCTGCGCGCCGTCTCTGACCTGTGCCGCAGCGCGGGGGTCTACCTCGTGCTCGACGCCTCGCTCCTGGCCGACAACCTCCACTTCATCAAGGTTCGCGAGCCCGGCTGCGAGGACTGGTCCGTGGCGAAGATCTGCTTGGAGATGGCCAAGTGCTCGGACATCATCTACTTCTCGGCCCGCAAACTCGGCTTTGGCCGCGGCGGCGGGATCGTGACGAACAACCCCGACATCTACACTGACCTGCGGTCTTTGGTCCCGATGTATGAGGGCTTCCTCACCTACGGCGGCATGAGCGTCCGCGAGATGGAGGCGATCACCGTTGGCCTCGACGAGACCCTCGACGAGGACATGATCAACCAGGGTCCGCTCTTCATCGAGCACTTTGTCCACGAGATGGAGCGCCGGGGCATTCCCGTCATCACCCCGCCCGGCGGCCTGGGCGCGCACATCGACGCCAAGGGCTTCCTCGACCACGTTGACCAGCGGCAATACCCCTCTGGCGCGCTGGCTTCCGCCGTGTACCTCGCCTCCGGGGTCCGCGGCATGGAGCGGGGGACGATGTCGGAGCAGCGGGAACCCGACGGGACGGAGCCCTTGTCGCACATGGAGTTGCTCCGGCTCGCCTTGCCGAGGCGGGTCTTCACCCTCTCGCAGGTCCAGTACGCGATCGACCGGATCCACTGGCTCTACGACCGCCGCCGAATCGTCGGTGGCCTGGAGTGGGTCGAGGAGCCCGAGATCCTGCGCTTCTTCTACGGCCGGCTGCGCCCCGTGGGCGATTGGCAACACGCCCTCGTCGACAAGTTCCGCGAAGACTTCGGCGACAGCCTGTAGGTCAGCGCCCCGCGCAGCGTGGGCACAGGCCGGTGATCTCGACCGTGTGGTCGGCTTCGGCGAAGCCGTGCTCGCGCGCCGTCGCTGCCGCCCAGGCTTCGACGCCTGAGCCCGTGACATCGACCGCCAGTCCGCACATGCGGCAGGTCAGGTGGTGGTGGTGCCCGTCGGCCCCGCAGAGTCGGTAGGCCGTCTCGCCCCCCGCCGCGCGCACGCGGTCCACGACCCCCTCCTCGGCCAGCCGCTGCAGCACGCGGTACACGGTCGCCAAGCCGATTCCGTCCCCCCGAGCCCGCAGCTCACCATGGAGCGCCTGTGCAGATCGGAAGCCTCCCGCAGCACTCAATCCGCGCACGATGGCGGCCCTTTGCCGGGTCTGTCGCGTCACCGGGGCGCTCTTCTCACTCTTCGCCGTGCTCACCTGCGTACTCCTGAACTCGCCGTCCACCGCGCAGGCGCCGTACCACGGGTCGCAGTCCCGCGACCAGCGCATACGTTCCCACTGCGAACACGACGATTGTCGCCCCCGGGGGTAGGTCCACGTAGTACGTCACCCCCAGCCCGACCACGCTCACCGCCACCCCCAGCGTGGATGCGATCCCGACCGTCTGGGCAAAAGACCGTGCCATGAGCTGGGCGATCGCCACGGGCACGATCATCAGAGCCGAGACCAGCAACAGCCCCACGACCCTCATCGCCGTCGTCACGGTCAGCGCCGCCATCGCCGCGACCACGGTCGACAGGAACCTCACAGGCAACCCCGACGCGCGGGCATGATCCTCATCATCGGAGACCGCGAACAGGACCCGCCCCAAGAGCCCCGCCGACACCAGCACCAGCCCCGCTAGCACCGCGGTCACCACGACATCCGACCACGACACCGTGGCAACCGACCCGAAGAGGTAGGCGACCAGGTTCGCGCTCGTCCCTCCCGCTGCCTTGATGAGCACCGCCCCGGTGGCGATCCCCCCGTAAAACAGCAGCGCAAGCGCGATATCGGAGGAGGCGCGTGTTCCCCGCCCCCGCACCGCCTCGATCGCGACCGCCCCTCCCAGCGCCGCGACTACCGCCCCAGGTACGGCGAGCGCGTCGCTGGGAACCACACCAAAGGCGGTCCCGATGAGCCAGCCGAGCGCCACGCCCGTCAGAGCCACATGTCCGATCCCGTCCCCCAGCAGGGCGAGCCGCCGCTGGACAAGGAACGTTCCCACGACCGGAGCCGTCCCCCCCACCATCACGGCCGCCAGCACCGCGCGCATCATCAAAGGATCGCTAAACACCGCTGACGCTCCCGAGACTGAGGTGGGGGACGGCATCGTCCGTGGGGTGGGTGTGGTGGGGGACGCCCGGGTGGGTGTGGTGGGGGAGGGTCGGCGGGTCGCCCTCGCTCAGCTCCACTTCTCCATGACGGACGATGGCGGCCCTCGTGATCAGCGGAGAAAAGTGCCCGAGCTCGTGGAGGACCACGATCGCTGCCATGCCAGCATCGCGCCTCTGAATGAGGGTGCGGACGACGAGCTCCTGGGCTTCGGTGTCGAGGCCGGTCGCGGGCTCGTCGAGGAGGCAGAGGGTCGGGTTCCCGACGAGGGCTCGGGCGAGGAGGACCCGCTGTTGCTGACCGCCGGACAGAGTCGCGACGGGAGTCCGGGCGTGGTCCGAGAGCCCGACGTCGGCGAGGGCAGCGGCGACGCGGTGACGTGCTCTGTGCGGGAGCCGCCATCGTCCGCCGGCTAGGAGGCCGGTCGCGACGACTTCGGAGGCCGAGGTGGGGACGCCGGAGGTGGCGGCGTGTCGCTGGGGGACGTAGCCGACCTGCTCCCACGGGACATGGCGGCCCAGCGGCTGGCCGAGGAGGTGGACGGAGCCGTGGGCGAGGGGGACGATTCCCAGGGCCGCTTGGAGGAGGGTGGATTTCCCGGAGCCGTTGGCTCCCAGCAGGGCTAGCACCTCCCCGGGGGCAAGCGAGAGGGTCACGTGGTGGAGGACCGGGCCTCGGTCCCGGTGGACGTGGATGTCGTCGAGCGCGAGGGCGTACTTGGTCATGGCGTCCCTTGGCAGGCGTTGGCGGCGCTGAGGGCGGCGGCGTTGGCTCTCATCCGGTCGAGGTAGTCGCCACCACCAAACTCCATCGGGTCAATGGCGGCAACCTCAAGCCCTCCGGCGAGCTCGGCGACCGCTCGGGCGCTCGCGTCGGAACCGCTGGCCTCGTAGAACACGGTCGTGACTCCCGCCTCGCGGGCTTGGCTGGCCACCTCGCGGAGGCGTGCGGGGGAGGGCTCGGCCTCGGGGTCAATCCCAGCGATCGAGATCTGAGTGAGCCCGTAGCGAGAGGCGAAGGAGGAGAAGGCGTCGTGGTCGGTGACGAAGGTCGTGATGTCGCAGCCGGCGAGCGTGTGGGAGATCTCCTGGTCAAGGGCAACCAGGCGAGTTACGAGCGCTTCTTGGCGCTCGCGATAGGCGCTTTCACGGTCGGGGTCCGCCTCGGCCAGGGCGTCGCCGAGGGCGGTGACCAGGGGCAACAGGGCTATTGGGTCGAGCCAGAGGTGCGGATTGGTGGGGGTGCCCGGTGTCAGAGCGGCGAGGTCAACGACTCTTGCGGGACGGGCCTCGGCGACCGCTTGGTCCACGGCGGGCTGGAAACCGCCGACGATCACAACGATGTCGGCGACGCCCAGCCAAGCGACCCCAGCAGGGGAGAGTTCGAGGTCGTGGGGCTCGGCGCTGGTCGCCGTCAGGTTATCCACGTCGGCATCGGGGGTCGCCACCTGGATCGCGACCCAGTCCATCGCCCAGAAGGTGGTGACCACGAGCGGCCAGCCGTCTTGGCGAAGGTCCGAGCACCCAGGGGTCAGGGTGAGGACGATGGCGAGGGCCGCCATCGTGCGCCATGGTGGACTCTTCATGGGAATGATTCTCACTTAGGTGGGGCGGTGGAGTCAAGCGGTAGGCTTGTCCCCGCTCAAACAAGCCCGCTACGAAGGACCACGCCATGGCAAAAGCGACATCCCGCCTCGACTCCGTAATCTCCCTGGCCAAGCGCCGGGGGTTTGTCTTCCCCTGCGGGGAGATCTACGGGGGGACGCGATCAGCCTGGGACTACGGGCCGCTCGGGGTCGAGTTCAAGGACAACATCAGGCGGGCCTGGTGGGCGGCGATGGTCACTGGGCGGGACGACATCGTCGGCCTTGACTCCTCGGTGATCCTGCCGCGCCAAGTGTGGGAGGCCTCGGGACATGTCGCGGTCTTCAGCGATCCACTCGTCGAATGCACGGCCTGCCACAAGAGGTTCCGCGAGGACACACTCATCGAGGAGTTCACTGAGCGCAAGGGACGCGAACCCGAGGGAGGGCTGGCAGGGGTGCCGTGCCCCGAATGCGGGACGCGGGGGCAGTTCACCGATCCGCGGCAGTTCTCTGGGCTGCTGCGCACCTTCCTGGGGCCCGTCGAGGATGAGGCGGGACTGCACTACCTGCGCCCGGAGACTGCCCAGGGAATCTTCGTCAACTTCGCCAACGTTGTGCAGACTACGCGTAAAAAGCCGCCGTTCGGGATCGGGCAGATCGGCAAGTCTTTCCGCAACGAGATCACCCCAGGGAACTTCATTTTCCGCACTCGGGAGTTCGAGCAGATGGAAATGGAGTTCTTTGTTCCTCCGGGAACGGATGAGGAATGGCATCAGTACTGGATCGACACCCGACTGGACTGGTACGTCGACTTGGGACTGACCCGCGAGAACCTCCGGTTGTATGAGCACCCTCAGGAGAAGCTCTCCCACTATTCCAAGCGGACGGTGGACATCGAGTATCGGTTCGGGTTCGCCGGGTCTCAGTGGGGCGAGCTTGAGGGGATCGCGAACCGTACGGACTACGATCTGACGATTCACTCGAAGGAGTCCGGACAGGATCTGTCCTACTTCGACCAGGCGACCTCGACTCGGTACGTTCCTTTCGTCATCGAGCCGGCGGCGGGGCTCACGCGCTCCTTCATGGCCTTCCTGGTCGAGGCCTTCCATGAGGATGAGGCGCCGAACACCAAGGGAGGGTTCGACAAGCGGACCGTCCTGCGGCTCGATCCGCGTCTTGCCCCGGTCAAGGCAGCGGTGCTGCCACTCTCACGCCATGAGGACCTCTCCCCTGCGGCCCGCGATCTCGCCGCTGAGCTGCGGAAAAAGTGGAACGTCGACTATGACGACGCCGGGCAGATCGGGAGGCGCTACCGCAGGCAGGATGAGATCGGGACGCCGCTGTGCATCACGATCGACTTCGATACGGCGGAAGACCAAGCGGTCACCGTGCGTGAGAGGGATTCCATGGCCCAGGAGCGTGTGGCGATCTCCCAGGTCGCGGGCTATCTTGCGGAGCGTCTCTAGGTCATTGTCTCGGAGCTGCGGATCGGCCCCGTGAGGGTCGGCGCACCCGTGGTGCTGGCTCCAATGGCTGGGGTGACGAATGCTCCGTTCAGAGTTCTGTGCCGCGAGTATGGCCCGGGGCTGTTTATCTCCGAGATGACCACCGCGCGGGCGTTGGTCGAAAGGACTCCGGGGGCGCTGAAGGCGATTGCGCATGATCCGGGGGAAACGCCCCGGTCCGTCCAGCTTTATGGAACCGAACCGGCGTCAATCGGAGCGGCTTGCGACCTGATCGGACGGCGTGATCTCGCCGATCACATCGACCTCAACTTCGGCTGTCCTGTTCCTAAGGTGACGCGCAAGGGGGGAGGGGCGGCGCTGCCGTGGAAGACGGTGCTGTTCCGCCAGATCGTGGGTCGGGCTGTCGAGGCGGCGGGAGGATGGGGGATTCCCGTCACGGTGAAGATGCGGATGGGGATTGACGCGGAGCACCTGACCTTCTTGGAGGCGGGGAGGGCGGCCGCCGAGGTGGGGGCGGCGGCCCTCACGCTCCACGCGCGCACGGCGGCGGAACACTACTCGGGAGCCGCACACTGGGAGGCCATAGCTGAGCTGAAACGTGAGGTCACAGCGATTCCGGTCCTAGGAAACGGGGATGTGTTCTCAGGGGAAGACGCCGTGGCGATGCTGGAGCAAACCGGCTGCGACGGCGTCGTGGTGGGGCGTGGCTGCCAGGGGCGGCCGTGGCTGTTCGCTGACATCGCCGCCGCCTTGGCCGGACGGCCCGAAAGGGTGCGCCCCGGGTTAGGTCAGGTCGCCAAGGTGATCCGCCGACACGCCGAGTTGCTCGTGGCCCATGAGGGCTCCGAACCCCATGCGCTGGCCCAAATGCGCGGACACATGGCCTGGTATCTCCGGGGCTATCCCGTGGGAGGGGAGCTGCGCCGCCGCCTGGGCCTTGTGGGATCGCTGGCAGAGCTCGACCACCTCCTCGAAGGCCTGGACGCGCCCTACCCGGGTGAGGCGGCCGAGGGTCGTCGGGGACGAGCAGGGACCCCAAAGGCGCCGACCCTGCCTGACGGATGGCTCTCCACCCGCGAGGTGACCCCCGCGATGGCGAGGATGATTGCGGAGGCGGAGGTCGCCATCGTCGGTGGATGACGCCGCCCTGTCTGCCTTTTGGTCCTACGGTTCCCGCCCCGGCGCCTGGTGACGCGCCTCACGTAGTCTGGGGGAGTTCCGCGCCCCTGCGGAACCCCACGCTCCGGCTCCCCGCCCCTGCGGACAGTTTGGCCCCGACTCCAAAGTGCCCCGTACACACGAGGAGGCAAATTACATGAGATCACGGCGAGAAACACGACAGACAAGGGTCGCCATCGTTTGTTCGATGGCTACGGTAGTGGCGTTCGCAGGGTCGCTTTCCGGCTGCTCTGCTGCGGACCGAGAACTCAAACCGCTAGAGATCGCCTTCCCTACAGAACAAGAAGACGCCGGGTATGAACATGCACCGAAGATTGACGCGAACGAGGACGGGGTTCTCAACCTCGACGTTGTGCGCCTGCCCGGCGAGGGTCGGGCGGTGGCGACCGCTCCGGTAAGCGAGGACGGCGTAGGACCGCTGTCCCGAGGCGGGTTCGACGACGACGGCATGGTCGCCGAGATGACGACCGATGTGCCCTTCTTGGAGATCACGCCAGCCGAGCGCGCGGCTGCCTCCGTTGTCTCCCGGCTTGACGACGGGACTCATCCCGTGCTCGCGAGCCTCGCTCAGCTCTACGGAGAGCAGGACTTCGGCATCGATGACCAGGAGTTGGCCCGGTGGGTGACCTTCCTGGGCTGGGAAGACAAGGTGTCCTCCGAGTTTGAGCGGCCCACCCCCGATGAGATCGCAATCGGCCCCGGCGTCGACGTCCTCGACGCCAACGACAAGGTCGTGGCCCGCGCCCACCACTTCAAGGCAATCCGCACCGGTGTCGGCGGCCTCATCGTGGTGTCCACCCACACACGCGCCACGCTCATCCAGCACTGGGACGTCGGCCCTGAGTCAACGCTGGACGCCGACGTTGTCTACCAAATCACCGACGGCAGGCTGATCTACGACCGAGACGGCGCCTACCAGACCGATCACGGCGTCACCATCACCCACGAGGAGCTGGCGGACCTCCGCAAGGCCTCCCTTGAGGATCTGTGGAAAACCTCGCGCGACCTCCTGGCTCGTCGCAACCTCGAGACCAAGACCCAAATCAACGAGATCCTCGCCGCCCGCGCCATGGCCACGAAGTTCTCGCAGACCCAGTAAGACGGCCTACAGTGGGCCGTATGCCCCGTTCGCGCGCTCCCGCCCCCCGCGAGCGGGCCTACAGTGCGGCGGACCGCGAACGGTGGGTGGCTGAGCCTAAGAAGTCGCCGGTCAGAACGGCTTTTGAGAGAGATCGCGCGCGCCTTGTGCACTCCGCGGCCCTGCGTCGCCTGGGCGCCAAGACCCAAGTCAGGACCCTGTGGCCCGCCCACACCCTCGATGCGGACGATGACGCGACTCGCACACGCTTGACCCATTCCCTCGAAGTCGCGCAGGTAGGAAGGGAGCTGGGAAAGCTTCTGGGCTGCGATCCCGACGTTGTCGACACCGCCTGCCTCGCCCATGACCTGGGACATCCCCCCTTTGGCCACAACGGTGAGCGGGCGCTCGACGAGGCGGCGTCCGACATCGGCGGCTTCGAAGGCAATGCTCAAACTCTGCGGGTTCTCACGCGCCTGGAATCCAAGGTCGCCGATCCGTCGTCGGGCCGGTCGGTGGGTCTCAACCTGACAAGGGCCAGCCTTGACGCCTCGGTGAAGTACCCCTGGCCGCGTCCGAGTGGACCCGGAGGCAAGTTCGGGGTCTACGCCGAGGATTTAGAGGTCTTCGCCTGGCTTCGACAGGGGGCGGCGCCCGGGCGGCGCTGCCTGGAGGCGCAGGTCATGGACTTCGCCGACGATGTCGCCTACTCGGTGCATGATGTCGAGGACGGAATCGTCTCCGGATTCATCCCGCTGCGAGGCATGGGGGAATGGAGGCAGATTGCTAGCCTCGCGGCCCGCCGCTACGCCCCCAAGGTCGAGGTTGCCGAACTGGAGGCTGCGGGAGAGTCCCTGGTCACCTCCGGGTTCTGGCCGGCTGACTTCGATGGGACGCGCGCGGGGTTCGCGGCCCTGAAGGACCTGACCAGCCAGCTCATCGGGCGTTTTTGCACCGACGCGACGCAGGCGACCCGGCGTGAGCATGGCGAGGGTCGGCTGACGCGGTATTCCGCCGACCTTGTCGTCCCCCCGCAGACGGTGGCGGAGATCGCGATTCTCAAAGCGTTGGCTGCATACTTCCTCATGGAACCCCCCGAACGTCGGCCCATCTATGACGCCCAACGTGAGCTGCTGGCTGAGCTCAACGCGGCTCTCCTGGACGTCGCCCCCAGCGGGTTGAGCAGGGAGTTTGCTGTGGATTGGACCCGGGCAGGGGACGAGGCAGCGCGCCGCAGGGTCGTCATCGACCATATTGCCTCGCTGACGGACGCCTCAGCCCACGCTCTCCACGCTCGGCTAACCGGGCGGGCGAAACCCCCCGTACACTCCTGACCTGTGGCGGGAATGCTCAGGCGGGACGTGATCGAGCAGGTTCGCGATCGCGCGCGCATTGATGAGATAGTCGGAGAGCAGGTCACGCTGCGATCGGGCGGCGTGGGATCCCTCAAGGGACTGTGTCCCTTCCACGACGAGCGCACGCCCAGCTTCACGGTTCGACCCCAGGTGGGGCTCTGGTACTGCTTCGGCTGCCAGGAGGGCGGGGACACGATCTCCTTTGTCCAGCGGGCCGACGCTCTGTCCTTCACCGAAGCGGTCGAATACCTTGCCGGGCGCTATGGCATCGCTGTCGTCTACGAGGCGGGGGACAGGCGCCCGGAGCGGGACTCGGGCCACGACCGCCAGCGCATCCTCGAGGCGAACCGGGTGGCGGAGGCGTTCTACGTCGAGAATCTAGGGACGGCCCAGGCTTCCGGCGGGCGCTCCTTTCTCCAGGCCCGCGGTTTTGACGCGGAGGCTGCCGAGCGTTTCAGGGTCGGGTTCGCCCCCCAGTCATGGGATGCCTTGCTGCGTCACCTGCGCGGACGGGGGTTCACCGGGGCTGAGATTGCCGGGGCGGGACTCTCGACGCCGGGCCAGCGCGGCCCCATGGACCGGTTTCGCGGGCGCCTGATGTGGCCCATACGCGACCTCACGGGCGCCACCATCGGCTTTGGCGCGCGCAAGCTCGATGAGGAGGATCAAGGCCCGAAGTACCTCAACACGCCCGAGACCGCTGTCTACCACAAGTCCCAGGTGCTTTACGGCGCTGATCTCGCCAAACGGGAGATCGGACGCCAACGACAGGTCGTCATCGTCGAGGGTTATACCGATGTCATGGCCGCGCATCTCGCCGGGGTGGGGACCGCTATCGCCACCTGCGGGACAGCGTTTGGCAGCGACCACATTCGCGTAGTGCGCCGCCTGCTCGGCGACTCGGCAGGGTCGACGCGCGGCGAGGTCGTCTTCACCTTCGACGGCGACGCGGCCGGTCGCAAGGCGGCGATGCGAGCCTTCGCTGAGGACGGGCGCTTCTACGCCAACACCTTTGTCGCGATCGCGCCCGACGGGATGGACCCCTGTGAGCTGCGTCAACGCCGCGGGGACGAGGCAGTGCGGGCGCTGGTCGCCTCGCGCACAGAGCTCTTCCGCTTCGCAATCCGCTCGGCATTGTCGGAGCTGGACCTCACGACCACGGCCGGGCGCGTCGAGGGCCTGCGGGTCGCGGCGCCCGTCATCTCCACCATCCGCGACTTCTCAACCCGAGCCGACTACGCACGCCAGCTCTCAGGCTGGCTCGGCATGGACCAGGCGGTCGTCGAGCGAGAAGTCAAGCGAGCCGCCCGCGCCCCCCGCCCCACCGAGCGCACGATGGCGGAACCTCCGCCGCGTGTGACCGTCACCTCAACGCGGGACTTGGCGAGGCGTTCGGGTCAGGCCCGGCTCGAACGAGACGTCCTGATCGCGGTACTTCAGCAGCCAGGCAAGGTCGAGGACTACTGCCAGGTTGTCGGCGAGGAGGCCTTCACGATCGAGGTGTTCCAGGAGGTTCACCAGGCGATTCGCGCGGCCTCAGCTCTCGCGGCGCCACAGCCGGGGCGCGAATGGGTCGCTGCCGTGACCCAGGCGGCGTCGCCGGAGATCGCGGCGGTGGTGACTGAACTCGCAGTCGAGCCGCTGCCCGTCGTGGAACGCGTTGGCGTGCTTCCCTTCGAGGAGGTGGATCGGGTGGGGGAGTATGTGCGCGGTCTTGTCGTCTCCCTGCGGCGCTCGGCCCTGGAGCGGCAGCGCCACGACCTGCGGGCCCGTCTGGCGTGGCTGGAAGGTGAGGCGAACCCAGGGGATGTGGCGGCCCTTCAGGCGTCGTTGGTTCCCATCGAGGCTGAGCTTGCGCGCCTTCGCGAGGCGCCTTAGGGAATGCTCGCCAGCCCCTTAGGCCCTGGACACCCCACCGGGCCGTGTGAAACCCTGTGACCATGTCACCTGCTGCCGCGCGTGCCTTTCCCGCGCAGAGCCTTCCTGACGGGTTTCGCCTCATTGACGTCCCCCAGGACCGCGCCGATGAGTTCCGCGACGTCGACGAGTTCGCCTTCGGTGTCGCAGAAGGGGAGCTTGTCTACTACAAGGACTTTGCGACCTCGGTGGACTGGAGTCGCTGCGTCGGGGTGGAGACCACCGACCACCGCCTCGTGGCGATCCACGCCTCCCTCGCCTTCGACCTTCCGGTTCCCGGGGGTCGCGTTCCTGCCTCGGGCCTGACCTTTGTGGCGGTCCATCCGACTTTCCGCCGCCGTGGCCTGCTACGGGCGATGATGGCTCGCCACTTCTCCGACTGTGTTCGGCGCAATGAACCAGTGTCGATCCTCACGGCCAGCGAGCCAGTTATCTATCCCCGGTTCGGCTATCAGCGGGGCAACTGGGCGGTTCACCTCACGCTTCCTGCGGGGGCGGCCCTTCGTCAGATCCCTGACGCTGTGCCGGTCACCGTCGATATCGAGACCGCGAGCCTGGAACGCCACATGGAGCTTGCTTCCGCTATCCAGCGCCGCGCTGGTTTTGGCCCCGGGGCGCGTCCCGGCTGGACCTGTGACGCGACGCCTGGGATGTCCCGGTGGCGCTTCTCCGTGATCGAGCCGAGCCCTCTGGCCGAACGCCCACGCATCGCAATTGCCGGCCGCGACGGGGTGGCCACGGGTTTTGCCCTCTTCCGTCGTGTCAAGGACCGCTTGGGGGATGCCGGCGAGCGCGTCTGCGAGGTGCTCGAACTCGTCGCCACCGACGCGTCGACCCACCGGGCGCTGTGGTCAACTCTCACGAACTTCGACCTGGTTCAGCGGACCACGACCGCGCGTCTGGCGTTGGACGATCCCCTCCTTGCCCTGCTCAAGGACCCCGTCACCCCAAAGCCGACGATCACCGACGACCTCTACGTTCGGCTCATCGACGTCCCCGCCGCCCTCGCCGCCCGCCGCTACGCCGCCCCCCTCGACATGGTCCTCGAGGTCACCGACCCCCTAATCTCCCGCAATACCGGACGATGGCGGATTGTCGGCTCTCCCTTCTCCACCCGGGTTGAGCACGCGGGCCTCCAGGACGCCGACCTTGCCCTCGACGTCGGCGACCTCTCCTCGCTCTATCTGGGCGGGATGTCGCTCATGTCCCTCTTCGATGCGGGCCTCATCGACGAACGCAAGCACGGTTCAGTGGAACGCCTCGCCGCCTCCCTGGCCTGGCCACGCCTACCAGGAGAGTCTCGCGGGTTCTAGTGTTCTTTGGAGGAACTCTTTGCTGAGCCTCCTTGTTCCTAGCTGTGGCGCTGCCCTGTCTCCTTCTCCCAGGCAGAGAGTTGGGTCTCCAGGGCTTTCATCAGCTCAAAGACCTGGGCAGGAGGGATCCGGACCCGACCGACGACGGCGGCATCGAGGACAACTTGACCTTCGGTTTCGGAGTGGGGCGGCTGAATGAGGGCAGCGAAGTCGAGGACGAAGGCGTCTTTGGTGTGCCAAGCCCGCACAAAGTCGGCAAAGACCCCTCCATGGTGGTCAGGGGGCAGATTGATGTTGAGGCGCTGTTCAGTCATGCATCAACTCTAGGGGCGCTGGGGTCGGGCTCGTTCCTTTCGAGGGGGTCGCAGACCGAAGTCGCGGCGGACGGTGACAAAGATGGAGGCGGCTGCCACTAGGAGAAAGGCGGGGATGTTGAGGGCAATCGGCCACAACCTGAGGTCCACGAACGCTCGGGTCTGATGGGCCCAGCTGAGCGGCGAGAGCCAGGAGAGCAACGACCCGTGGGGCCGCCACATGTCGCCGAGGGCGCGCATCGTATAGGCGATCATCAGTGCGCCAATGCTCAGCAGTCGGGCCGAGCGGGCCGAGTGGCAGACTTGAGCAGCAAAGACGCCGAAGGCGCCCCAGAGTAGGGCGTTTGTGCCGATGGCCACGCAAGCGACAAAGGCGTCGGTGAACGCAAAATGGCGGACGGTGGCAATGGTGGTGGACCCCACGATGGTCGCGGCGGTGACGATGCCGGCCATGAGAATCGGCGCTCCTCCGGGCGCGAGGATGCCAACCGGAGAGGCATGGAGGAGTTCAAGCCGTCCACTGTCCTCATTGGCACGGGTGTGGCGCACCGTGAGCGTGATCAAGGCCAGGGCCAAGACCACGGTGAAGGGGATGGTGAACTCGTTGGTCACCAGCTGGGGGACACCGTAGCTCTGGGTCCCGTACCCGGGACCGAGGAAAGCCCCTCCGATGGGGGTGAGGGCATAGCGGGCGCGCGTTTCGAGTGTGTCGGGGTTGAGGGTCACGATGGCGATCGTCACTTCGAGGATGGCCGCGAGCGCCAGAACGGGAGCAAGCGTCACAATGAGGAGGAAGGCGCGGCGCCGCCGGGCAATGTGCCACGTCAGCGCGAGCAGTCCGGTCAAGGGGCCTCTCATGGGTAGGGCCCGTCATCGCAGGCGTGAATGAGGGCATCAAGGGTGAGGTGCGGGGAGGTGGGGTCGACGGCTTCCTTTTTTGTTGCGGGGGAGTTTAGGTCGGGCAGCGGACCATTGGCCACGTCGCGTCCGTCTCGGATGAGCGTCGCTGTGTCGCACAAGGCCTCGAGTTCACCGAAAAGACCGCTGGCCATGAGGACGGTCCTCCCGTCGGAGCGGGCCCGGATGAGCTCCTCGACGACGGCGCGGGTCGTCACGACATCGGGATGAAGGGGCGGCTGGTCGAGGAGAATGAGTTCGGCTCGGCTGGCAAACGCAACGACGAGGATGGTGTTGCGGTGTTCGACCTGGGAGCAGACTTCGGCTCGCCGCGAAGGGTCCAGGGCGAACCGCTCAATGAGCCGGTCGCGCGCAGGCGCAGCGAGATCGCCCCGGATTCTCCCAAGGAAGTCGATCGTCTCCCCGATCGTCGCCTTTGGCCACAGCGACACTTGGCTGGGGACATAGACAATGCGCCGATGGAGGTCCAGTTGGTCGCGCCGAGGGTTAGCTCCCAGCACATAGACCGGCCCCGAGTCGCGGTCAGGCCTCAAGAGCCCCAGCAAAATCCGGACAAGCGTAGTCTTTCCTGCCCCCACCGGCCCGATCAGCCCCGCCACGCAGCCGCGCTCCACTAGCAGGTCAAGACCGTCCAAGGCGCGAACAGCGCCATAGGACTTGACCAGGTTGCGCGTGCGCACCACGGTCTCAGCCATGGTCTGGAGCTCCTTCGGGGCGATAAAGGGACACACCAGTGTGTTTGGGGTTGTACCGACAACGTTAGCGCATTCCCGCAACCACAAAGTCCGCCCCTCCCCGCCCCGGCTCCCTTCCCTCCCTCCCGTCTCTCTGCCCGCCCGCCCGCCCGCCCGCCCTCCCGTCTCTCTCCCCGTCTCCCTGCCCGCCGCCCCCCTATCGTTCCCC
>Ga0123356_10000869_pt1 | contig 33539 bp, 26 predicted proteins | sample TergutEmb28metaG_2_FD_92546 | JGI IMG/M metagenome (GOLD analysis project Ga0123356, IMG submission 92546) | Embiratermes neotenicus P3 segment gut microbial communities from Petit-Saut dam, French Guiana - Emb289 P3 | ecosystem: Host-associated > Arthropoda: Insects > Digestive system > Gut ...
GAGGTCATGTTGCCTCAAAAAAACGTTCGGTGTTTCTTCCAACCATCCATAGTTAAAAGTAATAGGGCAAAAAGGCTCTTTCCATTGCACTTCAATGAAAACTCATTTTATAAAATTTGTTTGAGTTCGGCGTTTTCTTTGACAAGTAAGTTTAGAATGGTATTAAATTGGGTTAATAGATCGTTGATGCGTATATTCAGCAGAGCAAGGGCTTCTTGAACTTGCAAAGACATATTAGGTTTAAGCTGTGCTGTTTGTGTGGGTTCAGGCGTTATTTTTTCATTCATTCTGTTTTCATCTCATTTAAATAAAAAAGTGTGTTGTGGATTATTGGGTTTTGGATATTGCTATCCAGTTTACTGTAATGTTACCAATTTGTTCTTGTATAGTACATAGGTTGTTGTTTGAAGACATTGGACCAGTGTATACAAGGTTTTCATTTGTATAGTCACCCGAATTGGCTTGTATCATTGAACCACCTGCATGTACGGGATTACCGTTGCCATCACGCAGACATATAGCACGAACATGCGAAGGCACAGAACTGCCAATTGGAGTTGATGTTTCCCCATTACCCGTATTAGCATACCAATCACTAAACTGGTGATCATGACCTGCATTTGAAAAGGTATATTTGTTTTCAGTATTAGTTTGAGTTACATTATGGTTATGCTTGTGGTTTATTTTTGGGGTTGGTTTTGTTTTATTAGGTGGCCTTCTTTGTCTATTTCGTTGGCGCGGATGCGTGTTGTGGATATGGGGGTTTTGTTTTCTGCGGGGACTAGGTTGATTTTTACTATGTGTAGGGGGGGTAGGTTGGTTTGGAGGCGTTTTTTGTTGATGGTTTCTGCGGTTTTTATGGTTTCTTGGCTTACTATTAGGGCGTCTAGGTTGGTTGTTTGGTTTAGGGTTAGGCCGTAGGGGGTGTGGAGGGGGGAGATTTCGAATCGGTTTTTGAATTCAGGGGTTTTTAGAAAGTTTGTCAAGTCGGTTAGTCGTTCGTTGTAGGGGGCGACTTTGTGGGTTTTTTGTAGTTGTAGGACGAATTCGTCGCTGGTTAATCCAATATATACATAGTTGCCTACTTCGAAGGCTTTGTTTAGTAGGGTTTTGTGACCTTTGTGTAGTTTGTCAAAGGTTCCGCCGACTGCGACATTTTTAAAGGGTTGCTTTATCATCATTTTTACCATTATCGTTGTCGTTGTTATTGTTGTTTTTGTTGTTGGTTAGTCTGGCTCCTTGGGGGTCTATTTTGCAGCATAGTACTTGGTTTTTTGGTAGGATTTGTTTGAAGGCTTCTGTTACTTTTGGGGCGTTTTCTTTTAGGACTATTGCGTGGACGGCTTCGCCTATCATGTTTTGTGTAGCGCCAATAGCTCCTGCGTTGATAGCTAATTGTACAAGTTTGTGTACTTGTTTAGTGGCAAAGCCGGTTTTTTGGGCAAATAGCCAGCAGCATTCTAAAAAATTTTCTACACTGGGTTTTTCTAAAATTTTTGTTAGTGTTTGTCTGCCATAGTGGTTAATTTGGTCATTATTGTTTTTGGAGGAGGAGGGGGATAGGCAGGTTTTAGGAAGGTTGGAGTTGTAAAAGCCGGCTACTAGGACGTAGTTGGGGTTGAGGGGTATGCGGTCAATTTTACATATGCCGGGTGCGCCGGGTTTGGTTACAAGGATTAGTCCGCCTCCAACAGATAAAGAGCTAACTGTGCCTAGGCCTGTTTGAGATTGGATTTCAGCTAGATGTGCAATTTGGCCGATTTGGTTGTAGGTTAAAGGTAGATTTAAGACTTCTTTTAGGGCTAAGCCTGTTGTTAAAGCTCCTCCGGCGCTAGTTCCAAAGCCCATGCTTATAGGTATGTCAATTTGATGTTCCACTAGTACTGTAAATTTTTGGGAGGTTTGGTTAAGGATTGTTTGGGTTACATTTTGGGTAACTTTAGCTTCAGGGGCAATTTTGTTGTTTATGGTAATTTGAATGCTGTTTTCTAGAGCAGGTTTAATGCTGACTTTGGTGTGAACGCCATGTTGAAGGCCAAAACCGCCGCCTGTGGCGCCTACATGTTGTAGGTTAGTGATAGGAGTTCCGTTTGGGTTAGTTTGGAAAATTTCAAAAAAGCTAGATATGGCGCCGGGTGCGAATGCTTTAGCGGTTTTTTTGGTCAACGGTTTCGCCTTTTTTTAGGGGTTTATTTTGGTGTTGTAGTGTTGGGAAAGCGTTTTGGATAGCTTTAATTATAGGGGGTCCGGCTATCAAAAGGAAGGGGATTTCAGTGGCTATAGTCCAGACAAATATGGGTAAAATAAAAATGGCTGTTAGAGGGTTGCCGCCGTCGATTGATATGATTGATAAGAATAAGGGGCTTACAAGCCATACGGTTACGGAAAGCAAAAAACCGCCGGCGATTTGTCCAACTATGGCGCCTATAGCATAACTTCGCCATTCTTTCCAACGTATGGAAACAAGAGTAATAGTGCCTAAGCTTACAAGCACGGTTAATATGAAAGCAATTAAAAATATTCTAGTTGATAGGCCGCCAGTCCAAATAGACATGGCAGTTATAGCAGAGGGGTTAGAGAGTAAGGCTATCAAAGAAATGGATAGGCCTATGGTTGCTAAAGATACGCAGGTTAGGGCTTGTTTTAAACTAATGTTTTTAGTGTATAGGTAGCCTATTAGGAAGAATAAAACAAAATTTGCCGGAACGCCTGCTGTTAAGCTTAAGGCGGGGTTTCCGTGTACAAATATGTCGCGTATGAATATGCCTATTGCGCCGCTTATGCCGCCAACCCATGGACCGTAGAGGGCTGCAAAAACTGCAGGTATGATTACGGCGGGAAGAAAGCCTATGCCGTAAAAACTTATAAAACCGGTTAGGTATCCGGCTATGGCGTAGAGAGCAGAGCAAATGCTTATTACAGCAAGATCTTGGGTTGAAAGTTTGATTTTCAATCTTTGTTATTCCTTAAACTTGAGTTTAACTTTTAAAAGATGTAAACCAAATAAGTATTTCGTTTATAATGTTTAAACATGTTTAAACATAACAAGCAGAAAACAAACACCAAAACACACAACAACCAACCAACCAACAACCCGCCTACAACAAAAACACAACACACAATTGTCACATAAAAAATACAACACACTTTAAAACAACCAACAATTGACAGTTAATACAAAACAGAACACACCACCACAATAAGAAATAGCTAACCAGATTTAACGCACCCAACAACTAAATAAAAAACACTAACCTCTTGATTGTATTCCCACTAGCATCCATCAAACAACAACAGAATTACCCTTTAAAAACAAAAAAAGCAAAAAAAATAAAAATAAGCAACTAGCACTATGAAACGGTTACTTTTTATGACGTTTTATGCGATCCTGACGTTGAGTCTTCTTACGCCAATCCTTCTTACGTTGAGTCTGCATAGTAAAACGTTCCTGCCTAGGCACGTCAAGCTTACGGAAGGGAGACACTTCACGATAAAAAGTCTCATAACTCATTTTATTATCCTTTAAATCCAAAATAAACTGATTTAACTCCTCTTTTGTCTCACTATCACTAGTTCTATCAAAAGCTTCAACATACACAGAATACGCTGCATGGAACTGAAAATTTTCGGGATCATCAATTTCAAGTTTTTCAGGGGTTTGTGAATTTTTCTCGTAAGGTTGTTCAGTCATTCTATTTTCCCAAGTATTTACAATCAACATGTTACCTTACACCCTTTTATAAGTGTGCCTACAAAAAACAAAAACCCACAAACCAAACCCCATTAAACCAAAACAAACACAAAAACACAAACAACCCCACCCACCCCAACAAAAACACAAAACAAAAACACAAACTCATAAAAAATAACGCCCTAAAGAATAATAGTAAAACAAAAAAACCTATGAAAATACAAAACACCCTTTCTCTAAAAACAACAAACTTTACCATTGACAACAAACAAAAAACATAAACCAACACAACTGGAAGATAAATGTAATTTCTAAACAGACTACCGTTTAACACATTGCCTTAAAACAGCATCAAAACGATTTGTATCACCATAATCACAGTTTTTACAATCATTTCCACTATCTTGACCAAAAGGACAACCTTTTAAATCAGCCATAACATTTTTCACCAAACACCTACAAGACAACCATTATATAAAAATTACCCCATTTCACAACAAGATTTACCCAAATCAGAACATTTTAACTCAAACGTTCAAATTTTTAAAGCAAAAAACACAACAAACAACATAACAAACTAGACACAAAAACATAATTGAACAGGATAGTCCAGAAGAGATTCGAACTCTTGTCAAGGGCTCCAGAGGCCCCTATGCTTGACCACTACACCACTGGACTTTATGTTAGTATTACGTAGTTGAAATCCTGCATTATAACTTTACCGTTCTAGTTAAACACCAAACAAGCTAAAACTCAGCAACATAATCATCAAACACATACACTGCTAAACGGGGTTTTTGATATTTGTGTGGGTAACTGTAGAGAATATTTATGTGAAGGCTATGTCGGTTTGTAGGAATTATTTGGGGATAGACCTTATTTTGCTGGCAGACGGGAGAGCAATAACTTGTAGAAAACTGTCAATTAAGAGAGTGTTTGAAAATAATTTTATATTTATGAGAATTTACAATAATTAGATAGTTTTCATTAATAATTTCATCGCGTAACTTTTTTTGTAGGGTTTATTTCCAATCATCTCAAGTTTTAGAGTGTTACAATAGCTAATTGTTCAATTTGAAAGCTGGATTATCTGTTGAATCTATTATTTTTCAAGGGTTATTCAACAGTTCTTTATGGCGGAGAATTTTGTTACTCATATAAAAGCAGGTTATTTTATCGTATGTTTGAACAGTATCAAATTTTTGCTCAAGTCTTGAGTTTTTGAAGATAGTTTGTAGTAAAATTTAAAGAATGTTTTTATTTAAATGATGGTAATGGTTTGGTTAAAGGTGAAAATTTGCATGGGTAAAGGTTCAGGTTACGGAAAAGTGATTTTGTTTGGTGAGCATTTTGTGGTTCATGGCGTGGCTGGAATAGTTTCGGCTATTGATTCGTCAACAGATGCTATAGTGTCAAAAGGTGAAAGTGGTCTTGTTGTTAAAGATGATCGTAAAACTGCGAAGGGTTATAGTGAGGAGAAGCGGCTTCAGCAGATAGAGTCTATTGAGCGTATGTTGAAGGCTATGGATCTTGATCCTAAATTGCCTTTGGATATTTGGATAGGTGGGAGTCTTCCGGGGTTTAGTGGTTTAGGGGCTTCGGCGGCTAGTAGTGTTGCTATTGCGCGGGCGATTAATGAAGAGTTTGGTTTGAATCTGTCTAATGAGAAAATTAATCAGGTTGCTTATGAAGCAGAAATTGCGTATGCGGGTAATCCAAGTGGTATTGATAATACTGCGGCAACATATGGCGGTTTGATGTGGTTTAAAAAGGATTCCACAGGTGGACCTGATCTTGTTGAGCGTTTAAAAATTCAGATGCCTATTGAAATTGTAATTTGTAGTACAGGCAAAGTTGCTAATACTAAAGCTATGGTTGAAGGGGTTGCTGAACGTAAAAAGGCTAATCCGGCCAAGTATGAGCCTTTGTTTAGTCAAGCCGGAGATCTAACTGTTGCAGGGCGTAGTGCACTTGAAGCAGGCAAGTTGGAAAAGGTTGGTGAGCTTATGAATGAAAATCATAGGATTTTACAGGAGATTGGGGTTTCTAGTGTAGAGCTTGATTATCTTGTTGATGTAGCTCGTAAGCAAGGGGCTATAGGAGCTAAACTTACAGGTGGTGGAGGGGGAGGTTGTATGGTTGCATTAACTCCTGGCAAAGATTTGCAAGAAAAAGTTGCCAATGCTTTTAGAGCTGAAGGGCTTGAGGTTTTAGCTACAAAAATCGGGGTTATAGCCCGTTAAACATTTTTTTTCTTTTTAACGTGTTAATGTTTTATTTTTGGTTAGTATTTGTTTGGTTTGGATTTGTGTTTTTTAAAAGTTGAAAGTGGTAGGGTTTTCCAAAAGCTATAAACGGGAACTGCTGTTTATTTTTATTTTTAGGCGAAAGAATTTGGATTTAAGAAGTTTCATTGAGTCACTTAAGAAAAGTGGCGAGTTAACAAATATTACAGAGTCAGTTTCCGTGGAGTATGAGTTGGCAGGTATAATTAATGCGTTAGGGGAAAAACCTGTTTTTTTTGAGAATGTTAAAGAAGCGGCTGTTCCGGTTGTTGCAGGGTTGGTTTCGTCTAAAGAGCTTATTTGTCGTTCACTTGGTATAACCAAAGAGCAATTGTTGCCAAAGCTTTCCTTAGCTATTGATAAACCCATTGAACCAAACTTGGTAGAGGAAGCGGTTTGTCAAGAAGTTGTATACGTAAATGATGATGTTGATTTAACAAAGTTGCCAATTATGCGGTATACGGATAAGGATGGGGGGAAATATGTTGCTTCAGCGGTTTCTATAATTAAAGATCCTCAAACAGGTCAGCGGAACATGTGTTTTCATCGGCTTTTGCTTAAAGATAAAAATCATTTTGTTGCCCGTATAGTTGAAAATCGTGGAACAGATAGTGCGTTAAAGAAAGCTGGAGGAGAGTTAGATATTGCTATATGTGTGGGTAATTCTACGGCTGTTCTTCTTGCAGCGGCTACTTCGCTTCCAACAGGTGTTGATGAGTTAGGTATGGCTAATGCTCTTGAAAAAACAGATCTAGTTAAATGTAAAACGGTGGATCTTGAAGTTCCGGCTGAGTCTGAATTTGTGTTTGAAGGCAAAATTATTAATGAGAAAGCCACTGAGGGGCCTTTTCTTGATTTAACAGGTGTAGTTGACCGTATACGTCAGCAACCGGTAATTGAAATTAAATGTGTGACTCATCGTAAAAATCCAATTTATCAAACTATTTTAGCGGGTAAAAATGAGCACAAGTTTTTGATGGGTATGCCTAAGGAGCCTACAATTTACAATGAAGTAAATAAGGTGTGTCAATGTAAGGATGTTTACATCACGCCGGGAGGTTGTAGTTGGTTGCATGCGGTGGTGCAAATTCGTAAGACTCATGCAGATGATGGTAGGAAAGCTATTTTGGCTGCGTTTGAAGGGCATAAATCTTTGAAACATATAGTTGTTGTAGAGGAGGACATTAACATTTATGACCCTCATGATGTTGAGTGGGCAATTTCAACACGGTTTCAAGCGGATAGAAATCTAGTTGTGTTGTCAAATCAGCCGGGATCTAGTCTTGATCCTTCAGGTGATCTCTCAGAGGGTAAAAAGGCTACAACTGCCAAAGCAGGACTAGATGCAACAACCCCAATTGTGACCACCGGAAAAGGTTTCAAAAAAGAAGACTATATCAAAGTGGATCTAAACAAATATTGTAAATAAATAAGGATGATGAAGGCGAGGAGTAATAGTAGTATGGAGTTAACTAAGCAAGAACAGGCAATGTTAGACGGTAAGGAAGGCTATGCTGTACGTAAAAGCATGGAAATCCTAGTTGCTTTAGGTGAAATTTTTGATGCAAAAAACTTGATTGATGTGGGTAGTGTTCAAGTTGCGGGGGTTTCGTATCATAATTTGGGTGATGCGGGTTTAGAGTTTTTGGATTCTCTTGCAAAGGATGGTAAAGTTAGGGTTTTAACTACGCTTAATCCGGCAGGTATGGATCTTGAGAATTGGCAGCAATTGGGCATAACTGCAGAGTTTGCGGAAAAGCAGAATCTGGTTATTGATGCTTTTCAACGTATGGGCATACTGGTTAGTTGTACTTGTACGCCGTATCTTATTGGGAATCTTCCTTTGTATGGGGAGCATATTGCGTGGTCTGAGAGCAGTGCTGTAACGTTTGCTAACTCTGTTTTAGGGGCACGTACAAACCGGGAAGGGGGGCCGTCAGCTTTAGCAGCTGCATTTGTAGGTAAAACGCCTTGTTATGGTTTGCATCTTGATGAAAACCGTGTGCCGGAGGTGCATGTTCAAGTTGAAACAGAACTCTCCAAACTGTCAGATTGGGGAGCGTTAGGTTATGCTGTGGGTAAGAAAGCTGAAAATCAGATTCCATACTTAACAGGTATCAAAACAGCTCAACTTGATGAACTGAAAAGTTTTTGTGCTTCAACAGTTACTTATGGCACTAAACCCTTATTTTACATAAAAGGCATAACGCCCGGTGCAGATAAGCAAGTTCAACCTAAAGAGACTGTTACAATTAAAGCAGAGGACATAAAAAACGCGTATGATAGCATTAATGATAATGTTGAAGAAATTGATTTTGTATGTGTTGGTTGTCCTCATTGTTCAATTAAAGAAATTCAAGAAATCGCAGATTTAATTGAGGGTAAAAAGGTTAAAGGGGACGTAGAGTTGTGGGTGGCAACTTCTCGAACAGTTAAGCATCTGGCAGATAAACGGGGTTACACAGCAATTATTGAGGCTGCGGGAGGTAAATTTGCATGTGACACCTGTATGGCAGTTGCACCTCTAAAAGGCAGATTCAAAGCTTTAGCAACTACCTCAGCTAAGGGTTGTTTTTATTCAAGACATAATCTTATGAAAACTAAAATGGGCAGCATGAAAGAATGTATTAAAGCAGCGGTGAGTGGAAAATGGAACAGCAATTAAAAGGAAGAATAATTTATAAAGGAAAAGCCGAAGGCGAAGCTCTAGTTACCAATATGCCTATAAGCTTCTTTGGCGGCGTAGACCCCAACACAGGTATAGTACTTGAAAAAGGCCACGAACTAGAAGGCCTAAGCGTCAAAAATAAAATTTTAGTATTCCCTCAAGGCAAAGGCAGCACTGTAGGCAGCTACACCCTATACCGTATGAAGAAAAACAACACAGCCCCCCTAGGCATGATAAACAAGGAAACCGAAACCATCGTCGCAGTCGGCGCCATCATAAGCGAAATCCCCTTCATAGACAAAATAGACACCACAAAAATCAAAACAGGCAACAAAATCACCATAGAAAACGAAAACATACACATAATAACACACTAACCACCCTCCTCCTCTTCAACCCCACATATACCACACCACAAACAAACAAATCCTTACAAACTAAAACCCTCAAAAAAAATACATAGCCACATCAGAGTTTAACCTCCATAACGACATAAACACTGTTTGTTTGAAACCATTTTTCAATTAACACCCATAATAACACGTTCATTAATAGAGTAACCTTGTTTCTTTGAACTCTTAAAAACAGGACATAAACAAATTACACCTACAACACCCTTACAAACATTGAAAATTAAAAAACCATATTTTTCAACCCCACCACAATCACCTCAACTCCAGATATAGATACAAAATTCCGCAGTGTTTTGCACATATAGTTTTTTACTGCACAGGTGTGCGTCAATTTTTCATGCGCTGATTTTATGTATGTGCAAATTATGTGCCACACACGAAAACAGCTAAAAGTATTAAAAAAATATCTCGACATATTTTTTATAACATACAGTTTTACGTAAATAACTGGATTAACTTTTTAAAAAATAAATTTTATTAAAGGTTTTAATTCAGGATGTTGTATGTGTCAAAAAGTTGTAGAGTTTAAGAGGGAATAGGCGCGCTAACAAGACAAGTCTTACGATTATCTTGCAGCAGTATTCATTAAAACCTCACATTTATCGCTGAGGCACTACCACCCTAAAAAGATGATTGTTTGCTACAACAAATAATTGTTGTCCTTATTACCAACGCGTAATGTAAAAAGCTTATACGTTGCATACCCCTCTGCAACAAACGGTTCAGACTTGCAAATTGCTTCGGCCTCTTCATAACTTTCAGCGTTAAAAACGATCATACCTGCTACGCCGGGATACCCTTTAGTTGCCCCACAGAGAACTAGTTGTCCTGCAACATCCAATTTTTTTATATACTCTACGTGCTTTATAACCATCGCTTTGTTAATTTTGTTGTACGATTTGCCTCTTTCAATTAACATGACATAAGTCAACTTTTCCATATCAGTACCTGCCGAATTAGTAACTTTGTACAACAGAGTAAATATTGCTTTTACAGGTGTCAAAGTTAAGAAATGAGTAAAACTTTTCAGCTAACTCATTTTTATCGTTTTGTGACAATTCCAAAAAAGCATTAAGAGTATCCATTGTTTCAAACGTTACAGAATCTGCCCATGTATCACCTTCAACAAGTAGTTGAAATGAAACATAGCCCTTTTGTTTTGAAACATACTCTTTGACTAGTTTTTCTATTGCAAGTAAAAAGTCTGGAACCGATACACCGTCATTTAGCTTGTAGGTGTTGGAAAAAACGGCATTAGACATAACTGAGATCTCCGTTCCACCGTTTAGGTTTATGACACACTTTTTCAAGTACACCATCCCGAATAATACTGCAACAGTATAACACATTATAAAAGTTTTTCATGGTGTTGTTGCGCTGATTTTTGGTTTTACTCACTTTATTTTACCTTATTTTTTTGCGATTACCGTTTTTATCAAAATTTTTTCTTAAGGCCTTTTCAGTGGGAATAATTGACCCTATGAGAAAAAATGTTTGAATTACTACAAGTATACATCCGAAAGTACTCACATCAGGGGCTTCTTTTCCTACTACAAAAAACATGGCACTTACCGATAGAGGAAACATAATTAGTCCAATGGTTTGCCAGAGTTTTCCGCAATAATTATGGGCAAATTTCCATGTATCCTTGTTTTTCATAGACATGTTGGTGCGATACCCAAATATGACGTTAATTTTAGCAGGAGCTTTTTTAACAAAAAAGCTACCAAACCCAATCATCATTAAAGGGATAAATAACGACACAAATAACATAAAAATCCAAAAAGCCATAGAAGAAACAACTCTTGTTTACTCGTCTATAACATAACCTCTATCCATTGCAACAGTCAATTCATTAAATAACGTCATAGTTTTTTCACCGCTACTAAAACTTAGGTAAACATCTTTCCCGTTACCGCGTTCAACTCGTATTGTAGGCGAAGAGTTTAAACGAACAAACAACAAAGTCTCTCCAAGCGTGTCTGATTTAAAATGCCCCTGCAAAACGCCAAATACGTCAGCCCCATTAACCCTTCTACCAACATCCAGCCCACCCATACTACTCTCTATAAGACATATATCAGTTATATCTGAGAAATCAATTGTTAACCCATACATAGCTTTAATTTGCACACTACTATCAAAAACCGTTACCTCAGGCTCACTCACACTATAAACCAACGCCACACCAACTACAACAAGCACCACCACCGCAACAATAATACCAACAATACCCACTTTAGTACTTGCACCATTAACTGAAAAACGCTTCACACTAACAACTCCATCAAGATAATGTAAACATAAAATAAAGTTATAAAATTTTCGTACGTGTTTAGCTTACTGAAAAAGTCATGGATAATAGTAGCAAATTTCGCGCCAATACCTGTAATCACTACATAGCACTAAATACACACTAATAAAGATAGAAAAAATACGGCCACGCATGTTTTTAAGCTTGACATACCATTTTCCCCTCAAAATATAATTAACTATAAAAAAATAAAGTTTTTCTTTTTTATCATGGTTTTTCCTTTCCATACTCGGGGGTTTTGGTTGTTATTTAAAGTGTATTGCGTTTGTTCTATAGTTTGTCAATAGAAATAAGTGGTGGCGGGTTGGTGAGCGTGATTGTCTTTTGTAGACAAATTTTTTGTAACAAGAGATGCCGGTTGAGTAATAGTGTCTCCAATCGATATAATTTTACTATCAACATTAGGCATATCGACAATTCGTACAGTTATAGGCTCCGCTTGATTAACAGTTGGGTTTAGGGGTTAGTAACTCACGTTAAACGTTTGAGGTTTTTTATGGTTTTTAGTCAATAAATAAACTAAAAGTTATTTCAAAACATTTAGGTTAAATTTTATGTGTGTGTTGTGTTTCTGTGTCATGATGATGGTTCATCTATCTATCTAGATGTTGGTTTTATCTGCTGTGGAGAGGTTTTTGTTGGAAATTGGGTTTTTAATGTTAGAGTTGTTTGTTGGTGAAGTCTAGTTTAATAGTTTAAGTAGTGTAAAATTAATTAAGTATATTGATTTAGTTTAGGCGGTAATGATTACAATGAATGATGCACGACCTATTATATTGAAACTTGGGGGTTCAGCCATCACTGATAAAGCGGTGGAGGCATGTCCAAGAAATGAGTTAATTAACCGTATGGCTGAAGAAGTTAAACGTGCGGATCTTGACAATTTGATTATAGTTCATGGAGGGGGCAGTTTTGGTCATCCGACAGCTGCAAAGTATGGCATTAAGGAGGGTTTTAAGGAAGGAGATTTAATGCAAAAGTTTGGGTGTGCTGAAACGCATCACATGATGACGGTGCTTAATGGTATTGTTATGGATGCGTTTATTTTGCACGAGATTCCAGCTGTTAGTGTTGCGCCGTTGAATTGTATGGTAACGGATAATGGTAAAATTAGGACGTTTGATGAGTCGGCTTTTAAGGCTATGGGTAAATTGATTTTTACGCCGGTAATGTATGGTGATGCGGTTATGGATGAGAAGCTTGGTTTTACTATTCTTAGTGGGGATCAGCTTGTTACTTATCTTGCGTTGAAGTATAATGCTGAGAGGATTGTTGTTGGGGTTGATACGGATGGTATTTTTGAGGAAGATCCAAAGGTGAATGCTGAAGCTAAGCCGATAAAGCATTTGAATCTTGCAGAGCTTAAAGCGTTGCAGCCTAAGCTTGGAAAAGCTGATGGGGTAGATGTTACAGGTGGTATGGCGGGGAAAATTGCGGAGCTTATCCCAGCTGTTGAGGCAGGTATACCTGTTACGGTTACGGGAGCTACGAAAAACTTGTCTATTTACAGAGCCTTAACAGGTCAAAGTGTATTGGGTACTGTAATAGAGAAGACGTAAAATGGCTGCAGAGAAAACTGAGAGAAGAAAAGCGGAGCATATTCGGATTTGTCTTGAAGAGAAGGCTCAGGCAAAGAAGGTGACGGCAGGGTTTGAGGATGTAAAGTTTGTTCATCGTGCTTTGCCGGAAGTTAATCGAGAGGATATTGACCTTTCAACTTTTTTTTTAAATAAGTCTTTTGCTGCGCCTTTAATTGTGGGGGCTATGACGGGGGGTACGGAGGAGGCTGTTAGGATTAATCAAAATATTGCGGTAGCTGTTGAAAAGCTTGGGTTAGGTATGGGTTTGGGGAGTCAAAGAGCGGCTGTTGAGAATTGTGCTCTTGAGAGGACGTATGCTGTTGCGCGTAAGTTTGCTCCGAATGCTTTTTTGGTTGCTAATATTGGTGGTGTTCAGCTTGTTGAGGGTTATGGAGTAAAAGAGGTTCGTAGGGTTGTTGAAATGATAGATGCTGATGCTGTTGCGATTCATCTTAATGCGTTGCAGGAGGCTGTTCAGCCTGAGGGGCAGACTGTGTTTAGGGGGGTTTTGGCAAAGATTTGTGAGGTTGCAGGTGAGTTAGATAAGCCTGTTATTGTTAAGGAGACTGGTGCAGGTATTTGTGCTGAAGATGCTAAAGCTCTTAGAGAGTCAGGGGTAAAGGCTATTGATGTTGGTGGTGTGGGTGGGACTAGTTTTGCTGCGGTGGAATATTTTCGGGGTGAAGAAAGGTTAGGTGAGGCGTTTTGGGATTGGGGTATTCCAACGGTGGTAAGTGTTGTGGAGGTTTTGCAGTCTGTAGAGTTGCCGGTTATAGCGTCGGGTGGTGTGCGTAGTGGGGCAGATATTGCAAAATCGTTAGCTATGGGGGCGGGTTTGGCAGGTATTATTCAGCCGGTGTTGGAAACAGCTGTTAGGGGTAGCCGAGAGACAGAACAGTTTCTTTTGGGTTTAATTGATGAGTTGAAAAATGTTTTATTTCTTGTTGGCGCAGAAAATGTTTCAGGTTTAGGTAAAGTGCCCCTAGTTATCGGTGGTGAAACTGCGCAGTGGTTAAAAATAAGAGGTTTTAATATAGAGGGTTATGCGCATAGAGGAGGAGTATGTTAAAGGTGGATATTGAGAGATTTATTGAAGAAAAAGCGCCGTTAATTGATATAGCTATTGAGAAATATCTTCCGCGTAAATTTGTTAAGGAGTCAATTCTTTTCCAAGTTACTCCGCCGGCGTATAGTTATAATTTGGAGACTATAGATAGAGCTATAGCAGATCCGATTTGGGATATGCTTGATAGGGGTGGGAAGCGTTGGCGTCCGGCTTTGTTTTTGCTTATTTGTAAGGCGTTGGGTAAAGAAGAAGATGATTACGTAGATTTTGCGGCTATTTCTGAAGTTATTCACAATGGTACGCTTGTTATTGATGATATTGAGGATTCCTCAGAGTTACGGCGTGGGAAGCCTTGTACGTATAAATTGTTTGGATTAGACATTTCGGTTAATGTGGGTAATGCCATGTATTATATGCCTTTGTTGGCTTTGATGACTAAAGAAGTGGATTTACCTGCCAAGGTGCTTTGTGGTGTTTATGAGGTTTATGTGCAGGAAATGATTAATCTTAGTATGGGGCAGGCTATGGATATTGCGTGGCATCGTGGGTTAGCAAATGCGGATAATGTTAGTGAGGAGGATTATCTGCAGATGTGTGCGTATAAAACGGGTACTTTAGCGCGTATGGCAGCAAAGATGGCGGCAGTTTTTACAGGTGTAGACAAAACATTGGTAGATAAGCTTGGTCGATTTGCAGAAAGTATAGGGGTTGCGTTTCAGATGCAGGATGATATTTTAGATTTAACGGGACAAGAGTTTGCTAAAAAGAAGGGTGGGGGTGTGGGTCAAGATATTACGGAGGGTAAACGTACTTTAATGGTTATTTACACGCTTAAAAACGCAACTCAGGTTGATAAAAGGCGTCTTATTGAAATTCTCAACATGCATACCAGTGATCAAACTCTTCGTGATGAAGCAATTGCGCTTATGCAGAAATATCATGCTATAGAACATACGGCTCAGTTGGCAGAGAAAATGGTGGTTGAGAGTTGGAATGAAGTAAACTCTTTGTTGCCTACGTTGGAAGCTAAGGAAAAATTAAAAGCGTTCGCCGAATTCTTGATTAAACGCAATATGTAACAACATTTCAGTGAGCGTAAAAGATTTGGCACTTCAACAAGATAAAGATCTTAGAGAGTTAATACGGAAGGCAGCGTTGCTTAATGCTGTTTCGCATGAGGGTAAAGCGCAGGCAGGCGCCATGGTTGGAAAGGTTCTTGGGGAAAGACAAGACTTGCGGTCATGTGTTAAGGAACTGTCAGGTGTGATTAATGAGATAGTTAATGAGGTTAATAGTTACTCATTATCTGAGCAGAGGGCTATTGTGGAGCAAAATTGGCCTGAAACGCAAAAGAAGGAAAAACCTGAAGAAAAAAAACTTTGTGCTCTGCCTAACGCCGACAAGTTTAAGCAGATAATCACAAGGTTTTCGCCTAATCCGGATTGTGTGTTGCATCTTGGTAGTGCTCGAGCGATTGTGCTTAGTCATGAGTATGCGCGTATATATAATGGAAAGTTTATTCTTCGTTTTGAAGATACGGATCCTAAAATCAAAAAACCGGCCTTAGAATTTTATGAGAGTATTCGCAGAGATTTGAAATGGCTTGGTGTGCAGGTAGATGAGGAATACATTCAAAGTGACAGATTGCCCATTTATTATGAGTATGTAGAAAAACTGATTGGTTTAGATGCGGCTTATGTTTGTGAATGTAAACAAGAAGTGTTCCATAAAATAGCTTTATCAAGACAGGCCTGTCCATGTCGCATTTTGTCGGCTGTAGAGCATTTGGATCGTTGGCAAAAAATGTTAAATGGCATCTATAGGGAAGGGCAAGCGGTTGTGCGGGTAAAAACAGAGCTTGATCATCCTAATCCTGCGGTTCGTGATTGGCCGGCGTTGCGTATTATTGATACCAAAAAATATCCTCATCCGCGGGTAGGTAGCAAATACACTCTTTGGCCACTTTACAATCTGGCGGCAGGTATAGATGACTATTTAATGGGTATGACCCATATTATCCGGGGCAAAGAACATTATACTAACATGATACGACAGAAATACATGTATCAAGCCCTCGGATGGGAATACCCAGAAGCAATACATTATGGCAGACTTAAAATTACAGATGCCTTTTTGAGCAAATCCAAAATTATTGCAGGCATAAAAGAAGGATTATACACAGGCTTTGATGACCCAAGACTTGGCACTTTTGCTGCTCTACGTAAACGCGGAATTACACCCGAAGCTATCAAAAAAATGATAATCGACGTAGGAATAAAGGCTAATGATGTTACATTAAGCTGGGAAAATCTGTACGCACATAATCGCAAAATTTTAGATGCCTCAAGTGATAGATACTTTTTTGTCTCAGAACCCATTGAACTAAAAGTCAAAGAAATAAATAGAGAATTCACTGCAAAACTACCGTTGTATCCTGAAAAACCCGAACGTGGCGTTCGAGAATACACAATCACACCAAACAAAAAAGAAGACGAAAACGGAGCGGGGAAGGATGCAGCAGTTAGTTTTTGGGTTTCTAAAAAAGACGCCATGAACATGGAGCAGGGCAAAATAGTTAGATTCATGGAACTCTTTAACATAGAAATCACAAAAATAGATCAACAACCAACCATAGATGCTGTTGAAGCTAAACTGTTAGCTGTCGAAGCAAAATACGTCAGTGAATCTTATGAGGATGTAAGAAAAATCAAGGCACAAATCATTCACTGGATTCCCAAAGACACCGAAGTGCCCTGCGAAATTGTGTTACAAAACGGTCAAACCATAAATGGATTTGCTGAAAGTGAAAGCAAAAAATTAAAACCAGACATGATTATACAGTTTGAACGGTTTGGGTTTACACGTGTAGATAAAGTGGACCAGAAATTGGTAGCTTACTACACCCATAAATAATAAGGGAGAAAGAAGAGGAGAAGGAGAAGGTAAATGCGAAAATCAAATAACGCAATAATTTGGCCAGTCTATTTTGATGTTTCAAAAAGTAAAAGTGAAGGCAGACGGGTTCCTAAAAACAAGGCAGTTATTAGTCCTAAAATTTTAGAAATCAAAGAGGCCGCTGACAGACTGGGATTACAAAATGACATAAACCCAACAGCTGGTTATCCTAAAACCCCTTGGTTAAAAATGGGCATGCTTACAGTGAAGAAAAATGAACCAAAAGAACAAATCATCCTAAAACTTGCAAGCCAACTTACAAACATAAAACTTCAACACCAAGCAGAACTACAAAAACAAACACATCATAACTATAGAAAATAAATAAAATAGAATAAAATAAAATAGAGTTTGTTTTTTTTATTGTTTTTCTTTTCCGGCGATCAAGACAGCGTTTATAACTCCGTCTGCGCCTGGTCTGCTGGTTACTTTTGCGTGACCAAGGGATGTGTCAATTTCAGCACCTTTGGTAATGACACCTCGACGGTTATAGTCAACGTTTGCGCCGTTTCGAATTACACTTACGATTTCTACTTTTTGAGTTTGACCAGTTCTTTGGTCGGTCACTGAAGCAAAACTTTCTGTTAAGACTTTAATTTTTATGTTACCGCCTAAACCTTGAGTGTTTTTACGTTTGGGTACGCCTATAACTGTTTCAGCAGGATACCCAGCTGCTTCGTACTTCTTTTTTGTACGGTAAACTCTTTTTTTGCCGCCTGTTAGTTTTCTTTTACGTAAACTGCTATGAGTAGACATTATTCTGCATTCCTTTTAATTCGCGTAGTCACTAACGGTTAATTTCCATATAAACATATCCATTTAAGGTTGTCCTCCTTCCTTAGAGACATCGCCAAAAATACGTCTCAGCTCACGCTTCATAGAAGAAGTATCCTGAGTTAACCCAAAATAATCTGCAAAATGATCAGTAGTTTTAAGCGCCAGTGAACGACCTGCACGATCAGACACAATCAACCCCATATCTTTTAACAGTTTTACATGACCATAAGCATGCTGCCCTCGAACCTCAATCACCCGCTTCTGAGTAACAGGCTGCCTAAACGCAATATAAGCTAAAGTTTTAAGCGGACCAGACGAAAGCAAAGGACGATTAACCAGTTTCTTTATAAGCGGAGTAAACTCTGCTTTAACCTGTAAAACATAACGCTCATCTTTTAAAGCCAAAATTTCCAAAGGAGAATTTCTTGCAACATATTCTCGCATAACAATTTCTACATATTTTTTAACTTTCTTTTTAGAACGACTACTAACAACTTGACATAACTCATTTATATCCAAAGGTCGTCCCGCAACATATAAGGCTGCTTCAAGAAGGGCTAAATTGTATTTTAACTTCTCAGCCGCTTGAGCTGCATTATCATCTTTATCTTCATCATCATCCTGATTGACTTGTGGTTGCTGACTACTAACTTGTTTGGTAATGACTGGGGGTTGTGTAGTATCATCTGTTGCTGATTGGTTTATAGGTATTATTTGTTGTTCTGCTTCGGTTTGTTGGCTGGGTGTTGGTTGTTCAGTTGTGTTTGTTAGAGTTTCACTTGATTGATTGTTTGATTTTTCCAACTTTTAGGTTCCCCACTGCAATGTATAATTCTTCGGTTTCTTCATTTTGCCACAAGCTTACTAAACCGTCTTGTGCAAGGAAGAGTAGGTAAATAAACATTCTTAAGGCTTCTATTCGAGTTACGTTTTTAGTTAGTGTTGAGAAGTCAATAATACCTTGGCCTTGTACTTTTTCAATTAATAATGCGTAGAGTTGGTCAACTTGAGTTTCCAGTTCAGCCATAAATCTGTCGAATTGGGGGAGTAGATCTGAAACTGCCGGTAAAACGGGTGTTTGAACTACCATTCGATCTAATCTGGAGAGTTTTTCGCCTTTTAGAACTTCGTCTAAGACTCCAAGTAGGTGTTGTATAGTTGTTGAGGTTAATTCGTGGCGAAGGGGTAGGAATAGAGGGGGGGGAATGAAGTCGGGGGGGAGTTTTTGTGCTGCAGGTGGAGGGGGGTCGTTTAGGGTTAGGAGGAGTTTGGATTTCATGAGATAAATTAGTGCTGAGGAGTCTAGGGCTACGCCTGAAGCGCGGAAGTCTACTTTGCCTGTGTGGTCCATTTCTGTGAGAAAGGAGCGTAGGAGGTATGCGATGTTTATGCTCCAGGGGGTTCCTAGTTTTTCGAGTTTACTTAGTTCAAAGAGAATGTTCCATGGGGGACGTAGGTAGAAGGGTCTGCGGGAGGGTGTTGTTTGGGTGGAGGAAGAGGTTTTTGTTGGGGTGGAAGAGGCGGCGGAGGCGTTGGGGGGGGTGGTCATTATCTGGAGAGTTCTCCTTTTGTTGGTGTTTCAGGGGGGAATTTGGCGGTTACAACGTTTGAGATGCCGTTTCGTTCGTAGACTCCGTAAACTTTTTGGGCTTTGTTGACCATTTCGGGGCGTAGGCTGATAACTATGAATTGTGTTTTAGTTGCTTCGTCTCGTAGTAATTCGGCGAGTTTGGTTGTGTGGAAGGCGTCTAAGTGGGCGTCGGCTTCGTCTAGGATGTAAAAGGTTGCGGGGGAGAATTCTCTGAGGCTGAAAATGAAGGCGACTGCTGAGCATGAGCGTTCGCCGCCACTGGCTCCGCTGACGACGATGGCGGGTTTGTTTGGGAATTGGACTATCATGTCTATGCCGCCGGCGAAGGGTTCTTCGGGGTTTTCTATTTTTAGTAGGGCTGTTCCACCGCCGGTTAGTTTGTCAAAGTAGCCTTTTAGGCTGTTGTTGATTTTGTCAAAGGCTGACATGAAGACTTTGCGTTTTTTTGCTTCGATTTCGTCCATAAATGCGACTATGGCTTGTTTTTCGCGTTCTAACTCGTTTAAGCGTACGGAGAGTTCGCGATAACGTGAGATTTGGTCGTCATAGTGTGAGAGGGCGAGTTGATTGACTGCGCCTATGCGTTCTAATTCGAATTGCATCAGGTGGATAGAGGTGTTTGCGTCTTCGACTTGTTTTTGGTTAACTTCAAAGGCTTGTTCAAATCCGTATTGGTTAAGCTGGTTTTGTAAGGTTTGATGTTGTAGGTTGCCTGTTTGAATTGTTAGGGTTAACTTGTTGAAAAGTTGATTTGCTTGTTCGTACTCATTTTCTAAACGGCGTAGTTCAGTATCTATATCATCAATTTGGGTGGTAAATTTTTTGGATTCTTCTCGGGCAGATAAAACAGTATTAGAGAGTTCGTCACGGTTTTTTTCTAATGCTTCAAGTTCCTTCTTTAAATTGTCTCGTTGTTGTATAGCATCTGTGAGTTCTTTTTCGAGTTTTTTTTGTTGTTGGCTGGTTTTAGATATTTGGATTTTGATGTTTTTGTAGCCTACGCGTAGTACCGTGTCAAACTGGGATTGTCTTGTAGAAATTTCGGTTTGTAGGGTGCCTAATTGTTGTCTTAAAGTTGCGCCTTCTTCACCAATTTTTTCGCGTTGCATTTCTAGATCTTGAATGTGGCTAACATCAGTTTTTTTACGCAACTCTGCTAGTTCAATATAGTTTTTCTGCATAGATTTTTTAATAGAGTTGCGTTCAGACATGTATAGGCTCATACGGCCTTTGTATGAGGCAATTTCACGTTCTAGTTTCCCACCATACTTTTCAGTATGTCTAACATTAAGTTGGGTACGTTTAACACTGCGTCTAATTCGGACAACTTCTCGGTCTAAGGTAAGGATGAATTCGTTAAGCCGAGTCATCTCAATTTTTGCAGTTTCAATTTCTTCGTCAATACTTGATATGTCTGAGCTTCTTTGGGTTAGATGCGTTTGTAGAGCCTTTACGGCTTCGTCTAGACTGTTTAAAGCGTTTTCGCTTGGAATTATTGTTGAAAAATCAATAGGGGCACGATAGAAACCGCTTTCAAAAGCGCCCGGTTCATACAAGTCGCCGTTAACCGTTACAGCTCGGTAGCCATCATTTGAAAGTGCAAACCCGGTTTTATCATTTGAAACAACAGCTGTATCGCCGAAAACATAATCAACTGCAAACTCGAATTTTTTATCATACTTAAGAAAAGCCACAAGTTGATCAACTACGCCTTCACGCATTGGCGCAATTTTTGTTTTCGGGGGAATAGTTCCCTGTAAGGGTATGATTTTGATTCGGCCCAGTTTCATACGTCGCAAAGTTTCTGCACACATAAAAGCGGCATCAACATCTTTTACCACTAACGCATCAAGCCAACCGGTAGCAGCGGCATCAACAGCTTTCTTATAGTTTTTATCAAGTTTAATTAAACTACGAAGCCTACCATAAACACCATTAATAGCACCTACATCACCCATTTCCTCAATGCTACGTAACGCTTTTTCTTCCTGAGCGATAGTTGCAGCAAGGTCTTTTTGGGTTGCAAATTCTATCACTGCATCTTTAGCAGAACGTGCAATCCGCTCAGCCTCAGCGATTTCACTTTGAACCAACTCTTTTTGACCGGATTTACGATTAATGGTGTTTTCCAGATTTTTTAACTGAGTCCTTTGATCTCTTTGCACCTGTTCAAGACCAATAAGAGACTTTTCTAACTCTGCAAGATTAACAAGAAACTTTTCTTTTCGCACTGTAAAATTTTTAAGACGCCCGGTACAAATTCGCATAGCAGACTTGTCTTTAGTGTACTCAGAACGAAGATACGCCAAACGTTTAGTACTGTTTTCGATCTGTAACTCTACACCACGAACTTTTTGACTATTACCACTAAGACCCTCCCAAAGCTGAACAGATTCTTTAGCCAACGCATCATACATACCATTTTTTTCTGCAACTTGCGCCTCAAGTTTTTCATGCTGCAATGTGAAGGCACGAATTTTTAATCGATTATCTCTAATTTCATTTTGAATTGAATCATGACTATCTTGATAATTTTGTGCAACACGCTTCAAACTTTCAATACTGGCTTGACCAGAACTAATTTGTGTTGTTAACGGCGTTAAACGCGAACTTAACTCACCAATATCAATTTGAACTTTACGAATTTGAATACTACCCTCATCAAGAGCCTCACCACTAAGCTTACGCCACTCACCCTCAATTTCATAACGTTTATTTTTACGCAAATCAAGCTGTTCTCTAAGTTTATCAACACGAGCCTGAACTTTCTCATGATTAACAACAGACTCCTGAAGCCTTCCATTTAACTGCAAAATGTCATTGGAAACTTTTACAGCTTGAAACTTTTTAGTCTCTTCCCGAATAAAAGTATACCGCGAAAGTTGATTACGTTCCCGTTCCAAGTCATCAAGACGCTTTTGAACCTCATCAATCCTACCCATAGCAGTACGAATACTATTATCAGCAGAACGCAACTTTTCTTCTGCCTCAGCCTTCTCACCATCATACTGACCAATACCAATCAACTCTTCAATAATTTTTCGACGATCCAAAGGATTAATTTCAGTTAAACGAGTAATTTGACCCTGAGGTATGATATTTTGACTCATACTACTAATAGCAGCCATTGAAAGAGTTTCAATTATATGAGTACGACTCATCCTTCGACCATTTAAACGATAAACACTCTGACCACTACGATAAACCTCTCGAGAAATTGTAACAGTAGAAGTATCCACAGGCATTAAACCATCAGTATTGTCAAACTGGACAACCACTTTTGCCATTTTAGATTTTTCCAAACCACCCTTTTCAGAACCATGAAAAATTAACCGCGAAGCATTATCAGCCCTCATCCTTTTGGTACTTAACTCCCCAAGCGAAAACAATAGAGCATCCATAATATTGGTTTTACCACTACCATTTGGACCAGTAATTGCTGTGAACCCTTTCTCCAGATTTACCTTTACCGTCTGCGGTCCAAAAGACTTGAATCCTTTTAATTCAATTCTTTTAATATACGGCAATTCAGTCCCCTAAACTCCTTCACAACACTTTACAATATGATGTCATCATCATACGTATAAAAACTTATACTTACAATACACATTCACACAATAGACATATGCAAACAACAATGAAAAGAACAAACAAAAAACAAAAATTGACACAATTTTAAAAAGCCCTTATAGACGTTAGACTTACAAAATAAGTGCTGATTAGCTTGATGACCAGCTAAAAAAAGTATTTGACTGCAACTCTAATAAATACACAACACCAAAAATCAAGTTTTCAACTATCTGCTATATTTGTTAACACAGGGTTATTTGTGTGTCTGCAAGTTTTATCATGAGTTTTTTCTTTGGGAGTGTAAACATCTATAAATGCTTAAGTAGGTAAATATTTTTACATATGGACAGGTGAGGATATTGAGTTTTGGTAATTCATTAAAAGGTCTTGGAAAGATTCAAGAGGTGCTTGTTTTGGGGTTAATGGTCATCACAATGGTGGCGCTTTTCTATTTTGATTTTGATTTACCGTTAAAGGTGGGCATTGCGGTTTTGGCTTTTGCCATGGTTTTGTTGACCAGTATTGCGAGTCAATTGCTTAACATGCAAAAAGAAGCTATGAAAGCGCAGAGATAAAATCAGTGTATTTTAATTGTTTTCAGACTTTGTGTAGTGGTGAGTTTTTTGTATGAATTAGGTTGAGTGTGAAGAGGAGGTGTTGTTGTTTTTTGGAGTAGTGTTTGTTTTTTGTGGTGAGTTTGTTGGGTTTGTAAGAAGGTTCTTTACCTTGTTTGTGTTATAATTATGTGTTATTGTTAGTATCTTGTTAGATGGTGAGGATGGTTGCATGTATTGTGTTGGTGCACAATATTGTTTGCGCGTCTAGCTATACAATGGTGTTTAAGTGAGATAGTATGCATGTAGAAGAAAAAGCTGCTGGTTGGTTGAAGGAGACTCAGAAAGGTTACATTAGGATTGCAGTTTTGATATTGTTGAATAAAAAGTCGCATCATGGTTATGAAATGATGAAGGCTTTAGATGAGCGGACTAATGGTTTTTGGAAGCCGACTGCGGGTGGAATTTATCCTATATTGCAAGATCTTGAGAATTCGGATTATATTAAGGGGGAGTGGGATTGTGATGCTAAAAGAAAGAGGAAAATTTATGCTATTACGTCTGAGGGTAGGAGGGTTTTGGAGCATACTTTAGCAAAAGAGAATCGTTTAGTTAATACTATGGCGGATTTGTTAAAAGAGTATATGAAAGATGTGTTGGATGTAGAGGTTAATAATGCTCAGTTGCCTAAGACGCCTTTGGCGTTGTTTCTTGAGGAGGATAAATGTAATCCTGAAGATACAAAAAAGGTGTTGGAGAATAAGCGTGCTCATGTTGAGAGTTTTATTAAAAAGTTGCAGGACAATTTGAGTCAAATCAATAAACAGTTAGCTCAAATAGAGAAAGAGGAAAATAAGAATAAAACATAATTTTTTTGTTTGCTTGTTTGTTTTTTTGTTTGTTTGTATTTGGGGGTTGGTTGTTGGTAGTTTGGGTTAAGTTGTTGTTGTTTCTGTTGTTGTTGTTTCTGTTGTTTTTTGTTTTTTGTTTTTTGTTTTTTGTTTTTTGAATAGGTGGGTGTATTTGGTGTTGGCTTCGCCGTATCGGTCAAGGATTGCGTTGTTTATGCGTATCCAGTCTTTGTTGACCATGGACCATATGGTTCGGGTGTTTACGTAGTCTGTGACGTATTCGTTTATTGTGTCTTGGCGTTGGATTGTGCGTGTGTCCCAGTCTACGTTGATTAGTCCTGCGCTGTGTAGGTGGTTTAGGTTTTGAATTACGGCGTTGTTGTTTATGGAGTATTTGAGGCCTCGTTTTAGGTCGTCTATTAGAGAGTCAAAAGTGATTTCGTCTTCGGTGCGTAGGCATATTACTGCAATGATTTCTTGGACTAGTCTTGAGCGTCTGCTTAGGTATAGGCCGCGTCTTTTGGGTACTAGTAGTTGGTCTACGTAGTAGGAGTGGCGTTTGTGGAACCAGCGTTTAACCATTTCTGCGAGTGCAAAATAGGCTAGTACTATACCTGCTAGGGCGATAAAGAATGTTGGGGGTAGGGGGGTGAAGTGGAAGTAGGTTTCGCCGAAGGCTGTGAAGGGGATAGTTAGGGCTATTGCTGTTAGGGCTATGCTGCTTAGGATTAGGTATTTGCCTGGTTTGCTTTTCCAGAAGGGGGAGTGTCGTGTGCGGATGACAAAGACTATGAGTGTTTGGGTTACTAGGGAGACTACGAACCAGGCGGTTTGGAATAGGGGTTCTTGTTGTCCTATTGCGACGTAGGGTAGGAAGAAGTACATGACTATAAAGAAGGTTAGGAAGTCAAAGAGGGAGCTTACCGGTCCAAGGGTTATCATGAAGCTTTTTATGTAGCCGATGTCCCAGCGTTTGGGTTTTTCGATGTATTCGGTGTCAACGTTGTCTGTTGTGATGGATGATTGTGATATGTCGTAGAGTAGGTTGTTTAGGAGGATTTGTATGGGGAGTAGGGGTAGGAAGGCGTAGCCTAGGAAGGGGAGGATTAAAGAGATTCCTAGAAAGCTAAACATGTTGCCAAAGTTGCTGCTTACGCTCATCATGATGTATTTCATGGTGTTGCCAAAGGTTTTTCGGCCTTCTAGTACGCCTTCGGATAGGACTGTTAGGTCGTTTTTGAGAAGTATGATGTCTGCGGATTCTTTTGCAACGTCTACGGCGTTGTTAACAGATATGCCTACGTCGCAGGATTTTAGGGAGGGGGCGTCGTTTATGCCATCGCCCATGAAGCCAACTACGTGTCCGTTGCTTTTTAGCAGGGCGATTATGCGTTCTTTTTGTATGGGGGTAACTCGGGCAAATACGTTAGCTTCTTCTACAACGCGGGCAAGGGTTTCATCAGACATTTGACTTATAGTGTTGCCTAAGGCTATGCCTTTTATTTCAAATCCAAGGGATTCGCAGGTTTTGCGGGTAACTTGTTCGTTGTCACCTGTTAAAATTTTTAGTTCTATACCTGCTTGAGTTAGTAAACGTATGGATTCTTTGGCGGTTTCTTTGGGAGGATCAAGAAAAGCCATAAAGCCCATAAAGACCATGTCACATTCGTCGTTAACAGAGTAGACATTTTTTTCTTCTTTTAATTTTTTATAAGCTACCCCTAAGACCCGAAAGCCCTCAGAGCTTAATTCATAATATTTTTGCTCTGCTCTTTGGCGTAATTCGTCAGTTAAGTCAACAGGTAAACCGTTTATTTCGCAGAAGGAGGAGACTTTGAGAATTTCTTCCGGGGCGCCTTTGCTTATAAAGTATCTTTGGCGATCGCTTTCTACAACTACGCTTACCCGTCGGCGAACAAAATCGAAAGGCACTTCATCAATTTTTTGATATTCCGATACGTCAATTTTTTCATGTACCAGAATAGCTTCATCCATAGGGCTTTTTAGACCTGTTTGATAAAAGCTGTTAAGATAACTATACAATAACACTTTATCATCGTCATCACCCTCAGGGTTTACGTGCAAGACCAAGGTAATTTTGTTTTCTGTAAGAGTCCCCGTTTTATCGGTGCATAAAACGTTCATACTGCCAAAGTTGTCAATAGAGGCTAAACGTTTAACGATGACCCCTTTTTTAGACATCACAATAGCGCCACGGGAGAGGTTAATAGTTACAATCATGGGCAACAGTTCAGGGGTTAAACCAACTGCCAAAGCTACAGCAAAAAGCAACGCGTTTAAAATACCGGCGCTAGTAGGTTGGAGAAACGCGTTAATCATAAAGATTAGAATTACCATAAGTATGGTTATGCGCATCATAAAGAAGCCAAAGTGTTTAACGCCCTTTTCAAATTCGGTTTCAGGGGCTTTTCCAACAAGTTTACGCGCAATTTTTCCATATTCCGTGGAGCCGCCTGTTTTAACAACTAGAGCAGACGCAGTGCCGCTAACAACAGAGGTGCCCATGAAAAGATAATTATGCCAGTCAGTAACAGAGGGATTCTTAGCTTTAATTACTGCAGAGGTTTTCTCTACAGGAAAAGACTCCCCGGTTAAAGTAGACTGATTAATAAAAAGATCCTTAGCAGAAATAACACGTGCATCCGCAGGCGTTATATCACCTGCAGAGAGATAAATTACATCACCCGGCACAACATCATGAAGCTTAATCTCCTGCTTTACACACCCCCGAATAACCGTTGCAGTAGTTGTCACCGCCTCCTTAAGCATCTCAGCTGCGTTCTCAGCCTTATACTCCTGATAAAAATCCAAAATAACACTAATTAAAACAATCGTAAAAATAATAATAACATTAGAAATCTCACCTAAAAACCCTGAAATCAAACCTGCAACTATCAAAATAATAACAAGCGGACTCTTAAAATGCAACAAAAAATCAACAACAAGAGAATGCTTATGCTTCTTAGCCAACTCGTTACGACCATAAACCTCAAGCCGCCGCTCCGCCTCCTCAGAACTTAAACCATTCAAAGAAGAACCTAAACGCAAACACAACTCATCAACAGAACTACCCAAAACCTCATCAGACGACAACGGAGGCTGCGCTACCACTGCACCATCGCTCTCTAAACTTTCCGAAACAGCAAAATCTTCTTGCTTGCTTAACGCAGTAACCTCCTAACAACACTTGAATAGTCACACTAATTCCCAGTACACACCACAACAAGCTTAAAACAGTTTCTTAAACAAAACACAAAACACCACCCAAAACAAAACCCTCCAAACAACAACAAAAAACCCACACCACAACAACACCCACCTCAAAGCTTTTTATAAGACGCAAATACAACATACACAACGAGTCCCTCGCGAAACGGATTTGTCAGTTACCCCAATATACACACAAATATATCGGGGTAACTCAACCACAACAACACACTATCTACTTGTAACGACATAAAATAAAGTAAAATATCTGTTGGAGATAAGCTTGTTGCATCAACAAAGAAATCATTCGCCATCCTTGCGAAGACCAAGTTTCTTTTTTAGCCAATCCTCAAACAACTCACCCCCACCTGTAGAAGCGTAAGCAGCCTCCATATTATTCCTCACAACCACTGTATTTGGATGCGCCTCCCCCAATCTTTTAACAATACAATAACTTTTAAGATACCACACCAACGCCTTCGCATAATCACCCAAACTATCATAGACGCTTGCGATGTTGTTGTAGGTACATGCAGTATCAGGATGCTCCTTACCCAACACCTTCTCACGGATAGCTAAAGCTTTCATACACCACTCCAAAGCCCGCTCATACTCACCCTGCTCACGGTAGACTCCAGCGATGTTGTCGTAAGTAGTTGCAGTAGAAGGATGCTCCTTACCCAACACCTTCTCATATATAGCTAGGGCTTTTTCAAACCACTCCAACGCCACCTCAAAATCACCCTGCTCACGGTAGACTCCAGCGATGTTGTGATAAGTAGTTGCAGTAGAAGGGTGTTCTTTATCTAACACCTTCTCTTTTATGGTTAGGGCTTTAAAATTCCACTCCAACGCCACCTCAAAATCACCCAAACTATCATAGACTCCAGAGATGTTGTTATAAGTAATTGCAGTAGAAGGATGCTCCTTACCGAATACTTTTTCATCAATAGCTAGGGCTTTTTCAAACCACTCCAACGCCTTCGCATAATCACCCTGCTTACGGTAGACCTCTGCGATGTTGTGATAAGTAGTTGCAGTAGAAGGGTGTTCTTTATCTAACACCTTCTCTTTTATGGTTAGGGCTTTAAAATTCCATTGTAAGGCTTTGGTGTAATCCGCAGTATCATCATAGTACCTTCCAAGCCAGAGCATTAAAGTTGCAAGCGTTTCGGTTTGGGTTTGTTTTTCAAAAAAATAGTCTGCTAAAGACTCCGCAAAAGGAACATATAACTCGGCCTTTTTGAAAATTTCGTTTGAATCCCAAGAAACATCACTGGCCAACTGTTCTACTAACCGGCGATGATTATCAAACAGTATGCTTGTTGTCTGGGAAAGCACCGCCACCTTCACCAACTGATGCATAGCATAAAAAGAACCCGACAACGTTGACTTTTCTTCTTGTTTATGCTCATGGAACATTAGCCAGGTGAGTTTGGATAAGTTGTTTAATGCAAGACGACAATCATCTTCATCTATATTTGCGTCTTCGCATAGCCATTGTACGCAGGTTTTTTGCTCAAGGGGTAAACTTGGAAATAAAGCAAACATCTCAAGAACCTTCCTCTCCAAACAATTTTTAATGTCTTTCAAAGGATAAAGTTTGTTAAATTCCTCTTGCAGGGTCTCATCGTTAAGTCCTTTGCGTATGTCAAATTTTTTGGCTTCTAATTTTTGGGTTAACTCGGCAATAGTCCAGTTATGAGCTTTAGTCATTGTACCAAGACGCGTTAATGCCAAAGGGTTACGTCCAGCCCGATTTTTAACAATATCCAAAAGAACTTTCTCATCAACATCTGGCAAACGATAATTTTTAGTGTCATATCTATTGGCTTTAAAGATTTGTACACAGGCCTCTTCAGAAAGAGGCTTAATAGGTTCGTTTGTAAATTTTTCAGGCGACGTTCGAGAAGCAAATAGCACTGTTGCATTCAAAGTAAACAATTTACTAAAAGTTTCATCTATTGCAAGGGTTTGTTTTTGTTCTGTTTGTCGTAAACGGTCATCATCAATTAAAAGCAGTACAGATTTGTCTGCACACAATTTCTGCATATAACTCCAAACAGCATCTACAGTCTTATCCCCTGGATAATCAATTTGTTGCATCAAATCGCTATCCATAGAACCCTTATAGGTTACCAAAGCAATATGAGCAAACGACGCATTTGGCTTATTTGCAAAGTGGGTGTATATTTTGTTTAGTGTTTCTGTTTTGCCAATACCGCCCATACCTGTCAAACAAATACGGGGTCTGTTGTTTTGTAGCTTTTTACAGAGTTCCTTAACAAAATCATCTATACCCTGTAGATACTTGTTTTCCCAACAGGGCGTTTTGGGAGTTAAATTGTACTCAGGATTAAAAACCATCGGGGAGGTGTTTTTCAAAATTTGCAAGATCTCTGACTGGGCTTGTATGGATGCTAAATGGAATTGTAGCTCAAAATTTTTGTAAAGTTCACTGTTTTTATCTTTACAGAGTTGAGCGTGAAAATTTGAGATAAAACAGTTAATGACCTCTATGGGGAACTTGTTTAATTCTTTTTCAACGATTTCTTGTAAAACTTTAATGGTGCCTGAATTTTTATTTAGTGAAGAAAATGTTTCGGGAACAGAGGATGAGATGTTTTGGTATTTTTGTTGTTTGGCGGTGTCTTGCCAAGCATTTATCAGGCAGTCTTGAAGCTGTTCAATATGATTTGTTGGGTTGCATTTTTTGTATGCGTCGTATGCAATTTTTAATAGACTTGTGCAACTAGCTATAGCCTGTAAAGCGGTTAATGCTTCCATGAACATATCACGCTAGATTATATAGAAAAATCGGGTATAAAAAATAATGTGCCTGTTCAATGGGTCTTCTTGGCATTTATAAATGGTGGTGTATGCTTGTTTGTTGGAGGTAATTTTTAATCTGTTGTGTTTTTGGGGTTGTGGGAAGATTGTTTAAGACTTGGGGGGTAGTTAATTTAGTCATGTGTAGTGTGTGTGATTGAATAATGTGCGCTGTATATAGTATATTACAGTTGGTGGAAGTTAGTTTTTTGGTTGTTTGTGGGGGGGTGTTTGGGGTGTTTTGAATGTTGTTTAATGCGTTTTGTGTTCTACTGTTGTACACTTGTGTTTTTAGATGTCTAAGTGTATTTTTTGAGGTTTTGATACGTTGGTTTAATTTTTCAGTCGTTTTTTGTATTGCTATGTTATGTCTTAACTTTTAAAACTTATACAAATACTAAGATGCTCAGGTCTATAACATGAATGTTTTAAACACTAATACATCAAAACAACATACCCAACCCGCTCATACACAAAGCGGCCACAACAAACCGTGTTCTTCCCCAAAAACACTCACCAAACAACAAAAACAAAACAACCAAACAAAACGTGGGATGTTTAACAGCATAAACCCTGTTACGTTTAACTTAAATTTTACTTCTAAAACTAATTTACAAAAACGTTACCGTAACAGCACAATTTTTACGCTTATATCTGCACTATGCATGTTTGCACTATTACTCTCCCTCTTTTCCTCATACAGCAGTGTTGCTCCTTTTGCCTTAGGAGCCACCTCTAATAAAGAGGTTACAAACTCAGCAGAACTTATAGCTGCAATCACTGCAGCCCCTACCGGAAATTCTTGGGTCATCGCCCTTAAAAACGACATACAACTAACAGCCACACTTACCATACCCTCAGGTAAAAACATCACTTTTGTGAGCATATATGAGGAGGGGGTTAATGCCAATACAGCGGCTTTTTGGAAACTTGTCGGCCAAAATAACGAAGATACCATTATCGTTAGCAATAACGGTATTTTGAGACTGGGTTCTTCAGCTGAGGCTAACGACGGCATTACTGTTACTCATGCAAATGGTCAAGCCGGCAGAGGCATAACAATCAACAGTGGCGGTACACTTATCATAAATAGTGGAGAGATCTCAAAAAACACCGCTGATAAGGGTGGTGGAGTGAACAACAAAGGCTCTTTTACTATAGCAGGCGATAACGTTGTAATTGCCAACAACACCGCAACCAACAGTGGTGGGGGCGTATATATCGAGCAGAAGTGTACCTTTAAGGTAACAGGCAATAACATGATAATTGCCAACAACACTGCCCCACTTGGTGGAGGTATGTACAATTGGTATGGAACTTTTGAAGTGACAGGCGACAACATGATAATTGCCAACAACACTGCTACATCTAATGGTGGAGGTGTGTGGAGTCGAGAAAATTTTAAGGTAACAGGCAATAACATGATAATTGCAAACAACAAAGCCGGCTATGGTGGCGGTGCGTATGTTGATGGCGGTGCTTTTGTGTTGTCAGGCGATAACATGATAATTGCCAACAACACTGCTACATCTAATGGCGGAGGTGTGTACAATCGGCTTGGTTCTTTTGAGATATCAGGTGATAATATGATAATTGCTAATAGCACTGCCAATAATGGTGGGGGTGTGTATAACGATAATTTTGGCAAGATTGTTGTGTCGGGAGATAATATGGTATTTGCCAACAATACGGTGCGTTCTTATGGTGGTGGTATGTGGAACGGGGGTTCTTTTGAGGTATCAGGAGATAATGTAGTGATTGCTAACAACATTGCAGCCATGTATGGCGGTGGTATATACAACAACGATGGCACTGTTACTATGTCGGGTGATAATGTGGTGATTGTTAACAATACTGCCACTAGGTACGATGGTGGAGGTGTGCATGTGCAGTTCGGTTCTTTTAGCATGCTTAATGGCATAATTTCAGGTAATACTGCAGGTGGTGATGGTGGGGGTATATGTAGCTGGGGCACTTTTGTCACATCCGGTGACATAGTGATTACCAACAACAAGGCCGTCTGGGGTGGGGGTGTATGCCACAGCAACAGGTCTTTTGATATGTTGGGAGATAATACAGTAATTGCCAACAACACCGCAACCCGTGACGGTGGTGGTGTGCATATCATATCAGGCACTGTCACCATATCAGGCGATAATGCAGTAATTGTCAACAATACCGCACGCGATAGTGGTGGAGGTGTGTGCATAGAGTCCGGCACTTTTAACATGCTTAATGGCATAATTTCTGGCAATACTGCAGGTGGTGATGGTGGTGGCGTATACAACTGGGGCACTTTTGTCATATCCGGTGACATAGCGATTACCAACAACAAAGCCATCTGGGGCGGGGGTGTGTTCAACATCAGGTCTTTTGAGGCGTCTGGAGATAACATTGTAATTGCAAACAACACTGCCTCTTGGGGTGGGGGCGTATACAACTTTGATGGCACTTTTACTGTAACGGGAAATAACATGATAATTTCAGGTAATACAGTTATTGGTGATGGCGGGGGGGTGTGTAACTATGATGGCACTTTTACTGTAACGGGAAATAACATGATAATTGCAAACAACACTGCCTCTTGTGGTGGGGGTGTATGCAACGATGGAGGTACTGTTGAGATGTCTGGAGGCACGATAGCTAACAACACTGCAACCCATGGTGGCGGAGTATTCAGCTGCTATGGTTCTTTTGAGGCATCAAAAGATAGTATGGCGATTATCAACAATATTGCTACCGGTAGTGGTGGGGGTGTGTTCACATGGCACGGTAATTCTTTTGTTATGTCTGATGGCGTTATTGCCAATAACACAGCATACAACGGAGGGGGCGTGTTTGTTGAGGACAGCTCTTTTATTATGGGGGGCGGTAAAATTGCCAATAACACAGCCAACTCTGGCGGCGGCATATATGTTGCCGATGATGGTTTTGTTAATTTGTTGGATGGGACAATTTCAGGTAATGTGGCTTCAGGTAATGGCGGGGGCGTTTGGATTACAGACACCACCACAAATCTACACAGGCTTACTGTTGCCAATACAGTAGTATTTTTAAACAATATTGCTTCCAGCGCACACAACATACACCCGGACCACGAACACCACTACAACACCCACATCGGCCCAAAAGTAACATGGACCGAACCCTTCACCCACGGATACAAC
>Ga0123356_10000870_pt1 | contig 33535 bp, 31 predicted proteins | sample TergutEmb28metaG_2_FD_92546 | JGI IMG/M metagenome (GOLD analysis project Ga0123356, IMG submission 92546) | Embiratermes neotenicus P3 segment gut microbial communities from Petit-Saut dam, French Guiana - Emb289 P3 | ecosystem: Host-associated > Arthropoda: Insects > Digestive system > Gut ...
TACAGCAAAATCTTTTAGTTTCCGCCCCGGCTGCCATCGATGTCTCCAAAAATGTTTTATCACTTATTATTATAACGCATTAATAGCATAAATCAATTATTATAAATTTGCAAACATTTTTTTTATTATTTTGTGTATTATTTATTATTTTAACCTCTCAGATTATTTTTTTTCGCTCTTGGTTTGTAATGTGTTCAACCGCATTGGTTTTTACTCACTTTGTTAACATTTTAAGAGCAAATCTTTTTCTGACATAAATAAATTATATGTCAGAAAGTTCGTTTTTACTCATAAGCAGCTTTTTTCTCTACTCGCCTACTGCTTCGTTCCAGTGTCCGATTGTTCGAATCTTTTGGTTTCGGTAACGTACCAGAACACTCGGGTTGCGGCTGCAAATATCATCAAGGTCTTTAACAAGAATATCCTTGATCGATTTTGCAGTTGCATCTGGATCGATATGAGCGCCGCCTGCAGGTTCAGGAATAATACCATTAATTACCTTAAATGCAAGAAGATCTTTAGAAGTTATTCTAAGCATTGCAGCGGCATCTTTTGCTTTTGAGGCATCACGTAAAAGAATAGAAGCGCAGCCTTCCGGGCTTATAACAGAATATATTGCATTTTCCAGCATATAAATTTTATCGCCAACGCCAAGTCCTAATGCTCCGCCCGAACCGCCTTCGCCGATTATAATACAAATTACAGGCGTTAAAAGCTGAGAGAACTCCATTAAGTTTCTGGCAATAGCTTCGCCGATTCCTCGTTCTTCTGCTCCCAAACCGGGATATGCGCCTGATGTATCTATTAATGTAATTACAGGTCTGCGGAATTTTTCTGCATCTTTTGCAAGACGAAGCGCCTTGCGGTAGCCTTCGGGATTTGCCATTCCATGATTACGCAATACATTTTCTTTTAATGTGCGTCCTTTCTGATTCGCAATAATTGTTACAGGTCTAGAGTTTAAAAACGCAAGCCCTCCAACAATAGCAGGATCATCGCCGTAAGCGCGATCTCCGTGCAATTCTATAAAATTATCAAATATTCTATTGATATAATCTAACGAATACGGCCTATCGGGATGGCGTGCAAGCTCTACTTGTCTCCAAACTTTTTCGGATTTTGACTGCGAGCGGATTTTTTCTTCCAATACAGAGAGTTCATCGCTTGCCTCAATACCCGATTCGTTCATAAGGTTTTTTAATTCTTGTATTTTATCTTCAAGTTTAATCATGATACTCTCCTTGTTTCGCTTCGGCGATGAAGGTCTATTAAAGCAGAAATTGTTTTTTTCTGTTCATCGCGAGGAACAATGATATCAACAAAACCTTTATCCATCTGAAACTCTGCACGCTGAAATCCTTCGGGAAGAGTTTGCCTGATTGTACCTTCGATAACACGAGGACCTGCAAACCCAATTAATGCACCGGGTTCTGCCATTGTTACATCGGCAAGCATTGCAAAAGAAGCGGTAACGCCTCCTGTTGTAGGATCACAAAGAACAATAAAATACGGTATGCCTGCTCTTGCAAGTTCTGCAGCAGCGCTTGATGTTTTTGCCATTTGTAAAAGCGAAAAGATACCTTCCTGCATTCTGGCTCCGCCCGATGTTGTATAAATAATTACAGGTTTTTTTTCTGCAGCGCCTTTTAAAAGAGCTCTTGTTACTTTTTCTCCGACAACCGATCCCATAGAACCGCCCATAAAGTTAAAAGACATAACTCCAAGAACAACAGGTTTTCCGTCTATCGTACAAGTTCCTGTGATAACTGCATCTTTCATTTGCGCCTTTGCTTCCGCCTCAGAAAGTTTTTCCTGATACCCTGATAAGTCAATCGGATTTAAAGAACGCAAACTTTGAGAGAACTCTACAAAGCTTCCCTTGTCTGCAAGATATTCAATTCTTTCTTTTGGTTCCATTCTGTAATGAAAACCGCATCCGGGACAGGTATTAAGATTTGCGCTAATTTCTTTTTCGCTGTAAACACCGCCGCACTTTTGACATGATTTATCTGCCATTTTCAACTTCCTTTTCTATAACTCCATACCATGATGTACTAAAATTACCGCTTCTAAAAACAGGATGATTAATAATCCACCGCTGTCTTTCTATGTTTGTTTTAATTCCTTCTATTACCAGCTCACGTAAAGCCCTGTCCATTCGAGCAAGAGCATGATTCCTGTCTGTTCCGTGAACAATTAATTTTGCTATCATGGAATCGTAAGTAGGCGGAACAGTGCATCCTGCATACAAGAAAGAATCAAAACGAATTCCAATGCCGCCGGGTATTTCTAAATGCGTAATTTTTCCCGGGGTATGAGCATTAATTCTGCATTCAATAGACCAGCCGTTAAAATTAATTTTTTTAGGATCGATTTCCATACGGCCTTCTGTTGCAGCAAGTATCTGCTGACGAATAATATCTACATTAGTAACATATTCGCTGACAGGATGTTCAACCTGAACACGTGCGTTTACTTCCATAAAGTAAAACGATTCACCCTCTACAAGAAACTCTATCGTACCTGCTCCACGGTATTTTAATTCCTTAAACATCGGAACTGCGCCAGCCGCCATTGCAGCCCGCATTTTATCGGTAACTCCGGGAGACGGACTTTCTTCGATCAATTTTTGATGATGCTTTTGCACGGAGCAATCACGTTCGCCAAGTACAGCAACATTACCGTTTCCGTCTGCAAGAATTTGTAATTCAACATGACGGGGATTTTCTAAATATCTTTCTATAAAAACAGTTCCATCGGCAAAGTTTGATTCAGCTTCGCTGCTTGCAATAGTAATATTTTCTTCCAAGTCTTCGGCCTTGCGGACAATGCGCATACCTTTTCCGCCGCCGCCTGCAGCAGCTTTAATAATTACAGGGAAGCCAAGTTTTTTGGCGGCTTCTACTGCTTTGCCGTCTTTTGCATTAACAGCGCCTGTTCCCGGCGTAATTGGAAGACCGTATTTTTGTGCGGTTTCTCTAGCTTTTACTTTGTCGCCTAACAGTTCGATTACATCAGGATCAGGACCAATAAATATTATTCCATTCTCTTTTACCAAACGGGCAAACTTTGCATTTTCGGAAAGGAATCCTACGCCAGGGTGGATTGCTTCGCATTGTGTACTTTTTGCCGCCATAACAAGACTTTCCATAAGCAAATAACTTTTGGAAGAAGGCGGCGGACCAATACAAATTGCTTTGTCTGCAAGCCGAACATGAAGATTATCTTTGTCTGCGGTTGAATAGACCGCTACAGTTTCTATACCCATTTCTCTGCAGGTGCGAATTACACGGACTGCTATCTCGCCTCGATTAGCAATAAGAATCCGTTTTACTTTCGTCTGCGGATTATTCTTGTTTAACAAGCCAGACTCCTTAATTTCTTTTTACAGTAAAAAGCGCTTGTCCGTATTCAACAAGGTCAGTGCTTTTTGCATGAACTGCAACAATTTCGCAGTCAAACTCAGCTTCTAGATGGTTCATCATTTTCATTGCTTCTAATATACAGAGTGTCTGCCCTGCTTTAACTTTTGATCCAACTTTAACAAACGAAGGAGCATCTGGGCTGGGGGATGAATAAAAAGTTGCCACAATCGGACTATTTATTTTTTCGCCTTCGCCGGAAGAAATTCCAAGGTGAACATTTTGTTCAGCCTGTGCGCTGCTGCCGGAAGCGGCACCAGAAGCACCGCTTGCTGCAGTTGATTTAACAACAGAGCCGCCGCCGTCTTTGCGTAATACAAAACGAGTAGATCCATCGCTAAACTCAAGCTCCGAAATTGCGGCCGAATTAAACTTGTCGACCATTGCTAAAAAGAATTTGTCATCCATAATTACATCCTCTCTTAAAATTGTTTATTATTATACTTCTTTATCATAATCAACGCCAGCGACATCAAAACCATGAACTTCCAAAAAGTCATGTTTAACACCGTTTATGTCGGTTACTTGATATACATTTTCTGTATTTGTACTTTTCATTTTTTCTGCAACAGCTTTTTGCACATCATCACGCATTTCCCAGTCGTCTATACGGATTCTATTTTCGCTGTCTACAGCAACTTTACCGTCAGGTGAATAGAGCCTGTCTTTATACAAGCGTACAATTTGTTCTATGCAGCCTTCGTGTAAATTCATTTCCTTCATAATTTTAAAAAGACAGGTAAGATACAACGGGATAGATGGAATTACCGAACTAGAACGTGTTACAAGCGCTTTATTTACAGATACCCATGCGCCTGCAATTTTATTCTGATTTGTGAACTTATTATTTATGTCACGGCCTGCACGTTCAAGATCTTCTTTTGCTTTTCCAATTGTTCCGTTTTTATAAATTGCCCATGATGATTCAGGACCAATATATGTATAAGCAACAGTTCGTGTCTGCGGCGAAAATAATCCTTTGCCGTCCAGAGCATCCATCCATAATTCCCAATCTTCGCCGCCCATAACTTTAACAGTGTTGGAAATTTCTTCATCTGTTGCAGGATCAATACTAAATGAGCCGAAAGTTCCGTCCATCATGTTAAGCGATTCGCCGCTAATTCCAGAACCGATTGGTTTAATTACAGATTTATACATGACGCCGTCTTTTGGATCTGTTCTTACAGGAGAAGCAATCGAATAAACAAATAAATCGATTTTTGCAGGAATGCCGGCTTTTTCGGCAGCTTGTTTAACAGCCTCTGCAGTTTTTACTTTCATTTCGTTAGAGAACGCATCGCCGTTTAAAGTAATAGAAACAAGTCCTGATTTTTCTGCTTCTTTATCGAACGTTTCGTTATTATAATACCCGGGAGTACCGCTTCGTTTTTCTGATGGTTCATTTTCGAATGACAAACCAACTGTAGCTGCCCCGTACCCAAAACCTGCGCTAATGCGGCTTGCAAGGCCATAACCAATTGAGCAGCCAACAACTAAAACTAACTTAGGAGAGTTAGTATCCTTAGACATATTTTTTTTAACATATTCAATTTGATTTAACACACTAGCGGCGCAGCCAGCAGGATGCGCATTCAAGCAAATATTATTTCTAATCATCGGTTTAATTGACATCTAACATCTCCATAATAATTTGTGGAGTTTTGCTGCAAGCAAAACTCCTAATGATAGGACAAAAAGCTATGCTTTTTGGCCTATCATACACATCCATTCGGCTTCGGCGGCAACTTCTTCGCCGACATATGCCTTACCGCGCTGCTTAATCATCTTAGGTGACACACGCAAGTTTTCAATTTCGCAGCGCACTTCATCGCCAGGACGAACCTGCCGTCTGAATTTAACTTTATCGACAGTGGCAAAAAAGAACAAGGCATCATCGCCTAGCACTCCAAGCTGACGAAGCCCCGCTCCGCCTGATTGTGCCATTGTTTCTACAAGGATAACTCCCGGCACCACAGGGTACTCGGGAAAATGTCCTTTAAAAAAATATTCACTTTCTGCAAACATTCGCTTTGTAACAATCTTCTCGTTCGACGCCTCTATAATCTCATCAACAAAAAGAAACGGCTCTCTATGCGGTAAAAGTTTTTCTATATCACTCATTACACAATCTCCCTGTTATCCATTGTACTTCTTAAAAACCACAACGCCGTTATGACCGCCGAAACCAAGCGAACCTGATGCAGCAACATTAATCTCGCCGTACTGCGCTTTGTTAGGTACATAATCCAAATCACATTCAGGATCAGGATTATCAAGATTGATGGTCGGCGGATAAAACCCGTCACGCATTGCAAGAATACAAGCGATAGCCTCAACACCGCCTGCAGCTGCGATACAATGGCCATGCATTCCCTTTGTACTGGAAATTTTCATTTTGTAAGCATGATCGCCAAATGCAATCTTAAGCATCTTTGTTTCTGTAGGATCGTTTATTTCTGTAGATGTGCCATGCGCATTATAATATTGAATGTCTTCCGGTTTAAGACCTGCATCGGCAATTGCGTTTTTAACAGCTAATGCTCCGCCCTGACCTGTCGGATCCGGCGATGTTATGTGATATGCATCTGCAGATACGCCGTATCCTGCAAGTTCTGCGTGAATTTTTGCTCCTCTTGCTTTTGCATGTTCTTCGCTTTCAAGAATTAAAATACCTGAGCCTTCGCCCATAACAAAACCGTCACGATCTGCATCAAACGGGCGGGATGCTTTTGTTGGATCATCGTTTCTTTTTGTAGAAAGCGCTTTTAACATCTGGAAACCGCCGATTGAAAACGGAATAACAGAAGCTTCTGTACCGCCGGCAATAACTACATCACATTTGCCGCAGCGGATTAAATCCAATGCCTGCCCCATTGCGTCTGTACCTGCAGCGCATGCAGTAACCTGAGTATAAGCAGGCCCCTTTGTGCCGAAAAGCATCGATATATTTCCTGCCGCTTCGTTTGGAATCATCATTGGGATTGTAAGAGGCGGCATTCTTTTTGGACCGTCATTAAATAATTTTTTAAATGCTTCTGCAACAACATCAAAGCCGCCCTGACCGTTTCCAATAACAATACCGATTCTTTCGGCATTGCATTTAACAGGACGTTTTCCGTTTTCTTCGATATCGCCGACAAGCCCTGCATCCAAAAGAGCCTGCGTTGCTGCAGCGACTGCAAGCTGTGTAAAACGCGCCATTTTGCGCGCTTCTTTTTTATCCATCCATAAACTAGGATCAAAGTTTTTAACTTCGCCTGCGATTGTAACATCAAAACCTGTGGTATCAAACGATTCGATTTTTCCAATTCCGCTCTTTCCTTCTTTTAAAGCTGCGCAAAAATCTTCTACATTTGTTCCGATAGGACAAAGAACACCCATTCCAGTTACTACAACTTTCTTTTTCATATTTACTCCTCTTTAGAAAAACATTCCGCCGTCTACAGGCAATACTTGCCCTGTTATATATGATGAAATATCAGATGCAAAGAAAAGCGCAGCCTGCGCAATATCTTCTGCTTTTCCTGTCCGCTTTAATGGAATAACATCGATCATTTTTTGTTTAACATCATCGGATAACACTGCAGTCATATCTGTTTCTATAAAACCAGGGGCAATTGCATTAACCCTAACCCCGCGGCTTGCAACTTCCGATGCCAAACTTTTTGTAATGCCGATTAAACCCGCTTTGCTTGCAGCATAATTTGCCTGCCCACCATTGCCATGAATGCCAATGATGCTGGACATATTAATAATTGAACCTGCTCTCTTGCGGATCATATCTCTTGCTACTGTGCGGGCAACAAAAAAAGCCGCGGAAAGGTTTACATCTATTACTTTCTGCCACTCTTCTATCGACATTCTAAACGAAAGATTATCTTTGGTTATGCCTGCATTGTTTACAAGAATATCAAAACCGCCCGATTCTTTTACAGCGCTTTCTATAACCGCATCAACTTCATTTAACTTTCCCAGGTCTGCACAAATCCAGTGCAGCTTACCTGCAGATTTTTCAATTCGTTCTTTTAAATCATCAGGTTCTTTTGTACCAAGACCCCAAACTTCTGCGCCTGCTGCCAGGAAACAATCAGTGATTGCTTTTCCAATTCCGCGCCCGGCTCCAGTAATTAATGCTTTTTTTCCGTTTAAATCCATTTAATTTTCCTTTATGATTACAATTGTAAATTATTAATATCTTCCATTGTACCGGCGGTAAAAACCGGTATCTGGCTGTCTGTATCTTTCCATAAACCCTGTAAAACTTTACCGGGACCAACTTCGAGACAAACATCAATTCCGTTTTCTGCAGCAATCGATGCTTCTTCTTCTACCCAGCGGACAGGGTTGGTAATTTGCTGTACTGCAAGTTTTTTTGCTTCTGCACCCGATGAAATCTTTTTACCTGTAACATTGGAAAAAATTGTAATTGACGGGTCGTTAAATGTAATAGTTTCAAGCACGGGAACAAAATCTTCCAATGCATCTGTCATAAGCGGCGAATGGAAAGGACCTGCAACTGGTAAACGGATTGCACGTTTTGCTCCGGCTTCTTTAAATCTATTTTCTGCTTCTGTTAATGCTGCGGCGGTTCCTGCAACTACAACCTGTTTTTGCGAATTTATGTTAGCTGCATATAAATCTTTTATTTTCCATTGTACAATTAATTCTTCTACAGTGCCGGGAGTAAGTCCTACAATCGCTGACATTCCGGGGGCTGTAATAGCTTCGCTATTTACAACTTCGTTGTTTACTATGTCACCGCCAGCGGCACTGCGGAGTTTATCAGCAGTTTTCTGCATTGCCTCTCCTCTTATTTTAACAAGACGGAAGCAATCAGCGGCGCTGATAATATTTGCGCACACTAAAGCGGCATATTCGCCAAGGCTGAAGCCTGCGCAGGCGGAAGGAGTAAAACCTTTATCTGAAAGATAAAACATCGCCGCCAAATTAGCTGTTGTAATTGCAGGCTGAGAAATATCTGTGCGCTTTAAGGTATCAGCATCAGAATTAAGAAGTTCTTTAATATCCTTACCTAGAATATCAGATGCAGTTTCAAAAAGTGTTTTTACTGAATCGGATTCCAATAAATCCATCGCCATACCCGAATACTGCGCTCCCTGCCCCGGAAATAAATACACAAGTTTTTTCAAAATATTTCTCCTGTTTCCTACCAAATAATAATATTGCCGCCATAAGTAAGGCCACCGCCGAATCCAACAGTAAAAATTAAATCACCTTTTTTAATTTCACCGCTTCTGTTCAGCTCATCCAATGCAATCGGGATTGTTGCCGACGATGTGTTGGCATATTCCTCGATATTCATATAAATTTTTTCAAAAGGAATTTTTAACCTTTTTGCCGCAGCTTGAACAATTCTTAAGTTTGCCTGATGCGGTACAATTCTGGTTATATCATCCATTTTAATTTCTGCATAACCATCAATTTTAGTTTTCATAAGCGCCCCGATTGTATCGGTTACAGCTTTTACCGCAAAATTGTAAACTTCCTGACCGTTCATCTCGACACAAATACCAGTATCGATTACTTCTCCTTTTTTAAAAGGATAACGTGTGCCGCCTCTTCTGAATAAAAGACTTTCATGACCTGAACCATCAGCAGACATAAGTGTATGTTTTAAACCGCCGCTTCCATCAGTCTTTTCTATTAATGCAGCTCCGGCGCCATCGCCGAATAAAACACAAGTTGCCCTATCATCCCAGTTTATCATTTTACTAAGCAGTTCGGCTCCTATCACCAAAGCACGTTTTCTCTGCGGGTTTACACTCAAAAGCCCTGCTGCAGTTTCAAGACCGTAAACAAAACCGGTACATCCTGCAATTATGTCCATAGCTGCGGCATTTTTAGCTCCGATTTTTTCCTGAACGATACATGCTGCAGACGGAGTACCGAAATAATCCGGAGTAACTGTTGCTAAAACGATCATATCGATAGTTGGGGCTATCTCGGCGGCAGCTTTGTTCCTTTCTGTCAGGTCTTCTCCGGTGTAACCTGCCGCCATTGCCATTGCATTTCTGGCTGCTTCTGCCGCTAAATCACTGCAAGTAATATTTTCATCGGCAATATGCCGGTTTCCTATTCCCGTGTGGGATCTTATCCATTCATCGCTGGTATCAAGCTGAGCAGCTAAATCATCATTGCTGACCCTTTTGGGCGGTACAGCCCTGCCTGTTCCAATAAAATTAATAGCCATATCTTTATTCTCCCAGTATTTACAAAATCGAGGATTTTGTCAAGTTATAATCTTTAACTTTTTGGACACATCATAAAACATAGGGTTGCATAAAGGGTATCAAACACTGCTGGCTTGAAAATCCGGCAGAAATATGCAAATAATAGAAAAAACCATGATAAACCACTATAAAAAATGCATTTTGTGCCCCAGAAACTGCAAGGTAAACCGCACAAATGGAGAAATTGGCGCTTGCGGGGAAACAAACAGGCTTCGTATTGGTTCTGCAGTTATTCATAAAGGAGAAGAACCGCCGTTAGTAGGTTTTGGCGGCTCTGGCACAATTTTTATTACTGGCTGTAATCTTGGCTGCTCTTTTTGTCAAAATTACCAGGTTTCACAGGGTAATGCCGGGAGTATTAGTCTTGGAAGAGATGTTTCCCCGGAAGAATTTGCTTCCATCTGTGCGGCGCTTCAGGATAAGGGAGCAGAGAACATCAACATAGTAACAGGAAGCCATGTTGTACCGTCTCTTATAGAAGGATTTAACGCCGCTCGAAAAATAGGCGTTCTAATACCCATTTTATGGAACTCATCCGGTTATGACGGCATTTTATCGCTTGAACTTTTAAAAGACCATGTTGATATTTACCTGCCGGATCTTAAAACACTGGACAGCGAAATTGCCGGCAAATATTTTAAAGCGCCGGATTATCCGGAAGCTGCAAAAGCAGCCATCTTAAAAATGATTGAAATGGTTCATGAAAAGAACATTGAAGACGCACAGGAAAAAATAATTATACGTCACCTTGTTTTACCGGGATACCTGGATTCTACCCGAAATGTTTTTAAATGGTTTGCAGAAAATATCAAAGATAAAGCAATGTTATCATTAATGACACAGTATACACCCATTCCAAACAGATTAACGAAAGACGGGAAAAAATTGCCAATGCCGGATAGATATATTTCGCAGGAAGATTATGAAACAGTATTATATTGGGCAAAGGAATTTAATATAGAAGACGGCTTTTGCCAGGAACTTGTTACAGGCAGCGACTGGCTTCCGGATTTTAGGAAAAAAAATCCGTTTCCATCCGAACTTTCAGTACCAGTATGGCATTTCTCTTCTACCAGCCAAATCTGATTCCGGTTTTGAATCCAACTCCGCCTGCTTGCCAGCTTTTAATAAAATTCTGCGATCTCATGTCGATTCCAAAATCAAATTGAAAAGCTCTAAGATTAAATGCAAAATCCAGGCTGTTTATCCATGTTCGATCCGTATAGTTAATTCCCGCAGTTGTAATAAATAGATTAAAAAGATCGATTCTTGCATTAAAACCCGCTTCTACAGAGAAAGGATCATCATAAATCTGATTCACAGAGAATCCAAGCAACGGTTTAAAAGTAAATAACTGGTTTCCAAAAAAAGGCCGCCAGTTTGCCCATAATAATACTTTAAACGGACGCTGAAATCTAATTATTTTTTCTCCGTATGTTGTAATGTCTTCGGAAATAAACTCTGCATCGTCATTATCATCACCTAAAATATAAATGGAACCATTTGTGCCCATTCTTGAATAAATACGGGAATAATCCCTTAATGTTGATGAAAAAACAGGGATATTTACAAAATCGAGCCCTACATCAAAATCCAGAAATGAATACTTTTCATTTAGTCCTATTTCTTTAGATAAAGGATACTCCAATCCAAAGCTAAAATCGAAACCTGGTGTTGCAGTTAATCCGGAACTGCTTCCGTCTGCAGGCGCCGCTGTATAAAGATACATATCGTAGCCGATATTAAATTCTGTTCCTTTTGAACTATTGGAAAATGTATAAAACAGATCGGAAGTAAAATAAGCTATAGGATAATACACAGCCGGTTTAAAACTAACTTTAAATTTTTGTACCGGGAAAAAAGTATTTATTTCTGTTGTAGCAAATACAGCTCCGTTAAAGGAAGATTTATCGTCTTTTACTTCATTAAATAAAAGCAGATTTCTGGAAATATCAATAACCCCGGCTGCCTCTAAACCTGCAGATAAACCAAAACCCCATCCTTTTTTGCTGTCAAAATTAAAATAAAAAGGCGTTACGCCAAACCCAAAGGCTGCGTTAAAATTTTTGTCAAAATCATCAAGATCCAAAACAATTGTATCGGAAAAGATTTGCCTGATTGTAAGATAATTATTGGAAAAATGAACATTGGCGCCCAAACCAATTTCAAAAAAACGATCCGGTATTCTAAATGGTTTTTTGGGATCCGCCCCGCTCTCTTCCGGTTCTTCATCTGCATAAAGAAAAGAAAATGCAAAAAATGAAATAAGCAGAAAAAATAAGAATTTTTTCATCTTAGTTTCCGCCCCCGCCGTTTAATTCAAATCTTGAATTAATTTTTGCAGAAAAAGAAACTTCTGTAAGCAGAAGCCTCATAGGCAGTGAAAATCTTGCGCCTGGTTCAAACTCAACCTGAATCCGGGGAACAAACGGGAAAGTATCATTTATTTTTTTTATTCCGCCTGAATCAATCGCAAAAGCAAGAGAATTGCCGTTTAAACTATTTCTGCTGACTACAACAGGCGTTATATCTCCCTCTGTTACATTGGATAACAATAAATAATTATCACCTGTAAAAAGATTTCTGTTCATTTTAATTTCGAAATTCAGGTCTTCTATAAAATTGCCTATCGATTCTGATCCGTTTGATTCCCTGAAAAATATGTCCTGTCCTTCCGAAAACATCGAAGGAAAATCAAAAATAGCATTATTGCCTGCTATTAATTCCAATGGAAGCCATACGGCAACTTCCAGGGTAATTACATGTAAATCGGCAAGCCACAAAGGATTAATATTGCTGTCTGCAGGAATGCTTATATCAAAAACAATTTCCAGTTCTTTGCCGTCGAACGAAAGCGGAATGTTTATTCCAGAAGGCAAGCTATTTCCTGTAAATACCGGCTCTTCGCCGAAAACTCCCAAATTACTTGGATATTTCCCCTTATAAGAAGGGCCAAGCTGAACAAAATCGCCATTATCATTTTTAAGATAAATATTAACAGTTAGAGCATCCGTTACATCGGAACCGGATAAATAAAGTCTTGCCGCTGTGGCTGGCGTTAAATAAAAATTCTGTAAAGCTTCTCCAAAATCTAAATTTGGCACTACCATGGGATCGCTGTACTGATCTTCCTTTCTGACTATAGGAATATCAACTGGTGTTTTTCCTCCATTACTTTCCAATGCAGCTATTACTGCAGCAGGGGGAATACTAAGTCTGTTGGAAAATATTGCTAAAAGATCAACAGGATCCATAGGAAGGATCATTCGGATTATATGAGTTCTAAGGGTTCTGTTCGTAGTAATTAGGGAAACATTATCATCTTCGCTGAACATATCTTCCAGGATTTCATCCATAAAGCTGCCTAAATCCACATTTGCCGCTAACCTGAGTGACCGGGTACCTTTAATTTCCATAGCGTCCGGTATTTTCATATCACATGCAAAAAAGCTAAATATAAAAAGAGAAAAAATGAGTATAATAATGTGCCAGTTTATTAAACGTACCACAAAAATATTATACCCCAAATTAAGAAAAATGTCCAGTTTCTATTTTTTCTATAGCTTTTTTTTGTAATATTTCCTTATCTATCCCCCAATTTCTGCCAAAATAAACCATTAACTCTTCTGAAAATTCCATAAATTTGTCAAAAACCGGCTTTTCTGTTAATTTTATCAGCTCTCTATTAATAATTAGTTCCCAAAAACGGGCAAAATTTTTGATTTTTTGCAAATCATTCGTAGAAATTAATGAATTTTCTTCAATTTCATAGGGCGGCAAGGGGTTGTACTGCATTTTATATGTTTCATTATGCCGGGAAATTGGCGTTCCAGGAAGAAATTTGAGTATTCCAAGCTGAATTTCGAATAAATCGCTGTCAATTTTTTTGTTTTTTCCGCCTAACGTTGTCCAGAGCTGATCAAATCCTTTACCAAACGAGGTAAAGTCTTCGCCAGGCAACCCTGCAATAAGATCGGCATGAATAATGGCATTGGTTTTCTCGCGCAGGAGACGCAGCGCTTCCAGTTCTTTTTCCGGCTTTGCTGGCCTGCCAATAAGTGCGGCTGTTTTCGGATTTAATGTTTGAATGCCAACTTCAAGCCGCAGGGTTCCTGGCGGAAAACGGGCAAGCGCTTCTAAAAGCTCAGGCGGAAAAAGCGAGGGAACCATTTCAAAGTGAACACACGGAGGCGCAGAGGAATTCATGGGAGAAGAGTTCACACAAAGACACGGAGACACAGAGGACGCAGAGGGGAAAGAGTGCGAAGATGAGTTATTTATTTTACTAAGAAAGAATTCTATTATTTGCAGAGCTCGATTAATATTTGTGTTAAAGGAACGGTCTAAAAACTTGAAGGTTCGCACGCCGCGTTTAATTAATATTTCCATTTCTGCGAGGAATGGTTCTATGGGGAACTCTCTTACTTTGTTCGGTTTTACTTGTTCACTATTCTCTATTATTTGTTCACTGTTACTTGCCTTAACGGCGCTTAGGCAGAATTCACAGTTAAAAACACAGCCGCGCGATGATTCTACGTATATCAATTTTTTTGTTACATCTTCATCTGTGTAAAGATGATATGCAGTTTTTATTTCGTTTACATTTACATCTTCTGCTGTAATAAACTTGTTTGGTTCTTTTTCACCTTTCAGTAACTTTTCGCATAACAATCTAAAAGCTGTTTCTCCCTCGCCGCGAATGACATAACCGGCATATTGAAAAATCTCTGCATCTTCCGGCAGATGCGAAACTTCCGGCCCGCCGAGAATGATTATTGGTTTTTCATTAATCCATATCTTGTCCAGCTCTTTTAAAAGTTCAATAACGGCAAGATGATTCCAGATAGAAACAGAAATTCCCAGTATAAACGGCTTTGCAATAAGGAGCGGTTCGGTTTTTTCAGCTAACGGCTGGCGCAGAGCAAATTCCATTATTTCGCAGGATTCTTCCAGTGCGCCAAGATTGGCTTTTAATAGTCTCAGCGCCAAAGAGGGATGAATCCACTTTGCGTTAATAGCCGTAAGAACAATTTTTTTCACTATAATTTTTAACCCTTTTTTTCTCTCGCAGAGGCGCAGAGATCGCAGAGATCGCAGAGATCGCAGAGGAGGAATAAGAGTTTAGAAAAAATTCTCTCCTTTAATTTCTTCTCCGCGTCCTCAGCGTCTCCGCGTCTCCGCGAGAACTCTTCTCTAAAAAAATTAAATCCCGAAAAGACCAACGGTGCCGGTGCGCCATTCTTCGCGGGCTTCCATTACTATCTTTTCTACCTCGAACCAGTCATTCGCGCGCGGCCCCGGAAGTTCGCGGTTTGTAGAATTACTGAATACAATTGTTTTACATCCAAGTTTGCGGAGATTATTAATATTTTCCGGAGCGTCATCGATATAAACATGAGCGCCCACAGCTCCTTTATCATTCATAAAACAAATATCCCAATAGGGAATGTCGTAATTATCCAGCCAGTCAACAGTTTGAGTAATTGTTGTACGATGAGAAAATTTTAAAAACAGCCTATGCGTAATAATACGAATACGAATTCCCTGATTCGACAATTTTCTTAAAATTGCAGGAGCATGTTCGATTGGTTTCATATCGCCGAAAATATTACGCTGCGTTACAGCAAACCTGTGCAGTCTGTCATAACCGCCTAACTCATCTATACCCCATTCGCCAAGGCCGAAAGAAACTTCCGGAGTAAGCGATTCAAGAGGTTTGTTTAACCACTCAGCGGCGATAGTGCGAACCGCGCCGTAAAAATCTCCTACGACTCCGTCCAAATCAACGCCAAAAATAAATTTGCTGTTATCCATGATTATCCTTCTTTGGATATCAATATTACAATGCTTCGGGCTTTTACAGGATAACTGCGCTGAGAAGCCAGCGGTTCTTCGTTCCCCGAAGAAAGTATTTCGTTAGGAGAAGGAAGCCCTGTATCTACAACGCGATACCAGTGCTTTTTATGGGGCGGTTCAGCCAGTACAAATGATTGAATATCGATATCTGAATTAAACATAATATAAAAATCATTATCATCTTTATCTGCTAAAGTATCAGCTTTGCTCCCAAGAAGACGTAATGCAAGATAATAACCTACATCATCCCAATCGGGAACAATTCCTTTTTCATCGAACCAGCTAATGTCAGGAATTGCCTTATATGCACCTCCCCTGCCGGTATAAAATTCAGGACGCATAAAACCGGGATGACTAAGGCGGAAAGCAATCATTTCTTTTGCAAACCGGTATAATTCGGCATTTTTTTCCAATAGCGACCAGTCAAACCACGAAATCTCATTATCCTGACAATAAGCGTTATTGTTTCCTTTCTGAGTCCGCCCGAATTCATCGCCGCCAAGAAGCATTGGCGTTCCCAGCGAAACCATTAATGTTGCAATAAAATTCTTTATCTGCCGTTCCCGCAGAATTTTAACAACGGGATCCCTTGTAGGCCCTTCTGTTCCGTAATTGTAGCTAAGGTTATTGTCGCTTCCATCCCAGCTGTTTTCGCCGTTGTCTTCGTTGTGCTTGTGGTTGTACGAAACAAGGTCTTTCATTGTAAAACCATCGTGGCTTGTAATAAAATTGATGGAATGAAACGGCTTTCGTCCATCCCGCAGATAAAGGTCAGAACTGCCTGCTATGCGCGTTGCAAGATAGCGGGTTTCTTTGGGGTCGCCTCTCCAGTATTTACGCACATTGTCACGGTACATATCGTTCCATTCTGCCCAGCGCCCTCCGGGAAACCAGCCAACCTGATAAGCTCCGCCTGCATCCCATGCTTCTGCAATTATCTTTGTTGAGTTCAAAACAGGATCTTCTGCAATTTGTTCAAGAGTAGGAGGATTCTCCATTATTCTTCCGTTTTGGTCGCGCCCAAGAATCGATCCAAGATCAAACCGGAATCCGTCAACATGCATTTCTGTTACCCAATAACGCAGACAATCCATGATGAATGTGCGGACAACAGGATGATTGCAGTTAACAGTATTTCCGCAGCCGGAATAATTTTGATAGTAGCGTTTGTTTTCGTTAAGGATATAATAAATTGAGTTATCAAGACCGCGGAAAGAAAAAGTAGGCCCTTGTTCATTACCCTCTGCTGTATGATTAAAAACAATGTCAAGAATAACTTCTATTCCTGCTTTATGCAGTTCCCTTACCATTTCTTTAAATTCATTTACCTGTCCGCCGGGAGTTTTATCCGAAGCATACGATCCTTTTGGAGCAAAAAATGCCGCAGTTGAATAACCCCAGTAGTTGGTAAGTTTTTCTCCTGTCCGCGGATTATGCCTGATAATTTCATTTTCATTAAATTCCTGAACCGGCAAAAACTCGATGCTTGTAATTCCCAAATCCTTAAAGTACGGAATCTTTTCTATTATTCCGCGGTAAGTTCCAGGATGCTCTACTCCCGAGTTTGGATGAGCGGTAATTCCCTTTACATGCGCTTCGTAAATTACGCTAAAACGAAGCGGATAGTTAAGAGGGGTGTCACCCTGCCAGTCAAAATTATCATCTATTACAATACCTCTTGCTTGATGCGTTATATCATCATCATAGGAATATGTTAAATCTTTGCCGGGTTTTTCATGATCATAACCTGCGCACTTTCCATAATCCCAATTACTTATATCTGTTAATGCTTTGGCATACGGATCCAAAAGTGTTTTATGCGGATTAAAACGCTGACCCTTTTCAGGAAAATACGGCCCGTCTGCACGGTAAAGATAACACGTTCCTGCTTTTAATCCCCTAATGAAACAATGCCAGATATTGCCTGTTTTGTGTTCTCTTTTGTCTAAAGGGATTTCTACCCACGGACTGTTTTTTTCTGGAGATTCAAAAATAATCAGCGTAACAGATGTGGCGTGCCTTGAAAAAATCGCAAAGTTGACGCCGTCATTTACCAGCGAAGCTCCAAGAGGCAGCGCTTTACCTGTTTCAGCCACAAGGTTGCAGAGTATCATATTCAAATTATAATACAAAAAATGAAAAAAAGGAAAGGTGTCTTTCAATTATACAATATGTAGTGTTGTGCACTGTCAATAAACACCATATATAGTGTCCTACCCGTATTTGTTTAAGTTTCAGGTGTATAAGACGATTTCGCCTTTTTTGTCTGTCTCTTTCATATTTATCATACGTTGATTTGAAGAGCCGCGGAACTGCAATCCTGCAGAACGAAGTTCGTGAATATATTTTCCGTCTATCAATATATCAGTTGCAGAAAGAAGTGTTTTTATATCTATATTGTTATTTCCAGATTCAATCAATTCTTCGTATGTATAACCGGAATATGTCACAACATCCAGGCCGATTTTATGAGCCGCAAGCGCAATCTCTGCAAATTCTCCTGCCTGTAAAAACGGCTCTCCCCCGGAAAAAGTAATACCCTGTATAGTTTTTTTTTGCTTCTTTAAAAAACGAATTATCTGCTTTACAGAAAACTCATCTCCTGCACCGGAATCCCAGCTGGCAGGATTATGGCAAAACGGACAGTGATGAAAGCAGCCTTGCGCAAAAATTACATATCTTATCCCCGGGCCGTCAACAATACTTTCCGGCGTAATTCCGTATAACCGCATTTTATAACTATAACAAAGTCTTTAAACTTGATGAACCTGACGATGCTGAATTTCTGCAAGTTTACTGTCATTAAACCGGTCAAGCGTTGATAAATAACCTGTGATTCTCCGCACACGGTTAATTCTGTTTCCGCCGCACTTGGGGCATATATCTTCGTTTATGACACCGTTTAATCCGCACTCACAGCAAATATCAACAGGAAAATTAACTGCACCGTACCCAATATCTGCATCTGCCATCGCCCTAATTATCGATTCAAACGCTTTAAGATTATTCTCCGGCGCCGACTTTAGTTCTACATAAGTAATATGTCCTGCATTGCAGCACTTATGATAAGCGCCTTCTATTATTACTTTGTCCAAAGCGTTAATCTGATATTCTACGGGAACATGAAACGAGTTGGTATACCATTGTTTATCTGTTACTCCCGGAATTACGCCGTATTTTTCAATATCAAGCTGGGTAAATTTTCCGCTTAACTGCTCTGCAGGCGTTGCAAGCAGCGTAAAATTTAATCCGTATTTTTTTGTAGCTTCATCGCATCTTCTCCGCATATGACTGATAATTACTACTCCAAAAGCCTGCGCTTCCGGGCTTTCGCCGTGATGTTTTCCCATAAGCGCAATAAGACATTCTGCCAGCCCTATAAACCCAATGCTAAGCGTGCCATTACGGATTGCTTTTTCGATTGTATCGTTAGATGAAAGATTCTCGCTGTCAACATAAAGTTTTTGACCCATTAAAAACGGAAAATCTTTTACTTTTAACTGTTTTTGAACATTATAGCGGGTTAATAACTGTTCTACGCAAAGATCGAATATTTCATCCAGATATTTCCAGAATACTGATATATCTTTATCTGCGCGAATGCCGATACGCGGAAGATTGATGGTTGTAAATGAGAGATTACCTCTGGAGTTTGTCGCATCTTTTCCGTTACAGTTTGATATAACGCGCGTCCGGCAGCCCATATACGCGACTTCTTCGCCGCGGAAAGGTTTATTAAAACTTGAATCCATAAAAGAATAAGTAGGGAAAAGGCGTTTGCACGCAACGCGCATACTTAACTGAAACAAATCGTAATTGGGATCTCCTTCTTCAAAGTTAATATCTTCTTTTAACTTAAAGCACACATTCGGAAATAAAGGCGATTCGCCTTTTCCCAATCCTTTTTCATAAGCGAGCAGAAAATTTTCAGAAATCATTCTGCCGGCTTCTGTTGTATCAGTGCCGAAATTAATGCTGGAAAAAGGAACCTGAGCTCCTGCTCTTGAATGCATTGTATTAAGATTGTAGATAAAACCTTCCATTGCCTGATAAATTTCTTCGTTGGTGCGATCGTATACAAGTTTTTTTATTTTTTCTTCATCTGCTGTTAATCCCAGTTCTTTTAGATTTTCTCTGATTAATTTTTCCTGTCTGGTTTTTTCCAATTCGGCATATACAGCCAAATCTCTGTCAAAATATGCAAAAGACTGTCCGCCGTGCATATCATTCTGATTACTCTGCAGAATTATTGCTGCAAGAGATGCAGCTGTTTTTATGCTTTTCGGAGAACGTATATAACCGTGCCCGTTATTAAAACCTTCGCGCAGAAGGCGATCCAGCGGTATCTGCAGACAGGTTAATGTTTTGCCGTACCACGATAAATCATGAATATAAATATCGCCGTTTAAATGCGCATTGGCTTCTTTTTCCGGAAGGACACGTTTTAAATAATAATTTTTGGAGGCAAGTTCTGATATTTGCAGTACCTTTGCAGAGGGGGAATTGCCTACATTGGCATTATCGCGGTTTGTTTCCTGTACGATTTCCGAAACTGCATTCATTAGTTCGCTTCGCGCTTCTCTTAATCTTGAACGGTTCTCGCGGTATAAAATATATGCTTTGGCTGCTTTAGTAATGCCATGTTCAATTAAAACTGTTTCTGCAATATCCTGAACATCTTCGACTGTATAATTATCTTCCTTATACTGTTGTTTTATTTTTTTTATTACTTCCAGCGTTAGTTCCATTGCCTTCTGCCGGTCTGTCTCTCCTACAGCCTGCAGGCACTTAAACAACGCATCTGTTATTTTATTTTCATGAAATTCCTGTGTTCTTCCGTCTCTTTTAATGATTGATGCGAACATTTTCCCCTTCCCCCCGGTAAGTTTGTGAGTATAGGGTTCTTTCGCAAGTTTTGTCAAGTAGCGTATTATACTATTGACATTTCAAAAAAATTTATTTAAACTGCAAATGTATATTTCAAAGGAAGTGGGGTGCGGAATAATATTTCCAATTCCCCCGCTAACCCGTAACTGTAATTGGGAAGATTCTGTCAGGAACTTTAGTTCCATAACAGCCACTGTCCGGCCGCTTGATTCAAGCAGCTGAATGGGAAGACTGACAGGAAAAACGCCCATAAGTCAGGAAACTTTGGTATACTCGCTTTCGTAGGAAGCGTATATTTTTTCAAGGTTCGAGGAAAACCTGTGAAAAGCCGATTATACCCGCAAGAAATTTTATTCTCTAATATTGCAGTGTTATTAATTGTTACTCTATTTGCCGGATGCCCGATGGAAGAAAGCGATATAAGCGGCGGATCGCTTCATGGAACATGGAAGAATAACTGGGGAGAAGTATTCAATATCAATCTTGGCAGTAACTCATTTGAATATAACGGAGGTTTTCCAGGGTTTCATTACAAGGGAGATATTCATGAAATTGTCTATATAAACAACAGCGGTTCTGCAGGATTTATTTTTATTGAATATACTGATATAGGTGATTTATGGAGCGTTAAAGAAGAAAACGGAAAAATAACCGCAGTTAATTTCACTTTTCTTGCAGATAACATTTTAGATCTTCGCAGCGCTGTTGATGTAACAAGTAATGACGGAGAAACACTCACAGCCAAAAATCTGGAAATAGCAAAAGCTGTGTTTACTGCAGGAACATTGGGAAACTATTTTGCATTGGGGTCTGTATGTATAAAGCAATAATCAACATATACTTTATTTCTGCATTGTTTTTTTCTGTTTTTCTTTTTTCTGTGTCCGCTGATGATATTATTTTAGTTGAAAACGAAGGTATCACAATTACAGGAACAGTACCAACAAGCCAGCAGATTTCCATTGTAGAAAAAGAACAGATCGAGAATAGCAGCGCATCTGACCTTGCAGATATTTTGCATGAAACACTGGGGTTAAACATTGTCCGCTACGGCGCTTACGGGAATCAGACAGGCATTAATTTACGCGGATTTGATTCAAAACGAATTGCATTTTTAATAGACGGCATTCCAGCCAATTCATCGATAGACGGCAGATTTGACATTAATCAGATAGACATAAATTCAATCGAACGTATCGAGGTAATTCACGGCGGTTCAGATTCAAAATACAATGTATCAGGCGCATTCGGCGGTGTAATAAATATTATCACTATTAAAAAACAAAAAAAAGGATTACGTTTAACCGCATCTGTTTCCAATACTTCGGTTAAACCGGGGAAATACAGGAACCGCAGCGGAGAAATGCAGGAGCCGCACTGGGAAGACCTTTTTGATACGCAGAATTATTCTCTTTTTGCCGCATACGGGGGCGAAGCAGTTTCGGTTACAGCAAACTTTTTTGCAAACCGCGCGGAAAATCATTTTATTTTTCTTGATCGGATTAACAGGCTTCGCAGGAAAGACAATAACGAAATATGGGATACCGGCGCCGGAGCATCTTTTGTATGGGAACTGCAGGATCTGACAAAACTTATTTATTCTGCAAATTTTTATTATAGTGACAGCAATTTTCCGATGTCCGGTTTTTCCAGCAGAGCCGGAAATCAAATTGATTTTTCTGCAAAACAAAGTTTTATGATTGATAAACCGCGAATTTTTCACGATGATATTTCTGCAGAATTTTCTTTTACATGGCGGTTTCACAAACGCGATTATACTTCTCCTCTGGATTTGACATCGATTCATTATCAAAATAACCTATTTGTTATAAACCGCTGGAACTGGTATGCAGGGGATCTTTTAATTCTAAGAACCGGCGCCGATTACAGCTGCATTTTTCTTGATTCAAATGATATTGGAAAACATAACGGGTTTAACGGCGGTTTTTATTTAACAATAGAGTACAAACCTGTTAAATCGTTTCTAATAATTCCTTCGTCAAAAATTGTTTTTTCCAGTACAGGATCGGATAATTATGCAGTTATACCAAAACTTGGTCTTTTATGGAATGTTACAGATAACTTTTCCGTAAAAAACAATTATTTCAGGAATTTTAAATTTCCGGATTTTGAAGAGTTATACTGGAACAGCAGTGCAGGCAGCAATACCGGCGGCGCAGCTTATGGCACCGGTAATCCCAACCTGCGGCCAGAGGACGGCTGGGGCGCTGATATAGGTTTAACATGGAAAATAATAGAATCGATACTAATTGAATGTGTTTTTTTTGCACAAAGCATACAGAATTCCATTCATTGGTTTTCCAGAAGCGGCGGTATTTGGCAGCCGGAAAATGTGGGAGAAGCCGCTATTTTTGGAGGAGAATTAAAAACAGTTTTAGATATTCCTGTATCAATCTGGCGGTTTAAAAAAATAACAACATCACTTTCGTACCGGTATTTATTATCTTATCTGCTCAGTTATGGTTATACATTTGATTCAAATAAAAGAATTCCGTACAACCCTGAACATACTATCTATGGTTCACTGGATTTTTCCTGGGATAGCGGTCTTTTATCTTTTACCGGGCATTATGAAAGTTTACGTTACCATGATACTACAAACTGGATAACACTGGATCCTGTTTTCCTTCTTGGGTTAAAATTTAATCAAAAAATTGGAAACAATCTTACTGCTTTTGGCGCTCTGCGGAATATACTTAACACTTCTTATGAATCGTTTTATGATTATCCAATGCCGGGGATTACACTTACTCTTGGCTTAAGAGCAAATCTGGAGTTCAAATGAAAAAAATATTAATAGTGATAGCAATTATATTACTTACAGGCTGCAATGCAGCAAAGGGTAAGCTTGCAACAGCGGGAAATTTTACTAGAGTGATTTCTACTGCGCCGTCGAACACGGAAATAATCGTTGACCTTGGGCAGGCATTTAAACTTGTCGCTATCGATAAACATTCTGCGGATATCGACGGCATTCCTGCCGATCTGCCGCTGCTTGATTTTTTCTTTCCTGATGCAGAAGTGATAATAAACCTAAATCCGGATTTAATTTTAGCAAGCGGGCATAATCCGACAGGCAGCGGCGAAGACCCGTTCCGCCTGCTCCGCGAGATGAACATCCCCGTGGTTTATATTTCTATGAGCAAAAGTATTAATGACATTTACGATGACATCGCATTAATAGCAGAGTTATTGCAAGCGGGGTTAGAGGGTGAAATTTTAATAGCTGCAATGAAAAGGCAGGTAGAAGACATAACGGATAAAACTTCGCAAATTATCTCAGCGGAACAAGCCGATGGGCAATTTGTTTCCAGAACTGTTTATTTTGAAATATCCTCAGCGCCGCAGATGATGAGTTTTGGTAAAGACAGTTTTATTCATGATATGATTTCTATAATCGGCGCAAGGAATATTTTTGAAAATGAAAATTGGCTTGTTCAGCCGGGAGCGGAAACAATTATAACTTTAAACCCGGATATTATTCTTACAAACGTAAATTATATTGATGACCCAATCAGCGAAATAAAAAACCGCCCGGGTTTTAATCATATAAACGCAGTAAAAAATAATCGTATCTATTATATTGATACCAATTCATCGGTACGGGCTTCTGCTAGAGTTGTATTGGCTCTGCAGCAAATGAGCGAGGCTGTGTATAATGATACCGATATTTCCCTCGCAGAGACGCAGACCTCGAACCAAAGGTTCGGCAGGGAACGCAGAGAAGAATTAGGAAAGAGGGATTAAAAGTGAATAGCAACAAGCGGGTTATAATTGGAGCTACCATTTCTCTGTTTGTCATAATCATGGCGGTGTCTTTGGGCAGCACAGGAATCAACTTTTTTGATACTGTACGAATAATATTGCATAAAGTTTTTGGATTAGCGCTTTCGGAAAATGTTTCGCCGCAGAATGTTTCTATCGTGTGGCTATTACGTCTTCCCCGTGTACTGCTTGCGTTCCTTATCGGCGGATGCCTTGCAATGAGCGGCGCTGTTTGTCAGTCAATTCTCCGCAATCCCTTGGCATCACCTTTTATTCTCGGCGTATCATCGGGAGCATCGCTGGGTGTTGGAATAATTATAATTAGCGGAGTCACCCTCCCATTTTTATTCGGATTTTCTCTGCCATTAACAGGTTTTTTGTTTGGGCTTGTAACCGTTTTTTTTGTTTCGTCATTTTCTTCACGTATCGATAAATCGATGTCTAATAATACAATCATACTTTGCGGTATGGTATTATCGCTTTTTTTAAATGCGCTGCTTACAACTCTTAGCGCAATTTTTTCCGACGACCTGCGCCGCATTGTCTTGTGGCAGATGGGTACCTTTGCAATGCGCGGCTGGTCTTATGTTGGACTCTTATTGCCATTTTTTATAATTGGAACAACAGGAATTTTACTGCTCACAAAAGAAATGGATTTATTAAGTTTTGGCGATGAACACGCAAAATCTGCAGGTGTAGAGACTACCTCCTTGCGGAAAAAACTTTTAGCTCTTTGCGCAGTATTAACAGGCGCATCTGTAGCTCTTAGCGGAGTAATTGGTTTTGTTGATTTAATTGCTCCTCATGCGGCGCGGCGAATCATTGGATCAAAGCATAAATATGTAATACCAATGTCATTTATAATCGGCGGCACATTAATGGTCTGCACGGATTTATTGGCAAGAACGGTTATTGTTCATTCGGAATTACCGGTGGGTGCGATAACAGCGTTGATCGGCGCGCCTTTCTTTGCATGGGTGTATTTCAGGAGAGGAAGAAGAATATGAAATTTATACAAAATTCTTCACGCAGAGGCGCAAAGGCGCAGAGTTCGCGGAGCTGTTGTTCGCAATCTTACATTATTAACAAGAAATCTATGAATAATAATAAATATTTCTTAATTAAGAGAGAAGAATTCGGAAAAAAACTCTGCGTTCTCAGCGTTCTCTGCGTCTCTGCGAGAAAAAAAGAGTTATTATGCTAGAAGTCAAAAATTTGTTTGCTGGGTATGGCGGCGATGATGTAATATTCGATATTAATTTTAATGTGAATGAAGGCGAGAGTCTTTGTGTCTTGGGGCCGAACGGGTGCGGGAAAAGTACTTTGTTAAAATCGATAATACGTTTAATCGACTACCGCGGAAGTATATTAATGAACAATACAGACATTTCTGCAATACCCCGAAAAAAACTTGCAAAAAAAATTGCATTATTAAGCCAGAGCGCACAAGTTTATTTTCCCTATACAATTTATGAAACCGCTGCTATGGGCAGATATGCATATTCAGAAAATATTTTCTCCAATCTTTCCGCCAAAAACAAAGATATTATAGAAAACATTTTAAAAAAACTTGATATATGGGATATTAAAGACAGATTGATCGATGAGCTTTCCGGCGGAACACTGCAAAGAGTATTCCTCGCAAGAACATTAATTCAAACCCCGGATTTAATTTTACTTGACGAACCTGCCAATCACCTGGATTTAAAACACCAGATAGAACTTTTGGAATTTATAAAAACATGGGTTACAGATAATAATAAAATGCTCATTGGCGTTTTCCATGATTTAAACATGGCACGCCTTTTCGGCGATACGGCAATCGTAATGAACAATGGAAAAATTGCTGCTAACGGAAAAATAAACGATGTATTAAACAGCGGCATCCTAAGCGATGTTTACGGGATTGATATTCGTAAATTTATGAAAGAAGCGCTGGAAAAGTGGAATTAGTTCTCAGGTTATCACGTGTTGTAACAAAAAGGTTTTCAGCTCCATAAAAAAGCACTACCCTTTTTTTGCGATCTTACCCCATGTGTCACGAAGACCGACAGTTCTGTTAAAAACTTGCTGACCTTCATTCTCTGCTAGCTGTGACGTATCAGGATCTTTTGTAAAATAACCAAGGCGTTCAAACTGATACGACTGTCCAAGCGCTGCATTTGAAAGTGCAGCTTCGCCCCATGCGTTAACAACTTCTAATGAATCGGGGTTAAAATTATCAATAAACTCACCAGGACTGCCGTCTGCGCGTTTTATTACGTCCATTGGGCGTTCAGTTTTAAATAAGTAATCGTAAAGCCGTACTTCTAACGGAACTGCGTCAGAAGCATTAACCCAGTGGATCGTGCCTTTTACTTTGGCGCCGCTGCTGGAAGATCCGCTTTTTGTTTCGGGATCATAAGTACAGCGCACTGCAGTAATATTTCCGTTTACATCTTTATCAAAACCTGTGCAGGTGACAACATATGCGTAACGAAGACGCACAGAGTTTCCCGGGAATAATCTAAAATATTTCGGCGGAGGAACTTCTTCAAAGTCATCACGCTCTATCCAAAGTTCGCGCGAGAAAGAAACTTTTCGTTTTCCTGCGCTTTCATCTTCGGGATTATTTACTGCTTCCAATTCTTCGACCTTACCTTCACCCCCCCCTTGCGGGTAGTTTTCGATTATCAATTTAAGCGGACGTAAAACTGCCATAACACGTAATGCATGTTTGTTTAAATCTTCACGAAGACAATATTCAAGGAAAGCAATGTCTACCAGGCTGTCGGTTTTTGCAATTCCAATCTGCGAAACAAAGTTTTTGATTGCCTGCGGTGTATATCCGCGCCTTCTAAGCCCTGCGATTGTCGGCATTCTTGGATCGTCCCAGCCCGAAACATATTTTTCCTGAACAAGCCTTAAAAGCCAGCGTTTGCTTAAAACAGTGTAAGACATATTTAAACGTGCAAACTCAATCTGGCGTGACGGAAAAACTTCGGCTTCTTTTATAAACCACTCGTAAAGCGGACGATGTATCTCGTATTCCAGCGAACAAAGCGAATGAGTAATACCTTCTTTTGCATCAGATAACGGATGCTGAAAATCATACATTGGATACATACACCAGGAATCACCTACACGGTAATGATGTTCACGGCGGATGCGGTACATTACAGGATCACGCATTACAAGATTAGGATGCGCCATATCAATCTTTGCACGTAATGTTTTTGCGCCGTCAGGAAATTCACCCGCACGCATTCTGGCAAAAAGATCAAGATTTTCTTCTATAGATCTATCCCTGTAAGGGCTGTTCCTGCCGGGAGGTGTTTCTGTTATGTTCTTCTTATCGGCTACTGCTGTGCCGCGATATTCCCTGATTTCTTCGTCCGTTAGATCATCAACATAAGCGTTTCCTTTTTTGATAATCTTAACAGCCATATCGTACAGATATTCAAAATAATCGGATGCGTAATATTCACGGTCTTCCCAGTCTATGCCCATCCATTTTGTGTCACGTTTGATTGCCTCGACATAAGAGATATCTTCTTTTTCGGGATTGGTATCGTCAAAGCGCAGATTGCATTTGCCGCCGAAAGCCAATGCCATATTATAATCAATAAAAAACGCTTTAGCATGGCCAATGTGCAGCCAGCCGTTCGGTTCAGGCGGCAGGCGTGTATGCACGTAACTAAAACGTCCGGAAGCCAAGTCTTCTTTTATAAATTCACTGATAAAATCTGTTCCAATAGAGTCAGACATATATTCTTCCTTCTTATTTATTATTAAAAATTAGTCAGATAACAAAGGCCAAGAAGCATAACTGCCCATAAAACTTTGTCGCTTTTATCGGCGTTGTTTTTATTTATCTCATCTAACAATGCAAGCTTGCCGCCATACCACCAAAAAAGACCCATTTGCGCATCAATGCGGAAGGTATACTCTGTAAAATCTTCTACTTCACTCTGCTGTCCGAAAAACAGATATGCAAGTTCATCAAGTATTATGCTAAATTCGTTTATGGCAGATGTAAAATCCGCCTGTTCTATTGTTAACATGAGTTTAGGAACATCATTCTGAAGTTTTCCTTTTCGGTTTTCATCGGATTTATCGACCCATGTTTTTTTTATAAGCAAGTCCAGATTATTCTGAAAATGATCAAGGAAAGTCCGCAGTTCACCTGAATTTTTATCCAATGCAAGCAAACGCTGAAACTCAATACCTATACCAAGAACCTTGGCAAATTCGCCAATGGCTTTTAAATCTGGCTTATATCCTTTGTTAAATCCATCCTTTGGGAACAAACGTTCTGCCGCTTTCCGGTATTCACCAGGCATAGAGAAATTGGAAGCAGGATTACCTCGGTACATATGTTTAATTTGATAAGAAAATGCAATTTAGTCAAGGATGCCAAGATAGGCTTTTACTGCCTTGACCGTAGAAGGGAAGGCAAAATCGGAATAATCGATCTCCTGCGGCTTAAGAAATCGCACACCGGAAATCTCGGCCTTTTCAAGGATTAAGTCTTCCGGTTTCAGTCCGGGAGCAGAAACAGAAAAATACATATCACATGTATTGTAGTCTATGCCTTTATATTTATACACATTTGAAAAAGAAGAAAAGAGAACCGGAGTTATAGGCGGTGTCCAGCCAATTTCTTCCTGCAGTTCACGGTATAAACCTTCTATAATACCTTCGCCGATATCAACAAAACCGCCGGGTAAATCCAGTTTGCCAATTGCCGGTTCTTTACCGCGGACAAGAAATACAAGTTTTTCTCCGCCGGCCTGCCCTGAAGAGCATGATACAGCAATTAAACAGCCGGTTGCCGCAGATATATTATGAAAATACACAAAACCGCAGTCCGGGCAGCAAAATTCCTTGCCGTCTTTAAAGGTAATATTTTTTGACGCGCACTTTGGGCAATAATTGAACATATAGAAGTATATCAGTATAATTGAATAATGGAAACACAATGCACATTAAGGGTAAGAACCTATGAATGCGATAGTTACAATCATGTAAATAACGCAAATTATCTTAATTATCTGGAATATGCCCGTTATGAATTTTTAAAGGAAATAGGCTTTGATTACGAAAGAGCTGTTAAAGCAGGTTATGGAACATATATTTCCAAAATTGAAATTGAGTATAAAAGACCCGCTTTTACAGATGATACTCTGGTGATTAAATCGAAACCAGTTAAAATGGGCGCAGTCAGCGGCACTATTTCTCAGGAAATTTGGCGCGGCGATGATTTAATTATCAATGCAAGGGTAACATGGGCATTTGTTGATTCAAAGGGCATGCCGACAAAAATTCCTGCCGAGTTTGATGTACCGGGTTTAAAACCATGAAATGGCTTATTTTTCTAAAACTCATTTTTGAAATATTCATAAAAATCTCGCTTGTAGTACTGGGAATGATGATCATTATCTATGCATTTAATATATCAAAATTATGGAGCAGGTTTGATATTTTTATCTTTCTTGCCGGAGTGTCGGGAGTATTGCTGATAATTGCAGTAATTAAACTCGATAGAATTATACATATAACAAGAAGATTTCCAAAACGTATTAAAATTGCAGGTTTTGTTCTTTTTTTCATTGGATTAGTATCATTTATTATTGTTCAGATATTTATCTTGTCCAATATGCGCGGCAAACCGCCTGTTAATGAAGTTGATTATGTTATTGTTCTTGGATGTCAGGTTGTTGGTATCTATCCTTCGTTTCCGCTGGTTAGGCGGATAAACACATCATCGGTTTTTTTGAATGAACATTCAGATGTAAAAGCGATAGCATCGGGCGGTCAGGGGCCAGGCGAAGATATTACCGAAGCAGAAGTAATAAGAAGATACCTGATAGAAAACGGAGTAAATAGAGACAGAATATTGATGGAAGACAAATCAAGAAATACGCTGGAAAATTTAAAATTTTCAGATGAATTATACGATTTAACAGACAAGAATATATTAATTGTCACAACGGACTACCATATGTTCCGCTCAATGACGGTTGCCAGAAAACTTGGATACAAAAATGTTTCGGGGCTCCCCAGCAGAAGCCAGCGATCTGTACTGCCGATATATCTATTGCGGGAATATGCTTCTGTAATGCTTTATGCACTAATGGGGCGGATTTAACCGGAATTTATATACACAATACCTGCAGCTGCTGTATAATAAATTAAGGGCTTGCTTTTTTAATCGTTATATGCTAGAATAATAATATGTCAGAACCAGCAGAAAGAAGAAAAACATATCTTAAAAGAAAGAAATCCGGGCTTTGCCCCCGATGCGGGGAAAAGTTAAAAAAAACCTGCAAGTACAAGATGTGCGATAATTGCCGGGAATACTTCAGAAATTACAATACTGAAATTTCTGAAAGCCAGAATCAGATTAAAAGGGAACGATACGCAGAGCGAAAAGCAAAAAACTGCTGTCCTCGCTGCGGGGAAAAACTGGGAAAAAAATCACCGAATATTTTATGTTCTCAATGTTTGAAAAAGCAATACGGTTATAATAACAGCAAAAAATGAACCCATAACTGTATAATTCGGAGGAAAAATGCTTTGCCAGAAATGCGATGCAGAAATAGCGCTAGATTCAGAGTTTTTATATAATAGTGAATTTTCCTGTCCTAAATGCGGTTATATTATTAAAAGCGTATCCGGTGAAAGCGAAAGAAGTGCTTTCACGATTCTGCAGAATAGCGAGTTAAAAGCAATTTCAAGAAAACAATTGCAGGGTGTATGGGCAAAAATGGCTTTTGCTTTTCTCATTTACAGTTCGATTGTTTCATTTGCTCCGCCGTTTTTTTCTGAAATTGGGCCTTTTTACAATTCAGCAATTTCTTCAATTTTAACATCATTAACACTTGTTTTATACGGGCCGTTTTTCCTGGGTTTTGCAGGATACTTCCTAAAAAGAATCCGCAATGAAGAAATATTTACAAAGAATATTTTTGATGGATTCAAAAAATTCTTTCCAGGTTTTTTATTGGGATTTTTTAAAATATTATTTATCATACTATGGTGTATTTTGTTTATTATCCCTGGAATAATAAAGATTATGGGATATTCTATGTCATTTTACATAATGTATGACAACCCTGGAATAAAACCGTTAAAAGCATTAAAGAAAAGTCAGATTATGATGAACGGATACAAATGGAAACTTTTTACTCTCTACTTAAGTTTTTTTGGATGGTATATACTTGCTTTTATGCCGTTTATTTTAGGACCATTTCTTAATCTCCCGTTTTTTGCGGATGTTTTAATATCAACTTTTGTACTTATATGGCTGTATCCGTATATTTATCTTTCAGAAGCAAATTTTTATGAAAACCTAAAGCAAAATCAGGAAACTACTGACGTTACTGCCACTCCCATGAATCAGTAAAATTATTCATAACAACATTATGATCCCTGGGGTAATTATAGGATGTCCAAATTTCATAACTATCGATTATTGCTTTGCAATCTTCGTCTGATAAAGTTTTCATTAACTTATGGCATTTTCCGATAATATTTTCCGGCTTATTCGGCGCATTTATTACGTATTCTTCCAGTTTTCTCATAGAAGGAAAAAGTATCTCATTTTCTATCAATATTAAACGGTAAAGATTATAAATCATTCCATCTATTACATGGTGGCGGAAAAATCCTTCGGGTTTGCAGGCTGTCCAAAAATAACTGTAATACATTTTTAAAGTGCAATAAAACTTAAACTGCCTGGATGCCGCTTCTTCTTTTTTAAACACAGGGATTTTTTCCGCTAATTCTTCGCAGGCGGGATCATCGCAGAAAAGAGTAACAGCGCAGGAAAACATATTCCGCACCGGCTCCGATCCGCTTTTATTAATTTTTATTAAGTCTTCATACGTCATGTAATGAATATTAAAGTAGCCGCCTTCATATGTGCATTTGCCGTAGTAAACTTCCTCCAGCCCCTCATTGTTTTTTCTATGGTTGTAATATTCCTGCGATACAATTGCAACTCCGTCTATATCGGAATCAGGACGCGCAGTTCCTGTTGCAACGGAGCCTATCAAAAACAAAGCCTTAATTTCTTTGTTTTCCCGGTAAAAACTGGTCATGTTTTCTATTGATTCCTTATGATGTTCCAACATATAAAACCCCCTTTAAGTTTTTAATTATACTATTGATTTATTTGATAATAAATGAGCTTTATTGCTTACCTGCGCCTTTTTATGGAAGTTTTTTATTGCATTAATGATTATTCTTTGTTAAAATCTTAATATAGTTTTGTTTTGATCATATCCAACATATTTCTGTGCTTTCAAGAGCAAACTGGCATAAAATTATACAAACAAGAGGAGAAACTATTATGAAAAAGAGCATCCTTCTATTTATGATCCTGTCTTTAATTTTAAGTATAACCCTGACCGCCTGCGGCAAAAGCGAGAAACGTACCATCGTTATCTATACCAGTGCTGAAGAAAACCGCTACAAGGCGATGCAGGCAGACCTCGATGCCAGATTTCCGAATTACATCATTAAAGTCGAATATTATTCAACCGGCGATCTGCTCGCCAAGCTTCTGGCCGAGGGCACAGATACCGAATGCGATATCATCGGCGAGATGGAATATGCTAATCTTGACAGAATAATTGATCTATTGGCAGATTTATCCGCTTATGACACAAGTATTTACAGCGCCGATATGATTCCGAAAGAACCAAGATACCTGCCATGGTACCGTAACGGCGGTTGTATCGCTGTTAACAGAATTGTACTTTCAGAACGAGGTCTGCCTATACCAGAAAGTTATACTGATTTATTAAATCCCATATACCGAGGGCTTATTTCTATGCCTAATCCTTCATCGTCCGGCACGGGTTATATGTTTTTAAAAAGTCTTGTTAATGCCTGGGGCGAAGAAAGGGCATTTAATTACTTTAATGCGTTGTCACATAATATTTTGAGTTTTACCAGTTCTGGTTCCGGCCCTGTTAATGCATTAATAGAAAGAGAGGCAGCAATTGGTTTTGCCATGACAGCGCAGACGGTTAGTGCAATAAATGACGGTTATCCGCTTCGTATACATTTTTTTGAAGAAGGCTCGCCTTTTTCGCTGTATGGTATCGGTATGATTAAAGGAAAAGAAACCCGCCGCGAAGTTAATGAAGTTTTCGCTTATATCGTAAACGTGTGGACAGAGATGGACAAGTTATTATTTTGCCCCGAAAGAATTTTTAATGACAGAGAATTTACGCTTCCCAATTATCCGGTAAGCATCAGATATGCTGATATGTCGAATAATACCTCCGGAGAAAAGGAGCGGCTTCTGGAGAGATGGGCAAACAGATGAGCATTAAAAAAACA
>Ga0123356_10000871_pt1 | contig 33474 bp, 28 predicted proteins | sample TergutEmb28metaG_2_FD_92546 | JGI IMG/M metagenome (GOLD analysis project Ga0123356, IMG submission 92546) | Embiratermes neotenicus P3 segment gut microbial communities from Petit-Saut dam, French Guiana - Emb289 P3 | ecosystem: Host-associated > Arthropoda: Insects > Digestive system > Gut ...
ACAATTAGGCAGCGTATGCCATCTGTTGATTGGCAATTATCATTTTGCACGCGATTGCGGGTGTGTGCACCCCGGCATGCCTTCTGGCCGCAAGCATCTCCGTCGAAACCGTGACGCCCCCAAGTTTTACACCCATTCCGGGCTGGAAGTCCCGACCACCCGGGACCCCGTTGGCAAGGCCATTTTCAAAGAACAGCTTCCAATCTTAATTAAAACATGAATAAGCAGGCAGAAAATTCAACCTGCCCAAAGAATTAGATGCGGTGGGCTGTGGTCTCGAACCAGGTGTCGGCCCCGTCGCGGTTTCGCTCCTCCTCGGCCCGGGTCGTTTTTCGCATCGCTCCCGCATTTCCGGTAACCGATTGTGCCTGCTCACTCACCCATTTCGATTCCCACCTCGCGGTGCCATTCGGAGTCGAGTCTTGAATGAAGCAACCGGGCGCAGCGGTTCCAGCGCAGAATGGCCTCATCGTTGCCGACGGGTCGAATGCCTTCGGCTTCCTCGTAGTTGCGCATTGCGTCCTCGATGAGAACGGTTACCGTATGCGCGGGACGTCCGGCGCCAAGCTGCGCCTTGGCGCGGCGTTCGTAAAGAAGACCGGTATAGTAGAGCCGCTCGTAGGCGTTCGTGAGCTGCTGAAAAGCTCGTTCGGCGTCCGCGCATCGATCGGTACTTTCGCCGGCGAATTGGTCGGTAAGGGCGAGACCGAGGGTGCGCAGCGCGAGTTGATGCCCGGGTTGGACGGCGAGCACGTCCTCGCAGATAGACTCCGCTTCTTCGGGCTCGTTCAGAAAGCGATACAGTTCGGCTTTCGCGAGAGCGGCGTCCACTCCTTCGGGTGAGATTGTCTTCAGCTTGAATTGCATTGCGCCCTCCCAAAATGCGCGACGCAGCCGGGTGCGCCCGGGCGGCCGGAACGCTTGGCCTAAGAGGTCACGAAGGCAAGCTCTCAGGCCCCCCGGATTTTTTTCACCAGCCTGAGCACCGGATCGTAGTACTCGTCGACCACGCGCTCTTTCAGCGGAATGATGGCATTGTCGGTGATGTGGATCTCCTCCGGGCAAACTTCCGTGCAGCATTTGGTGATGTTGCAGTATCCGAGGCCGAGTGCATTCTTCAGCAACGGGGCACGAGAGACGCCGTCGAAAGGATGCATCTCGAGCGCGGCGATGCGCACAAAGAACCGGGGCCCGCCGAACTCCTCGTGCTTGTTATGCTCGCGCAGAACATGACAGACGTTCTGGCAAAGAAAACATTCGATGCATTTGCGGAACTCCTGTACGCGGTCGGCGTCGGCCTGCGACATTCGCCAATTGGTCCCCGCCCGCGGCCGGAAGGCCGGAATCTTCTGGTTTACGCGGTAGTTCCAGGCGACATCGGTCACCAGGTCTTTGATCACGGGGAATGATTTCATCGGCAGGACCGTGACCGGCCTGTCGTGCGGCAGCGAGTCCATGCGGGTCTTGCAGGTCAGGCGCGGGCGCCCGTTCACCTCAGCCGAACAGGACCCGCACTTGCCGGCTTTGCAGTTCCAGCGCACCGCGAGGTCGGGAGCGTGGTGCCGTTGCACGTAATGAAGCGCGTCGAGCACCACCATGCCCGGAGTGAGGGGAATTTCGTAATCGGCGGTCGCGCCTCCGTTGCGGTCGCCGCGGAAGATTCTGAGCGTGACACGGGACATCAGGCTCCGGCTCCTTTCTCCTCGGCCACGAGCGCCCGCAACTCCTCGGGCATCTCGGGCGCGGGGCGTTGTTTGAGAATCAGCTCTTCTCCCCGCCGCGAGATGATGTTGTTCTGTCTGCCCCAGGCGGCATCGTAGCCGGGGAAGTCAAGGCGGCTGTGCGCGCCCCGGCTCTCTTTTCTTGCCAGCGCGCTGCGGGCAACGGCCTCGGAGACGGTCAGAAGCGACTTCAAGTCTGCGCAAAGGTGCCACCCGGGATTGAACATTCGCGAACCGGTGATGCTGAGTCTCTCGGCCCGGACCTTCAGTTGAGAGATCTTCTCAAGCGCCGCTTTGAGGTCCGCTTCGGTCCGGAAGATCCCCGCCAGGCTTTGCATCGTCGCCTGCAGGTCGGCATGCAATGTGTAGGGGTTCTCCTGGCTCTTGCGTTCGAAGGGGGCGAGCGCTTCGCGTTCGGCCGCCTCGATCTCGGAGGGATCAAGGGCCGGGCTGGTCTCGCGCTTTGCGTGCTCGGCCGCCGAGAGCCCCGCGCGGCGCCCAAATACCAGAAGATCGGAGAGGGAATTTCCGCCCAGCCGATTGGCGCCATGCAGCCCGGCGGCGACTTCGCCCGCCGCGAACAATCCCGGAACCGTGGTCAAGCCGGATTCGGCATCCACCCGCACGCCGCCCATCATGTAGTGGCAGGTGGGCCCCACTTCCATCGGGCCCCGGGTGATGTCCACGTCCGCAAGCTCCAGAAACTGGTGGTACATGCTGGGCAGCTTGCGCTTCACATACTCGGGCGGCTGGTGCGAGATGTCGAGAAATGCCCCGCCGTGCTCGGTCCCGCGGCCTTCCTTCACCTCGGTATAGATGGCGCGGGCAACCACGTCGCGGGTCGACAGCTCCATGCGCTTGGGGTCGTATTTCTCCATGAACCGCTCGCCGTTTTTGTTGCGCAGTAGCCCGCCTTCACCGCGCACCGCCTCGGTCACCAGCAACCCCTGAACTCCCGGCGGCCACACCATTCCCGTGGGATGGAACTGCACGAACTCCATGTCCATCAGCTCGGCTCCGGCTTCAGAGGCTAGCGCCATTCCGTCGCCGGTGTATTCCCAGGAATTCGAGGTCACCGGGTAGGCTTTGCCGATGCCTCCGGTGGCGAGCACCACTGCCTTCGCCTTGAGCACCACAAAGCGCCCGTTCTCGCGCCAGTAGCCGAAGGCCCCGGCCGCGCGGCCTCCGTCGGTGAGCAGCCGGGTGATGGTGCATTCCATATATACGTCGAAGCCCATTTCAACGCCGCGGTCCTGCAGGGTGCGGATCATCTCCAGGCCCGTCCGGTCGCCAACATGGCAGAGGCGTTTGAAGCTGTGCCCTCCGAATGCGCGCTGCAGGATGCGGCCGTCGTCGGTGCGGTCAAACAGGGCGCCCCATTGCTCGAGTTCGCGCACGCGGTCGGGAGCTTCCTGCGCGTGGATCTGGGCCATGCGCCAGTTGTTCAGGAATTTCCCCCCGCGCATGGTGTCGCGGAAGTGGGTGCGCCAGTCGTCGCTCGCATCGACGTTGCCCATGGCGGCGGCGATTCCGCCTTCGGCCATCACGGTGTGCGCCTTGCCGAGGAGCGACTTGGAAACCACGCCCACCTTCGCCCCCTGAGCCAGCGCTTCAATCGCGGCGCGCAGCCCCGCGCCGCCGGCCCCGATTACCAGAACGTCATGCTCGTGAGTTTCGAATCGATCGGTCACAGAATTCGCAGGTCCCGGATCGCGCCGCTTGCCACCAGGCGCACGTAGAAGTCAGCCAGGCCCACCGAGATCAGGCTGCTCCAGGCAAACAGCATGTGATGTTCGTTCAGAAAACTCAAGCTCTTCCAGCTGGAGTGGCGCGCGCCGCCGAAATTGGCGCAGGAGAAGCAGTCGAGTTTCCCTCCCACCAGGTGGCGCAGCGAGTGGCAGGAAGCGAAGTAGAGCGACAGCAGGATGACGTTGGCCAGCAGCACCAGGGTGCCCACGCCAATCCCGAATCCGTTCGGAAACGAAAAAGCCTGGATGGCGTCGTGCCAGAGGAAGACGAGGAAAACCAGCGCCACATACATGAAGTAGCGATGCACGTTCTGCAGCAGGAAGGGGAAGCGCGTCTCGCCGCAGTAATTCCGGCTTCTTTCGGGCACCGCGCAGGCCGGCGGATCGAGAAAGAACGCCCGGTAATAGGCCTTGCGGTAGTAGTAGCAGGTTGCCCGGAAGCCGAGCGGCCCTCCCAGAATCAAAAGCGCCGGGGAAAACGGCCAGTAGTGGTGGGCGGCGTCGATCAGGGGAGAATAAAAAGGAGACAAATAAGGCGCCGACCAGTAATAGGCGCCCTCAAAGGCCCGCCAGGTTGCATACACCGTGAACAACCCCAGTCCCAGGAAGACTGGAGCCACCTGCGTCCACCAGGAACCGGTGCGGGCCGCCTGGTATACCGTCGAAGAAGCCGAGGCCATCTCACCTCCCGATTCCGCCGCGGAAGGTCGCGCGACAGAACCACGCATTATAGTGGGGAGCGGGGTTTTTGAAAACTTCTCTAAACAGAGAACCCGGCCGTTCACCCGATTGCTGGGGTTAGCTTGCTCCGTTATGATTGAGGGATGAGTTTTGCGGACACGGCAGTTCTGTTTATCCTGGCGCTTTTGTTGTTCGGGCCAAAGAAGCTGCCGCAGATTGCGCGCCAGGTGGGCCGGGCGCTTGGCGAATTCCGACGCGCATCGAACGAGTTCAAGGCGCAGATCGAATCGGAAATTTCCCAGCTGGAGCTGGAAGAGAGTCGCAAGGAACGCGAGAAAAAGGCCCTTCCGAAGCCCGCGCCGGTAGAAGAGGCCATTCCTCAGCCCGGGCCGGTAGAACAGGCCCCTTCCTCCCCGCCGCCGGATGCCGTGCCTCAGGAAGACGTTCAAAGCCAAACAGAAAGCCCGAGCGAACCGCCTCTCCCCACCGGGGAGATAAAGTCGCCTGCCCATAGTTCTCATGCCTGAAGCTGCAACCGAGCTCGAACGCCAGGAAAGCGACCAGGAACAGATGCCGTCGATGAGCTTCCTCGAGCATCTCGAGGAACTCAGGACGAGGATCTTCCACGCCCTCATTGCCGTGGCCGTGGGCACGGGAATCAGCTGGTGGTTTCACCAGCAGTTGTTCGCGATCATGCAGAAGCCGATTCTCGACGTGCTCCGCCAGAACGGCCTTCCCGAAAAACTGGTGTATCTGACCCCGGTCGAGCCCTTCAATCTTTATTTGAAGATTGCCGCGCTGGCGGGCCTGTTCTTGACCTCGCCCTATGTGCTCTACCAGGTCTGGCTGTTTATTTCTCCGGGTCTGTATCGCCGGGAAAAGAAATATGCGGTGCCGTTCCTCATCTCGACCATATTTCTGTTCGCGGCCGGCGGCTATTTCGGATATCGCATGGTGTATCCGGCGGCGTTGAAATTCCTGATCGGCATCGGTCGGCAGTTCACGCCCATGATCACCATCCACGAATACACGAACCTGTTCCTCACCGTGATTCTCGGGCTCGGTCTGGTGTTTGAAATGCCGATTCTCGTCTTCTTTCTGGCATTGATGGGAGTCGTCAGCGCCGGCTGGATGTGGCACAACATCCGCTACGGAATTCTCGGCATCTTCATCGTCGCCGGAGCGCTCGCTCCCACTCCCGACATCAGCAGCATGGTCATTTTTGCCTCGCCGATGCTGGCGCTCTATCTGATCAGCATTGGAGTCGCCTGGTTCGTTCATCCCACGCAGAGAGCGGCCCGCGCGGCGCGCAGGCAGGCATGAAAATTCGCTATTTCTTCCTGGCCTTCCTGGGAGCGGGACTTCTCGCCTCGGCGATGGGCAGCCCGGCCGGCGTATCCAGGCCGGCGGGTTCGGCGTCGGCCAAGGGTGCGAGGGCGGCAACGGGCGATCGGCCGCTACCGGCCTTCGATGAGAATCGCGCCATGCGATACGTGAAGGAAATCGTCGCCTTCGGCCCGCGGCCCATCGGCAGCGCCAATCACCGCAAGGTGGAACAGTACATCCTTTCCCACTTGAAAGGGGACGAAGTCGAGCAGGACGCGTTCGAGATTCATGCGGCGGAAGGCACCTTTCCCGTGCGCAACATCCTGGCGAAATTTCCCGGCGCGCGCGATGGCATTATCGTGATCGCCAGCCACTACGATACCAACTGGCCCTTGCGCGACAGCCCCTATATCGGAGCCAACGACGGGGCGTCTTCGAGCGCCCTGCTGCTTGAAATCGCCAACCAGCTTCGCGGCAGGAAGCTCGGCGGCTACTCGGTGTGGCTGCTCTGGGACGATGCCGAGGAGTCGATGAAACTGCCCTGGGACGACCCCGAGGCCCTCTACGGCGTGCGCCACATCGCCCAGAAATGGCAGGACGACGGCACGATCAGGAAGGTGAAGGCATTTCTGCTCGAGGACATGATCGGCGATCGGGATCTCAATATCGAACGGGATGCGAATTCAACCCCGTGGCTCGAAGATCTGGTCGCCGAGGCGGCTTCGCACGCCGGTTACCAGTCTCATTTCTTCGCGCGGCAGGTGGCCGTAGAGGATGATCACCGTCCCTTCCTCGACCGCGGGATCCCGTCCGCCGATCTGATCGATTTCAACTACGGTTACAACAACGTCTTCTGGCACACCCCCGAAGACACGGTGGACAAGTTGAGCCCCAAGAGTCTCGAGATCGTGGGAACGGTGACGCTTGAAACCGTCCGCCTGCTCGATCGACGCTGACTTCAACGGCAGGTAGGGGCGGCCCCGGGCCTTCCCTGGTTTTGCCCGAGGCAGGCAGAAAACGCAGGAAGCGTGACATGAAGAGGACAGCCAGGTCCCGTTTCGTCCTCGACTGCCTTTTCGCTTTCCGTGATTTTCGTTTCTAATCCTCGGGTTACCGAGAGAGCCAGTTGAACCGGATTCTGATCTGGATCGTCTTCAACGCTTTTATCGCTGCCCTGCTGGCGCTCGATCTCGGCTTCCTGCACCGGGCTTCGCGGCGCCCCTCGCTCGCCCGGTCCCTCGTTGCGAGCGCTTTGTGGATTCTGCTCGCGGCCGCCTTTGGCGCTCTCCTCTATGGGTGGCAGGGCCGCGCGGCCGCGCTCGAGTTTTCAACCGGCTACCTGATCGAGCTCTCGCTGAGCGCGGACAACCTGTTTATTTTCTATTTGATTTTCCGCCATTTCCGGGTGCCCCAAGCCGCGCAGTACCCCGTCCTGTTCTGGGGAATCATCGGCGCCATCGTGATGCGGGCGGCCTTCATCTTCCTGGGCGCTGGGCTGTTCCGGCGTTTTCATTGGGTGATGTATGCCTTCGGCCTGCTGCTGGTTTTTACCGGCGTGCGCCTGTTATTCCAGCACGGCGTCGCGATCGATCCGGAAAAGAGCCCCGCGCTGCGGCTCTTGCGGCGGTTCCTGCCCGTGACCGCCGGCTACGCGGACGGAAAATTCTTTGTCCGCGAAGACGGGCGCCTGCTGGCGACCCCCCTGCTGCTCGTTCTGATCGTGGTTGAGACCACCGACGTCGTTTTCGCCGTCGACTCGATCCCGGCCGTACTCTCCATCACTCTGAATACATTCGTCGTCTATACGTCGAACATTTTCGCCATTCTCGGCCTGCGCTCTCTCTTCTTCGCCCTGTCTTCCCTGATCGACGTGTTCGAATATCTTCACTACGGAATCGCCTGCGTGCTCCTGTTCGTGGGGGCGAAGATGATCGTGTCGCACTACTACGAGGTCCCCACCTGGGCCTCGCTCGCCGCGATTGGCGCCATTCTGCTGGTTACTATCATTGCGTCGGTCCTGCACCGCGAGCGCCCCGGCGAGGCGTGACCGGCCAGGTCGTCGAATCAGTTCCTGCCCGCAACCAGCTCCGCGATCCATGCGCCCACTTCGGCGGTCCCTAAACTTCCGCCGATATCGCTGGTGGTCTTCCCCCTGCGTAGGGCCTCGCCGACGGCACTCTCGATTCTCGCGGCCTCGCGGGTGAACCCCAGGTGCTCGGCCATCATGGCCGCCGTGAGGATTGCGCCCATGGGGTTGGCGACATTCTTTCCCGCAAGGGGCGGGGCCGAGCCGTGAACCGGCTCGAACATCGACGTTCGGCCGGGATGAATGTTGCCGCTCGCCGCCATGCCGAGCCCTCCCTGCAGCGCAGCGGCGAGGTCGGTAAGGATGTCGCCGAACATGTTGTTGGTGACGATGACGTCATAGGGCCGGGGATCGCGGACCATCTGCATGGAGAGCGCATCCACGTACATGTGCTCCGACCGGATGGCGGGATATTCGGAGCTGACCATCTTGAACACGCGCTGCCACAGGCTGCCGGCGTAGGTCATGGCGTTCGATTTGTCGCACATCAGGACCCGGGTGCGCGCGCTGCCGTCGCGCTTGCGGGTCTTCGTGCAGTATTCAAAGGCGTAGCGGATCACGCGCTCGACGCCTTTTCGAGTGTTGATGTCTTCCTGCACGGCGATTTCATCGTCCGTGCCGGGCTTGAAGCTGCCCCCGGAATCGACGTAGACGCCTTCCGTGTTTTCGCGAATGACGACGAAATCCAGGTCAGCGGGCTCGACTCCTTTCAGTGGACACAGGGAGCCATCGAGCAGACGGACCGGGCGGACGTTGGCGTAAAGGTCCATCCGGAAGCGCATGCCCAGCAGGATCTCCCGGGCGTGAAGGTTCGAGGGGACGCGGGGGTCCCCGAACGCGCCGGCGAGAACCGCGTCGAAGTCGCGGCCGAGCCTCTCAAATCCATCGGGCGGGACGGTGGTTCGGTCGGCTAGATAGCGATCGGCTCCCCAGTCGAAGTGAGTGAGCGCGAGCGGCGCGCCCGAGGCCTCGAGTACTTTCACGGCCTGGGGAATCACTTCTTTTCCGATCCCGTCGCCCGGGATCACCGCAATGGCTTTTTTCGTGCCCACGTCGTCAAAAGGTACCACAGGGGAACCGCTGATTTTGAGGCGGCTCGACATGCCCCATGGGCGATCCGCAAACGGCGACACGGAGGGGGGGCGGGGGCGGGGAATGGCAAGTGCCTGCGCGCCGGCTGCGAGGTCGTGCGACCCAAACGGCTTCGCTATAATCAGGAATACGGGTAGATATGTCGATTTTGACCGACAAGAAACCGGCGCCGGCTGAATCGGGGGAAGATTTCCCCGGACTTCGGGCCCTTACAACCGGGTGCGGACTCTACAAGGTCGACCGCACGCTGACTTCGGTCGGCGGACGGGACCGGGTTCGCTGGCTGAACGGAATGGTTACCAATAACGTGCGCGATCTGGCCGCGAACCGGGGCGTCTATGCCTTTGTCTTGAATGCCCAGGGGCACATTTTGGGCGATCTGTACATCTTCAACCGGGGTGAGAGCCTCACGCTCGAGATCGATCGCCTCCAGCAGGAGACCCTGCTTGCCCTTTTCCGCCGCTACATCATCATGGATAAGGTCGAACTCGAGTCCCCGCCCGCGAGCCTGGCCGTCCTTGAAATCGCCGGCCCGCATTGCGAGCAAGTGCTCGACGCGCTCGGCATTCATCCGAAGCTCGACCGGTTGGAACTGGCCGAAACCCGTCTCGAAGAGGTCAGCGCTATCCTGGTGCGCCTCGACAACCCCTGTTTCCCGAATTACCAGTTCTGGGTCAGCCAGGATCAGGTTGAGCGGGCGTGGAGCCTTCTCGCGGGGAGAGGGGCGATGGAGGTCCAGGAGGACGGGCTCGAGATGTTCCGGATTCTGTGCGGGATACCCAAGGTCGGCGCCGACATCGGCGGGCGCACACTGCCCCAGGAAACCGGTCAGGAGCGCGCTCTGGACTTCAATAAGGGCTGCTACATCGGCCAGGAAATTGTCGAGCGCATACGGGCGCGGGGCGCAGTGCACCGGACGTTTGCGGGTCTCGAAATCGAAGGGGACGCGCCGATAGACGGCGGGAAGATCGAGAGCCAGGCGAAAGACGCAGGCGAACTGACGACCCTCTCCCGCGCTCCGTTCCAAGGGAAATGGATCGGGCTCGGCTATGTGCGCAAAGAGTTCCTGGGCGGGGAGCAGGCGCTCGCCCGCGGCGGCCGGACGGTCAAAGCGAGACCGCTGCCTTTTACGGATTTGTTCCATTAACTTCGGGAGGGCCGGAGAAGCCCGTCCGGCCGACAAATATTTGACTTATGGCTGAAAAAAAACAAGAAAACTTCACTGTGACCGACCGGCGGCTCTTCACTGCCGATGGCGAATTGCGCAACGACGTTTCTGAAGACCCGCAAACCACGGTTCCCGCCGGGACCGCGCCCGCGCCCCCGGCCGAGGAGCAGGAACCAGAGCCGCAAGCGCCCACGGCCCGCGAGCACGAGGAGCAGGCTCAGGCCTACAGGGAGTCTTCGGCAGAAATGGACCGTCAGGCGGAGCTCGGCGGGGTCTCTGCCAAGGACATGGAGATCACGTTCGAGCGTTTTCTCGCGTCGCTGTACATGACAGGCATGTTGCAGCTCGGGCTGATGCACGAGCAGGGAATGCCGCCGCAGGTGGATCTTATCGGGGCGCGGCAGTCGATCGACACCATTGCCCTCATCGCGGACAAGACCAAAGGAAATCTCACCGACAAGGAACAGAATTTTCTGCAGAATGCCCTGTATGAGCTGCGCATGGCGTACGTGGAAGTCACCAACGCGATCGCCAAGGGTCCCCAGCAGGCGCGCGCGGCGCGATGAAGGCACGGCTTACGGTGCTTGGCAGCGGCACCTCGATGGGCGTGCCCACCATCGGCTGCGATTGTGCCGTCTGCCGCTCCCCGGATCCCCGCGACCGGCGCACCCGGCCCTCCGTGCTGGTGGAATACTGCGGCCGTTCGGTCCTGATCGATACCACTCCGGATTTTCGCGAACAGGCGATCCGGGAAAACATCCGCAGCCTCGATGCGGTGCTCTATACCCATACCCATGCGGACCATCTTCTCGGGATCGATGACCTGCGGCCGCTGAGCTTTCTGCACAAGCCCAACAAGCTGCCGCTCTACGCGCATCCCGATGCGGCGGCGTTCATCCGCAGAATGTTTGCCTACATTTTCGACGCCAGCTACAAGTTCGGCGGGCTGCCCCAGGTGGAACTGAAGCCGATCAACGGTTCGGTGGAGCTGTTCGGAGCGCGCTTTGAGCCGGTTGTGCTCATCCATGGCGACGCGGAAATCTTCGGGTTTCGTTTTGGATCGGCGGCCTACTTGACCGATCACAGCGACATACCGGAAGCCTCGCTGGGGAAGCTCGAAGGACTGGACGTGCTCTTCCTGGATGCGCTGCGCTACAAGCCGCATCCCACCCACTCGACGGTCGAGCATTCTTTGGAGACGGCGGCGCGACTCAAGCCGCGGCGGGTGTTTTTTACTCACATCTGCCACGACCTGCCGCACGAGCAGACCAACGCCAGTCTGCCGCAGAATGTGAAGCTTTGTTACGACGGCATGAAGCTGGACTTCGAGATTTAGCGCGGATTTTTGTGGCGAGCTCCCGGGAGCGTAAGGTTCCGGGAGAGAAACAAGGGCAGGCGAACAACTAGAGGCGAGCAAGCGCGAGATCCCATGCAGATTTTTCACAATCTCGAAGAAATCCCGCCGGATTTTGGTCCTTCGCTGGTGAGCGTCGGCAACTTCGACGGCGTGCATCGGGCGCACGTTCGCGTGCTCGAAGAGATTGTCGCCCGCGCGGAGGAACGCCGCGCGAAGTCGGTCGCGGTCACCTTTGAGCCGCATCCTATGCGGATGCTGCGGCCCGAGGCCTCCGTCAAGCTTCTGACCCCGGCTTCGCAAAAACTCCGCCTGCTCGAACAGACGGGACTGGACGCCGCCGTGGTCATCCCGTTCACGCGCGAGCTCTCCCGGATGAGTCCGGGGGAATTCGTCGAGCGCATTCTCTCGGGCAAGCTGCAAACTCTCGAGGCCCACGAAGGTTACAACTTCCGCTTCGGCCACAAGGCGGGGGGCGACGTCCATCTCCTCGCGCAACTGGGCGCCCGGCTGGGTTTCAGGGTCGTGGTCTATCCCGAGATGTGCGTGCGCGGGTTGTCGGTTTCGAGCACGCGCATTCGCGAACTGATTCAATCGGGAGATGTTCGCCGGGCGCGCTACCTGCTGGGACGCGCGTTCGGCATTCAGTCGGTCGCCGGGCGGGGGCGGGGTTACGGCGCCCGGTACACGGTGCCCACCGTGAATCTCGGCCCATACGAAGAACTGGTGCCGCGCGACGGCGTCTACATTACCCGCACCCGGGTGGCGCGCGAGTGTTTTGATTCCGTCACCAACGTGGGGAACCGCCCCACCTTCGGCAGCGACTCTTTCGCCATCGAGAGCCATCTGCTCGACTTTCATCCGCTCGAGATCACGGCGGAAACCGAGATTGAGATCCACTTCCTCGCCCGCATTCGCGACGAGGTAAAGTTCAGTTCGGTCGAACCGTTGCGCGAGCAGATCTTGAAGGATGTCGCCCGGGCGCGGCGCTACTTCGCCTTGATGGGTTGCGCAAAGGCCGGCTGACTCGTTCCAGCCGAGGCCAGGGAAACGGCAACTTGCGTTTCGAGGGCGATCGGCCACCCAGCTCGGTCAACCGGGAGCGTCACCGGCCCGGGTGGCGGTGCGCGAAGTTTCGCCGAGTACGATCGCCGAAAGGACCATGACGATGCCCACCCGCTTGAGCCCTCCGACCGCTTCCTTTAAAGCGAGGGCCGCAATCAGGATCGAAAACACCGGCTCGAGACAACTGGCGATCACGGCATGGGTCGGCTCGAGGCGCTCGAGCCCTCGAAAATAAAAGGAGAACGGCAGCAGCGCGGAGAGAAAGGAAAACGCGGCCAGGAAGAGCCACGTGGCGGAGGAGTAGTGGGCCGAGAGAATCTTGTTGGGAGGGTTCAACAGGATCCAGAACGCAGAAGCGGCGAGCATGGTATAGAACAAGACCATCCAGCGGTCGTAGCGGCGCAGTACGTCGTGTCCGGCGATGTTGTAATAAGAGAACGACAAGGCCGCGACCAGAGCGGCTGCGACTCCCGTCGCATCGAGAGCCATCTTCTCCCCTCCCCCCACCCCGATCACCAATGCAATTCCGGCGACGGCCACGAGCACCGATGCCGCCTTCCGCAGGCTGAAGCGCTCGCGGCCGCCGATCACCATGTACACGAGGACCCAAACGGGCGCCGTATATTGCAGGATGATGGCGGCGCCGACGCTGGTCCTCTCGACCGCCAGGTAGTAAAAGTAATTCGAAGCCGCCACACCGCCCAGTCCGACGAGGAACAACCTGCGAAAATCGCGCCACCCCACCCGGAACCCTTTGAAACCGCGTGCGGCGAGCAACAGGATGGCGACCACGGCGCAGGAAAAAGTCGCGCGACACTGCGACAGGATCACAGGGTCCACCTGTCGGATTCCCGCGTCCGGGAGCAGGCGTCCGGTGAAGGCGGCGCGGCCCAGGCTCGACGAGAGCCCCCAGAAAAGCGCGGCGGCCGCAATCGACAGAATTCCGCTCCAGGAAGTTCGAGGTTTGGCCGCCGGCGGGGCTCTTCGGGAGACTGGGGATGCCGGCCGCAGGGTCACTGCGGGTCCAGTCGGATTTCCCAACTGATCCGGGCCGATGTCTTCAGCATGGCTGCGACCGAACAGTACTTTTCTTCCGAGAGTCGCACGGCGTCTTCCACGGCTTTGCGGCTGACATTGCCGGAAACTCGATAGAGGAGTTTGATGTTTGTATAAACCCGAGGGGGCTCGGCGGCTTTCTCGGCCTCGGCGCTGACCTCGACTGCGGTGAAGGGTTCACGTTTCTTCTCGAGAATCGTGACGACGTCATAGGCGGTGCACCCGCATAACGCCGCCAGCACCAGCTCCATCGGGCTATTCGCCGCCTGGCCGCCGCCGTCCATCAGAACCGGATGTCCGTTCGGGCCGGTGCCGGCAAATTCGACCCGGCCCATCCACTTGGCGTTTGCTCGAATACTCATGGTCCTTACCTCCGATTGTCGGTGCTCGGTTCGGGATGAATCAGCACGCGAAACAGCTCCGGCGCCTCCTGCTTGAAGCGGGTCTCAAGCGCCGTCGAAAGATCGTGCACCTCGGCCAGCGGCATCTCGTCCGGAAACGTGCAGTGGCAGGAGATATAAACGCGGCCGTTCACTCGCTTGATTTCGATGTCGTGAGTGTCGAGAATGCCGGGAAATTCCGCAGAGGCCCGCTTGAGACGTTCTTCGAGCCAGGCGTCCCGCTGAAGCTGCTCGCCCGCCTCGATGGTCGCCGGCTCGCTTTCGATGTGGGTCAGAATGGAGCGAATCTCCGGCACCTCTTCGCGGATCTCCCATTCCATCCCGCTGACGCGGTCGTGCGCGTCTTTGAGCGGCAAGGTCTCGTCCATCTCGAGGTGCTGTTCGACATGCAGGCGGCCGTTCAGATCCTGAACGCTCACGTCGTGGACGTTCAGGTTGTGGCGGGTTGCCACCGCGCGCACGCGATCGAAAATGTTCTCCGCCAGACCGCGGCGCGGGATAGGATGCACCACCACGTCGGTGTTGGGAAGAATGCGTTGGATGGTGCTGGTGACTGCATCGGCAAGCTGGCCGGATCTTTGAAAGGTCACGTTGCGCGCCAGTCCGACTGCGACGTCGGCAAAATAGCGGCTTCCGGCGCGCCGGATACGCACGCGATCGACTTCGAGCAGTCCATCGATATTTTCGAGGGCGCTGATGATCTGGGCGCGCGCCCCCGCCGGGGCGGCGTCGAGGAGGGAGTCGATCGTGCGCCGCGCCAGGCGGGTGCTGACAAAGACGATCACTCCGGCCACAAACAAGGCGGCGACGGGATCGGCCGCGACCAGCCAGGGGGCTTGCATTTTCCTTCCCACGAGGACCAGTCCCAGGCCCAGCGCCACTACGGCGCTCGACCAGATGTCGGTCGAGAAGTGGAGGGCGTCGGCCTGCAGGGCCTGGCTGTCGTACTTGTCCGCGATCTCGCCGAGCGCGCGCGAACGCCAGAAATCGACCGCCATCGAGAAAAACAGGATGAGAAACGCCGCCGGGGTGGGCTCGATTTCCACCTGATGAAAGAAGAGGCGCCGCAGGGCTTCGTAGACGATCACGACGCAGGTGACCAACAGCAATCCGGTTTGCAGGAAGGCGGAGAAGTTTTCGATCTTGCCGTGCCCGTACTGGTGCTCGGCGTCTGCGGGCTTGTCCGATACCCGCACCGAAAACAGGGTAATGGTGGCCGCCACCAGATCGAGCGACGAGTGGGCAGCTTCGGACAGGATACCGAGGCTCGCGGTCGTGAACCCGACGAAGATCTTGAGCCCGGTCATGGCCAGAGCGGCCACCAGGGAGTTGAGGGCGACGATGCGCTTTTCCGCCCGCATCGCCTCCGAACCCAGCCCTGGTCGAAAGCCTGGCATAGCAAAATTATCGCTTTCGCGTGCCCTTCCGCCAAGTCACGCGCACGGAAGGGCAGGCCGGGGGGAAGAAACAAGAAAGCTGCTGGCCTGTGCTACGATTTCCCTATACCCTTTCCCAATCCCCCGGAGGTTGCTTTGAAAACCAGTCATCCCGCGCTCGTCTGCGCCCTGCTCGTTGGCTCAGCGGCAGCGTTTGCTCAGACGATTACACCGCCCGCACTGAAGTCCCGTACGGATCCAAATGAACTGCTGCCGAATTCCGCAGTGGCCCCCGACGCCCCGGTGATCACCATTAAAGGGCTGTGTGAGCGGCCGGCAAACAGCACCGCCACTCCCTCGGAGTGCTCGACCGTGATTACGCGCGCCGAGTTCGAAAAGATCGTGGGCGCAGTGCAGCCCAATATGGCTCCGGCGCAGAAGAAACAGTTTGCTGCGCGCTACGTCACGGCCTTGATGCTTGCCGAAAAGGCGCACGAACTCGGCCTCGATCAGGGCCCGGAGTTCGACGAACAGATGTACCTTGCGCGATTGCAGCTGCTGGACCGCCAGGCCGCGCAGAAGATGCAAAAGGACGCCTCCGCGGTACCCGACAGCGAAATCGCCGACTACTACCAGCAGCATGCGGCCGACTACAAGGCGATCAGCTTTGAGCGGATCTACGTTCCCAAACAGAAGCAGGCTGCCGCCTCGGGCGAGAAGGCGGGAGCGGGCGCCGATGCCCAAAAGCAGCAGCCCGGCCCGGAAGCGGAAATGAAAGACGAGGCCGATAAACTGCGGGCGCGCGCCGCGGGCGGCGAAGACTTCCAAAAACTGCAGCAGGAAGCCTACGACTTTTCCGGCGGCACGATGAAGGCCACCAGCGTCAAGACGGAAAAGGTGCGGAAGAACAGCCTTCCGCCGACCGATGCGTCCATCTTTGACCTGAAAAAGGGCGAAGTCTCGCAGGTATTCAATGACCCGACCGGGTACTTCATCTACAAAGTGCTCGAGGTCTCCGACGTCGCGCTGCCGAGCGTGCATGATGAAATCGCCCGCACCCTCGAGAGCGACAAGATGAAGAACGCGTTTGATTCCCTCCAGAAATCCGCGACCACCACCTACGAGGATCGATACTTCGCGCCTCCTCCGGCGGCCGCCGCGCCGTCGTTGAAGACGCCCGCCGCTCAGCCCTCTGCCGGGAACCCGCCTTCGCATCCTTCCCCCCGGTAAGGGCCCCATGGCGGGTGCGCGTCCGGCCGTCGTCGTAACGGGAATTTCCGGCAACCTCGGGCAGCGGCTTCTGCCGCTGCTTTCGGGGTTCCGGGTGGTTGGAGTCGATTTCCGGCCGGCGCCAACCCGTCATCCGCTCCGATTCGTACCCATGGACTTGGCGCTCGAGTCCTCGTGCCAGGGCTTTCTCGATCTGCTCCACCAGGTGCGGCCGGCCGCCGTCGTGCATCTGGCGTTTGTCATGGACCAGGTGCGCACCGGCGTCCTCGACCGCGAGCGCATGTGGCAGACGAATGTGGCCGGGACCGCGAGGGTGATGGAGGCCGTCACCGAGGCCAACCGCGAATGGCCCATGGTCGAGAAATTCATTTTTTTGAGCAGCGTGGCCGTCTATGGACCCGGGCTCGGGCGGCCGGCAGGCGAAGATGCGCCGCTCGGGGCGCGCACCTACGTTTACGGGGTGCACAAAATGGAGGCCGATCGGGTGGTCGAACAGCGAGCCCCGGCGCTGCGGGGCGCGAGCAGCTACATTTTGCGGCCTCACATCTTTGCCGGCGCCGACATCGACAACTATTTCATGGAAGCGTTTCGCGGCATCCCGGGCGGGCGAAGCAGACGCGCCGCCCGCATGCGGCAGGAGGGTAAGAGGCTTCCCGGCATGCTGCCTGCGGGCGACGAGTATTTACGCCATCGTATTCAGTTTGTCCATATCGAGGATGTCGCGCGGCTGATTGCCTTCATTTTGACCAAGACCGCGCCGGAAACGCAGCGCTTGACGGTTCTGAATGTCGCCGGACGCGGCCCGGCCCTGACGTTTGAGGAGTGCATCCGGCTGGCCGACGCCCGTCTGGTGCGTGTGCCCACGGAAAAGCTGTTTCGATTGGTGCTGCGGATATTGTGGGCGATCCGGCTCTCTGCCATTCCCCCGGACGTCGCCGCCTATATGACGTCGGACACCGTCATGAACACGTCGCGGCTCGAACGTTTCCTCGGACCGGAATACCAGAATGTGATTCGCTTTACGGTTGCCGATGCCTTCGGTGCGTGCTTCGGAAAGCCGGAGGCGAAGGCCCGGGCCATGCCCGCGGCACAGGGATAGTTGTTCGCCCCCTGCAACCTGCCTCGAACCCCCATCCGAGGCGCATGAAACCCGGGCCAGGGCCCTATCTGGCCGCGCGGTAGAGGCCGGCGATTCCGAAGGTGTAGGCCGTCCAGGAAGCATTGCGAAATCCCGCGCTTCTCATGCGGGCGAGCAGTTCTTGCGGGCGAGGGAAGCGCTCAACCGATGCGGGGAGATACGAGTAGGCGCCATGGTTGCCTGAAATCAGCCGGCCGATTCTCGGCAGAACCGATTGGAAGTACACGTCGTAGAGTCTCCCGAGCGGCCCCTCGGGTTCGCTGAATTCGAGAATCCCGCACTCGCCGCCCGGCCTGAGAACCCGGAGAATTTCCCCGAGCCCGGCATCGTAGTCGGCCAGGTTGCGAAACCCGAAGGCCGAGGTGACCAGGTCGAAACTTCGATCGGGGAAGGGAAGCGAGAGCGCGTCGGCTTCGATCCATTCCACCGGCCGCGAGGGCGAGGTCTTTCGGGAGGCCAGCACCAGCATGGCGTGAGAAAAATCCGCCCCCGTGATCCTGGCCTCCTTCCCCTGCCTGCGCAGGCGAAAGGCCATGTCGCCGGTTCCGCAGCAGAGGTCGAGCACCCTTGCCCCCGGTTTGTCGAGTATGGGGGCAAAGGTCCGTGCCGCCCGCCGCCACCACAGCCGGTCGACATTAGCCGAGAGAACATGATTGAGCAGATCGTAGCGGGGCGCGATCCGGGTAAACATCTCGCGGATGGCGCGCGCGGCGGACTCGCGGTCGGACGCGCCCTGGGGAGCCGCGCCGTGAACCGGCCCGCGCTTATCGGCTTGTGTGCTTTTCGTCGCCACGTGAGAGCCGCCGGATTTCCCCGAGCGCACGGGCAATTGCGGACTCGGGCACGTTGTTCACTATCTCGACCTTTCCAATCTCTTTCGCGAGCACAAAGTTCATCACCCCGGATTCGGTCTTCTTGTCGGAGCGGACCAGCGACATGGCCCGGGCGGTCGTAAGGGTCACGCCGGGCAGAGCTCCCCACGCCAGGACGGCGTCGCGAACCCGGTCGCAGGTTCCATCGGTCGAAAACTCGATTTCCTCCGCCACCTCGGCGGCTGCGATCATGCCCCAGGCGACCGCCTCGCCGTGCAGAAAGTGGCGGTAGAAGGTGGCGGTTTCAAGCGCATGGCCGAGCGTATGCCCGTAGTTGAGGACCCGGCGGAGCCCGGTCTCCTTCTCGTCGGCCGAGACCACCTGGGCTTTCAGGCCGACCGACTCTCGAATGACCCAGGTGAGAAGCTCCCTGTCCTGCTTCAGCGAGCGGATCGAGGAGCGGCAAAGCCGGTCGAACAGGCCGCGATTGCCGATGATGCCGCATTTGAGGGCTTCATACATGCCTGCGCGAAATTCGCGGTCGGCGAGCGTGGCGAGAACCCCGGGATCGATCAGGACCACTTCCGGCTGATAGAAGGTGCCCAGCAGATTCTTGCCGGACTTCAGATTTACCCCCGTCTTGCCCCCGATGGCGGCGTCAAGCTGGGCTTGCACGGTGGTGGGAATCTGAACCAGCTTCACTCCCCGCATATAGACCGAGGCCAGCATCCCGGCGATGTCTCCGGCCACCCCGCCGCCGAAGGCGACGACCGCCGCCGTGCGGTCGGCGCCGAGTTTCAGCAGGCTCTCGGCCAGCGTTTCCAGGGTCGACAAGCGCTTGAATCGTTCGCCATCGCGCATCTGCACCACCCGCGGGCTGAAGCCGGCGCTCTCCAGGGAGGGGAGCAGGGTGTTGGCCCAGCGGCGATAGACCGGAGGCACGGTAATGACAAAGACCGGCTGAACCCGTCCGAGTACCTCATGGAGCGCTTCCCCCGCACGCGCCAGAAGACCGTGCTCGATCATGGCATCGTAGGAACGCGATCCTGTCTTGACCGGAATGCGGACCATCGCGACCATCATAACAACCTCGCGGCCACCGGCTCCGGTTCGGCCAACCGCGCCAACCATTCGGGTCTTGGCGGAATGAGACTTGGCGCCTGCCGGGTTCTGGAATGCTCCCCGCTTCCGGTGTACCATTTTGGCAAATGCCGGCCACTCCCTCGGAAACGGATTTTCTCGTCATCGGCGCGGGAATTGCGGGACTGCGCGCTGCGATCGAGCTGGCTGCGGCGGGGCGGGTTACGGTGCTCGCCAAGCGGGAAATCGCCGACTCGAGCACCCAGTATGCGCAGGGAGGAATCGCGGCCGCCCTCAGCGACGAGGACGAGATCAGCCTTCACCTCAAGGACACGCTCAATGCCGGCGACGGGCTTTCCAATCCGGAAGCGGCGCGAGTTCTGGTGGAAGAGGCTCCGGGCCGCATTGAAGAGCTGATCGCCTGGGGAACCGAATTCGACCGCGAGGGCACCCGGCTGACCTTTGGCCGCGAGGGCGCGCACAGCCGCAACCGCATTCTGCACGCGCATGGCGATTCGACCGGACGCGAAATTCAACGCGCCCTTTACGCCAAATCGAGGACCATGCCGGAGATCTCGGTGCGCGAATTTGAATTCTCAACCGAGCTCATGGTCGAAGGCGGGCGCGTCGCGGGAGTGCGCGTAATCGATGAGCACGGCGCCCACGGCGAGCTTCGCGCCTCCGCGGTCCTGGTTGCGACCGGAGGCCTGGGTCAGCTTTATGCCAATACCACCAATCCCGGTGTGGCCACCGGGGACGGGGTTTCGATGGCGTATCGCGCGGGCGCCGAAGTCACCGATCTTGAGTTCATTCAGTTTCACCCCACGGCCCTCTACCTGAAGAAGGCGCCGCGATTTCTCCTGTCGGAGGCGTTGCGCGGCGAAGGCGCGTATCTCCGCAACCTGGAGATGATGCGCTTCATGGGGAAATATCATGCCATGGGCGAGCTCGCCCCCCGCGACGTCGTGGCGCGCGCCGTCGTGCACGAACTGGAGCGCAGCCGGGCCAAGGAGCCCACCGTCTATCTCGATCTGACCCATCTGGACGCGGATCATATTCGCAACCGCTTCCCGCGAATCTTCGCGACCTGCATGCAGTACAACATCGATATCACCAGCGAGCTGGTCCCCATTCGTCCGGCTGCCCACTATGCGATGGGCGGGGTGCGTACCGATCTCGACGGGCGCTCGACGGTCGCAGGCCTGTACGCAGCCGGGGAGGCCGCGGGAACCGGGGTTCACGGGGCGAACCGTCTGGCAAGTAATTCGCTGCTCGAAGGGCTGGTCTGTGGCGCGCGCGCCGGCAGGAAAATGCGGGATGAGCTCAAGTCGCCCTCGCAACGGGTGCGGGACCTTCCTCCCGCGGCTTATTCGAATGGTCCCCTGCGCCTGACCGTCGAGACCTCGATTGGCGAACTGCAGGAGCTGATGTGGAAACGCGTCGGTATCGTGCGCACCGCAGAGGGACTAAGACAGGCAATAGGCAAACTGGAAGAGATCGGGGGAAATGTTTCCCGCCCGCACAGCCGGCGCGAATTCGAAGCGCGAAACCTTCAGATCGCCGCCATGCTGGTTGCGCGTTCGGCGCTGGCGCGGGAAGAAAGCCGGGGCGCACATTACCGCACGGATTTCCCGGACCACAACGACGTGAAATTTCAGAAACACTCGGTCATCGCCGGCGAGCAAATCCGGTTCGAATAGCAGGCGCCAAGAAATTCCCTCGAACGGGCCGCTGTCGTCAGGGAAGCGGGAGGAGCCAAGGCCGGGAGCCGCCGCCCTGCGAGGCTTAGAAGCAAGAGCGACGATGGCCGCGATTGTCGGGAATGCCGGTTACCTGAGTCTTCCCAGCTTGTCCATCGGCCAGTAGCCAAACACGGCCTTGCCATAAATGTAGGAAGAATCCACCGGTCCAAAGTCCCGGCTGTCGTTCGACAGGCTGCGATGGTCGCCGAGCACGAAGTAAGAACCCGGCGGCACCACGACCTCGGCATAGGAGCGGTCATCCTGGTACCTGCGAGGAACGTAATCCTCGACCAGAAGCCTACCGTTCAAGTAGACCTGACCATCGATGATCCGCACCTGGTCTCCGGCAATGCCGATCACGCGCTTGATAAAGCTCTTCTGCGGATCGCGGGGGTAGCGGAAGACGACGATATCGCCGCGCTGGATGGGCTCGATGCGATAGACGAACTTGTTGATGAAGATGCGTTCCTGATCGTCGAGCGAAGGCATCATGCTGGTGCCTTCGACTTTGACCGGCTGGTAGAGAAACACAATGATGAAGGCGGAGATTCCGAGCGAAATGGTCAGGTCGCGCACCCACGCCGAAAACAGCCTCGCGGCGCGTCGCGCCGGCCGCGGTTTGACAGCGAGACGGTCCGATGTCAGCGGGGCGGGTTCAAGTGCAACGTTCATTGCAGTCCAATTCTACTGGATTGGATGCAGCCAGTGTAGCCGTTGTGAAAAATAGTCGATTCCCCGCGGCCGGCGGGATGGACTTGCCGGCTGAGCCCCGAGTCGGCTCGAAAGTCGCAAGGCGACCATGCGCTGTCTCGCTCGCTTTTTCCACTCGTCGCTTTTTCCACTCCTCGCTTTTTCCACTCAAGGAGACGCGCGACAAAAAGGACCCCAAAAAAAATGAGACGCGCGCGGCAGGAATCCTCTCATACCTGGCCGTAACAGCGCTGCGGGATGCCAGTTCCCGGTCGATTCTCGAAGCGCAGAGGCCGTCTCGGGGGCCGAACCGGGGTCGGGCGGACGGATGCGTCCCTTCCGGCCCTGGAAGTGGCTATCGAGAGCCGCCGGTTCGAAAGACTCACGACCTGAGCCCAAAATTTCACTTTTGTTTCCTTGGTTCAGGACAGCTCCCTCCTACCCCGCTACACCTGTTAAAATCTTTAAAATCCACTCCCCGGAGATCGAATGCAGGCTATCCTTGCGCTCGAAGACGGCCGGGTCTTCCGAGGCAAAGGTTACGGCGCCAAAGGCGAATGCTACGGCGAAGTTGTTTTTAACACTTCCATCACCGGCTACCAGGAGATTTTTACCGATCCCTCCTACGCCGGACAGATTGTCGTCTTAACCAATCCTCAAATCGGCAACTACGGCACCAACCCCGACGACAACGAAGCGACGCGACCTTACATCGAAGGCCTGATCGTACGGGAATTTTCGAAGGTGAGCTCGAACTGGCGCTCGCAGCAGGTGGCCGAAGAATATCTCGAGCAATTCAAGATTCCCGTGCTTGCGGAAATCGACACCCGGGCGCTCGTGCGCCATCTGCGCGAGCGCGGCGTCATGCGGGGCGTGATCTCGACCATCGAGACCGACAGCGAGAAGCTGGTCGCAAAGGCGCGCTCGATTCCGAAGATGGATGGCACGGATCTGGCGAAGGTGGTCACGACGAACCGCCCCTACGTTTGGGAGATCGGCGAGCGGTCGCATGAGCCGGTCGAAGTGGTGGGCATGAAAGACCTGCCCGAGCGCTTTCATGTGGTGGCTTATGATTTCGGCATCAAGCACAACATTCTGCGCAAGTTGCGCAGCGAAGGCTGCCGGGTAACCGTGGTTCCGGCGCAAACCCTGGCCGAGGACGTGCTCGCGCTCAAGCCCGATGGCATCTTTCTCTCCAACGGCCCCGGGGACCCGGAGCCTTGCACGTATGCCGTCGACAACATCCGCCGCCTGATGGGACGGCAGCCGATCTTCGGCATCTGCCTCGGCCACCAGCTTGTCGGACTGGCCCTCGGCGGCAAGACCTACAAGATGAAATTCGGGCACCACGGCGCGAATCATCCGGTGAAGCAGCTCAGAACCGGCAAAGTTGAAATCACCGCCCACAACCATAATTTCGCCGTCGATCCCGACTCGCTCCCCGAGTCCGAGGTCGAGCTGACGCACATGAACCTGAACGACTCGACGCTTGAAGGGATGCGCCACCGCAACCTGCCGCTGTTCAGCGTACAGTACCACCCCGAAGCCAGCCCCGGCCCCCACGACTCCCATTATTTGTTCAAAGATTTCGTGAAGCTGATGGAGGAGCAGAAGAGGTGATCGCGGCGACCGGCAAGCAGCGGGAAACCGGCACGAGGCATCGGAGATGCGCCTCGGAAAGCTCGGATGCCAGCTTGCCAGCGCGCAGGCGCCGCCTTTCAGAAACTGTGGGTCAGGGCTCGCGCCCCGCCTTCCTCCGCTTTTGCTTCCGGCCGGGTCTCGGCCCGCGGCCGCGAGCGGGAATGGGACCCGCGGTTCGCGTTGCGGCAGACGCTCGGCGCCTGCGATCTGCATTCGAGCGGGAAACCAGCGACAGGGTGGACGAGCACGATTAAATCAATGCCCAAACGCACCGACATTTCGAAGATTCTCATCCTCGGCTCGGGGCCGATCGTCATCGGGCAATCGGCCGAGTTCGACTACTCCGGCACGCAGGCCTGCAAAGCGCTGCGGGCCGAAGGATACGAGGTCGTGCTGGCCAACTCGAACCCGGCTACCATCATGACCGATCCCGAGGTTGCCCACCGCACCTATATCGAGCCGCTCACCCGCGAATACCTCCAGGAAATCATTCGCGTCGAGCGCGAGCTCTCGCCGGCGGCCGGGTTCGCCATTCTGCCCACGGTGGGTGGACAGACGGCCTTGAATCTCGCCATCGAACTCTCCGACAGCGGGGTGCTCGAAAAGTACAACGTCAAGCTGATCGGCGCCAACGTCGAAGCCATTAAGAAGGCCGAAGACCGCCTCTACTTCAAAGACGCCATGCAGAAGATCGGCCTCGACACCCCCAAATCGGCGCTGGTGAACAACCTGAAGGACGGGCTGGAGTTCGCCGGCAAGATCGGGTTCCCGGTCATTGTGCGGCCCTCGTTCACGCTCGGCGGCTCCGGCGGCGGTATGGCTTACAACCGCGAAGAGCTGCTCGAAGTGCTGGCCCGCGGTCTGGACTTCTCCCCCGTTCACGAAGCCCTGATCGAAGAGTCCGTGCTCGGCTGGAAGGAATTCGAGCTGGAGGTCATGCGCGACCTCCAGGACAACGTCATCATCATCTGCTCGATCGAAAACTTCGACCCTATGGGCGTGCACACCGGCGACTCGATCACCGTCGCCCCCGCGCAAACGCTCACCGACCGGGAATACCAGGCCATGCGCGACGCCTCGATCGCCGTCATTCGCGAAATCGGGGTCGAGACCGGCGGATCCAACATCCAGTTCGGCGTGCATCCCCACACCGGGCGCATGGTGGTGATCGAGATGAACCCGCGGGTCTCGCGTTCCTCGGCCCTGGCCTCGAAGGCCACCGGATTCCCGATCGCGAAAATCGCCGCCAAACTCGCCGTCGGCTACAGGCTCGACGAGATTCCGAACGACATCACGCGCAAGACTCCGGCCTGCTTTGAGCCGACGCTCGACTATGTGGTCGCGAAAATTCCCAAATGGCAGTTCGAAAAGTTTCCCGGCGCCGACGAAAGTCTCGGCCCGCAGATGAAGTCGGTCGGCGAAGTCATGGCCATCGGGCGCACCTTCAAGGAAGCGCTGATGAAGGGCATCCGCGCCCTCGATACCGGCAGACGGGCAGACTCGGAAAAGATCGAACCCAAGATTCTGACGCAGCGCCTGGTGACTCCCCATCCCGAGCGCCTTTCCTATCTTCGCTATGCCATTCGCCAGGGGCACACGCCGAAGCAGCTGGCGAAGATGACCGGCATCGATCCCTGGTTCCTCCACCAGCTCAAAGAAATTAACGACATGCAGCTCGAGGTCGAAAAACATCCCTTCGAGTCCGTCCCCGCCGCTGTGGTGCGCGAGGCCAAGCGCATGGGTTTCTCCGACGGACGGCTGGCCGAAATCTGGCGGCTGAGCGGCAAAGGCGGCCAGGAGAAGATCCGCCATCTGCGCAAGAAGCACGGAGTCCAGCCGGTTTATAAGCGCGTGGACACGTGTGCCGCCGAGTTCGAGAGCTTCACGCCCTATCTGTACTCGACCTACGAGGAGGAAGACGAGGCCGCGCCCACGCCGAAGAAAAAGGTCATCATCCTGGGCAGCGGGCCGAACCGCATCGGGCAGGGAATCGAGTTCGATTACTGCTGCTGTCACGCCAGCTTCGCCCTGCGCGAAGACGGCTACGAGTCGATCATGGTCAACTGCAACCCGGAGACGGTCTCAACCGACTACGACACGAGCGACCGCCTCTACTTCGAGCCGCTGACCCACGAAGATGTGCACGCGATCTACGAGCACGAGAGCCAAGCCGGGGCCGAGGTGGGCGTGATCGTCCAGTTCGGCGGGCAGACGCCGCTGAACCTTGCGCTGCCGTTGAAGCAAGCGGGAGTGCGAATCATCGGGACCTCGCCCGAGTCGATCGATCTTGCCGAAGACCGCAAACGCTTCAACCGGCTGCTCGAAGAATTGGAAATCCCGCAAGCCCCGGGCGCGATGGCGGCGTCGCTCGAAGAAGCGGTCGAAGGCGCGCGCCAGATCGGTTATCCGGTTTTGGTGCGTCCCTCCTACGTGCTCGGAGGGCGCGCCATGGTCATCGCTTACGACGAAGAAACCGTGGTGCGCTACATGAAGGAGGCGGTCGAATATTCGCAGGACCGGCCGGTGCTGATCGATCACTTCCTCGAAGACGCCATTGAAGCGGACGTGGACGCGCTCTCCGACGGCAAGGACGTGGTTATCGGCGGCATTATGCAGCACATCGAGGAAGCCGGCATCCACTCGGGCGATTCTTCCTGCGTGCTGCCCGCCGTGGACATTCCCGAGCACCTGCTCCATCGCATGCGCGAGTACACCTTCAGGCTGGCGCGCGCGCTCGGAGTGGTCGGCCTGATGAACGTGCAGTTCGCGATTCCACGTTCGGCGGCGGCCGACGGCGTGGAGAGCGGCAAAGTTTACGTGCTGGAGGTGAATCCGCGCGCCTCGCGGACTGTGCCCTACGTCTCCAAGGCCACGGGCATCCCCATGGCCAAGATCGCCGCGCGGCTGATGACGGGGCGCAAGCTGCGCGAATTCCTGCCCGAGTTCATCGACGAGCAAAAGGACCTCGACACCGGTTCCTACTACTACGTGAAGTCGCCGGTATTTCCCTGGAACAAGTTTCCCGGGGTCGATACCGTGCTCGGCCCGGAGATGAGGTCAACCGGCGAAGTGATGGGCGTCGCCGACAACTTCGGCGAAGCCTTCGCCAAAGCTCAACTGGCCGCCGGACAAAGACTGCCCACCGAGGGCTGCGTGTTTATCAGCGTCACCGATCACGACAAGCCGCTGGTCGCCGAAGTCGCGCACAAATTCGTCGACATGGGATTCAATCTGGTCGCTACGGCCGGTACCGCCGACGTGATCGAGAAAGCCGGAATGGCCTGCGACCGGGTTTACAAGGTGAAAGAAGGCCGGCCCAACGTGGTCGATTTGATCAAAGGCGACCGGATTCAGCTGATCGTCAATACGCCGCAGGGGCCGGATCCATTCTTCGACGAAAAAGCGATTCGCCGCGCGGCCGTGACCGCCCGCATTCCCACCATCACCACGCTCGCCGCCGCCCGCGCCGCCGCCGAAGGCATCGCCGCCCTCCAGAGAGGCGAAGTGAACGTGAGGGCGCTGCAGCAGTTGCATGCGGAAAGGGCGGTTCGCAGCTGACTGGCCTCAGTTAACTCGCCGGAACGGGCAGGTTCGGCCGGCGTTTTTCTCTTCGGTCTCCGGAAATCCACTCTGCGCGCAGATTCGTAGTCCATGGCCGATGAGCCGCGATCCCAAGCCGGCTGATTCCCGTCCCGGCCGAATTTCGCTGGTTGAGCACCTCGTGTTCGCGCGTGAATTGCCTTGCAGGACCGAACCCGCAGCCGCCTTGGCGGCAAAATGAGAGCAACGAGTTCCCGGGTTTTGAGATTCCTTACCGCATCCCCCCATGCACCACCGTGACGATGGAATTCCGATGGGTGAACATACAATGGGGAATGTAGATGAAAGCGGGGGGGGGAATGGCCACAGTCAACCGTGTGATCCGGCTGACGCTAGTGGGCCGCAATTGGAACGGGTGTTTAAGTGGGCCGTGATGCTTTACAACGAACGCGCCTTGCCGGACCCAGCGCGGCGTGTGCGCCGGAGCTGTTTCCGTCCTGGCACCGATGGCGCTCCAGGCGAGTCGCATTCCTCTTCGGTGTCGCCATCTATGCCATCGGCCTTTCAGGTTGTGGCAGCGACGTGCCGCTGCCGCTCAAGCCGGTCTCGCCCTTCATCAGTTTTGTGCAGTTGCACCCTGTCGAGCTATCCCGCATCACCGGCGTGCAATACACGATCGCGCCCAAGCCCGGCTCGATGTCGAAGCCGGTGCATGTCGAGTACTCGCTGGCCGCGCTGGCCGCGAGAGGTTACCTGTCCGGTTCGGCCTTGACCGTTCCCGTTTTTGGGTTGTATGCCGGCTACCAGAACCAGGTTTTGCTCCAACTGGAGAGGATTTCCGGCGCTCCGGCCCCCGTGCAAGTTGTCATCGACGCCCCGCCATACGTGGATCCGACCGGCATTTACACTCGCCCCAACATCCTCACCCGGCGCAGTCTGGGGAGCGCCTTGGGGTTCGATTTCATTGCCGTGAAGTCCGGGCTGGGTGCTCCCGTCATCCTCGACACAGACGGCGAGGTCCGGTGGGTTGCTCCGGGAGTTTCCAATGCCATGTCCAGCACCTTTGCCGGCGATGCATTCATCATCGGAGATGACGGACATCCGACGGTCTATCAGTTGCGGCTGGATGGCAGCCTCACCGGAGGAGGACTTCCGTCGAACTTCTACACGGATTTCAACCACGACATCGACCCGGGTAAGCAGGGCTTCCTCGCTGAAGTGGACGCTGCCAGCGCGGGGGTATCGCAGATTGAGTCCAACGTCATCGAGTTTCAGAATTCGAGCTCCGTCGCAATTCCCAACCACTGGGATCTGGCAGCGATCTTGAGCGCCTTCATGTCGAGTTACGGCGATGACGCCGCTGCATTCGTGCGACCGGGCGTGGACTGGTTCCATTCCAATTCGGCCATCTATGATCCGCGGGATGACAGCGTCATTGTATCGAGCCGTGAGAATTTCGTGATTAAGCTCGACTACAAGACCGGCGCAATCAAATGGATTTTCGGCGATCCAACGAAGTATTGGCATACCTTCCCCTCGCTTCGGGCCAAAGCGCTCACGCTCTCGCCCGGCGGCCTCTATCCCATCGGCCAACACGCTCTGTCGATCACCTCGGATGGACTGCTCATGCTGTTCAACGATGGCCTCGGGAGTCTTCAGCAGCCGGCCGGAGCTTCCGCAGGTGAGACGCGAACCTACAGCGCCGTCTCCACCTATGCAATCGACGAGAGCTCTATGACGGCGCGCAATGCGTGGAACTACACGGCTGACGAGGCAATCTACTCGTCCATATGCTCGAGCGCGTACCAAGTTGCGGACCAGTCTCTCCTCGTCGATTATGCCGTAGCCGATGATCATACCCACGCCTTGCTGGTGGGGTTAGATCCAAGTCATAACGTCATCTTTAAGTTTGAATATCCGACGGTCGGCTGCTTCACGAGTTGGAACGCAATTCCGGTCGCGATGGACAATCTCAAGGTCAGCCAATGAGGCCGCTTCGCCGGCGGGAACGATGCGTGCAAAACGGATAGCAATCCGTTCGAACGCCCGGTTGGGCGGGCGTTTCTCTCGGCGCGGCCTGCGCACCTCGAAAACCTTCCGGGCAAGCAATCCAAGCTGGCCGGCTCTCAGAGTCTAGTCAGGGGAGAATGCGTTTGCATATTCGATCTTCAGGTATGCGTTCTGTCGGTCCTTCCGTAAGAAGCAGTTGCCGATTGCAAGGGCATCCATCTCGGTGCCCATAAAGCACAGAAATGCGTCTTCCGGGGTACATACAATGGGTTCGCCTCGAACATTGAAGCTGGTATTCACAAGGATCGGGCAACCGGTGCGCCTGTGGAATGCGGAGAGCAAGGCATGGTAACGGGGATTGGTATCGGAGTGAACCGTTTGGATGCGAGCGGAGTAGTCCACATGGGTCACGGCCGGGATCTTTGACCGTGCTACCTTGAGCTTCTCGATTCCAAAAAGACCTGCATCCTCGGCCTCCGTGCGAATACGTTCGGCTACGTTCGCAACCATGAGCATATAGGGACTATCGATGTCGAGATCAAACCATTCCGGGAGGTATTCTCGCAACACCGATGGGGCAAAGGGCCGAAAGGATTCGCGATACTTTATCTTGAGGTTGAGAACGGACTGCATGCGGGGCGACTGGGGATCGGCGAGGATCGATCGTGCTCCCAACGCTCGCGGGCCAAACTCCATTCGGCCCTGGAACCATCCGAGGACCGATTCGTTGACCAGCGCATCTACGCAGGACGCAATGAGCTCGGAGTCGCTCAACACATCAAAGCAGGCGCCGCAGAGAGTGAGCCGCCGCTGGATGTCTGGCTGGTCGAACCGGGGGCCGAGGTAGGCTCCACGCATGGAATCCTGCACCGGCCCGATGCGGCGCTCCTGGCGATGGAACATGTAGTGGGCGGCGAGAGCCGCCCCCAGCGCGCCTCCCGCATCTCCGGCTGCCGGCTGAATCCAGATTCGACGGAATTTCCCGTCGCGCAACACCTTCCCGTTCGCAACGCAATTGAGGGCTACCCCGCCCGCCAAACACAAATTGTGCACCCCGATTTCGGCGGAAAGGGAACGGGTTAGACGCAGCACCGCTTCTTCCAGAACGACCTGTATCGACGCCGCCTGGTCCATATGCCGTTGCTCAACGGGTTCTTCCGGCTTCCGCGGCGGCGCCCCGAATAACCGGTGGAACGCATCGTTGGTCATGGTTCGGCCCATGCAATAGTCAAAGTACTCCATGTTCAAGCGGAAGGACCCGTCCGGCTTCAGATCGATCAGGTGTTCGAAAATGAGCTGCGCATATTTGGGGTCGCCGTAAGGAGCCAGTCCCATCAATTTATATTCGCCCGAGTTCACCTTGAATCCCGTGTAATAGGTCATGGCTGAGTACAACAAGCCAAGGGAGTGCGGGAAGTGGATTTCCTTGGCGATTTCGATGTGATTGCCGCGGCCGATGGCAGCCGTTGTGGTGGCCCATTCGCCAACTCCGTCCATGGTCAGGATCAACGCCTGTTCAAACGGGGAGGGATAGAACGCGCTTGCCGCGTGACTGAGGTGGTGCTCTGTGAAGAGCATACGGCGGTCCCAGTCGAAGTGTTGTCCATGCGCCTCCAAACTCCTGCGGATCTGGCGCTTCAGGAAAAGCTTCTCCCTAAACCAAAGGGGCAGGGCCTCCTGCAGAGCCTCGAATCCTCGGGGCGAAAACTGCAAGCATGTCTCCAGCAGGCGGTCGAACTTGAGCACGGGTTTGTCGTAGAAGACGATGTAATCGATGTCTTCAAGTCGGGAACCGGCCTCTGCCAGGCAATACGCCACGGCGTGCCTGGGAAAGCGGGCATCGTGCTTTTGCCTGGTAAAGCGCTCTTCCTGCGCCGCAGCGACAATATCGCCGTCCCGAACCAGGGCCGCAGCGCTATCGTGGTAGAACGCTGAGATCCCGAGAATCTTCATCTGGTGTGTTCTCAATAGAGGGAGTAGATGAACGGAGACCGCTCGCCATGCCGAATGGGCACGAGCAGCCAGCCGACACCCATCAGCAGCAGAAAGCCGGGCAGCATCCAGAGCTTCTTACGGAAAACCAAGTAGGAGGTCAATTGAGACAATAGGTACATGCCTGCGCTCCAATCAATAAAGGTTCGCCATGCTCGAAGGCGTCGGCCCTGGCGGGCGCCGATTTGTCCAGTACGATTTCGCACCCCTGTCGAAGCGGAGCTTTAGCGCATCGTGCCTGATAAGCCTTAGAAACAAAGCCGCAGGCGTAAAGAAACCGTACAAGAGCAGCGCAACGAAAATCCTGTAGAACAGGCCGGCAAGGAACCGGAGGCGGCGGCTGGAAAAACCGCTATCACCTCGCTTGGCGGAGCTTCTACTGGAGCCTGTTGCCATTGGAGTTCCCATTGGCAGTACCCTTTCGAGCAGAGTTCTCGACAAAACAGGTCCGATTCAGAAACCGCAATGTCTCGCGGGTTTCAACGCGGACGAGCCGCGTGAGATGTCCACCGTGTCCCTTGCGGGGTGTAGTTGCCGACGGTGCCGTTGCGAGCGCGCGACGAAGGCGAGTTCGATGCAGCCTGGCCGCGCGACTGCGGGCAAGACCAGGGCCGAAAAGGCCGACAGCATTTCCGGCCTCATCGGGCGCAGGGCGTAGATAACCTGCGGTTGGCGGTCCTCAGCCTTTCCTCCGCAAAATCCGGCTACTCTGCATGCAGTTGAGTTACCAAGTAGCCGATCTTTCGTGATACTCAATTCAAACGACTTAGCAGCGGTTGCCGTGGCAGTGGGCTTTGCTGGTCTGCAAAGGCCTGCATACCTTGACGGGCAAGGACGGCTCCAGTACGCGTGAGAACCCGTGGTGGTGGTGTCAGCCGGTCGTGCTCATGGCACATTCAGTCACGAACCCCTGTTTCCATCGCGATTCGAGGATCGGAACCTGGTGGCGGGACGACGGGCACAAGGTCCGGTACTGAGCAGGGCTGTCATCCCAAAGCCCGATGTGTGAGGGCAAGGGCCGCCATATGATTGCACACAGCCACTTTGATACGGTCTGCAATGACGCTGTTGCCGTCGGGCGTGAGATGTGCGAAGTCAGTAAAGGCTTGCCCTTCGAAGTCATCGAATACGTCTTGCAGATTCATGTACTCGAAGTTGTCTAACCTGGAAGCCTCTACGAGTTCCCGGTTCCACTCGTTATACATTTGCCGGAAGAGGTAGTGATAGAGCGGCCCACCATGCTCACGTTCGTATTGCGCCAGGCTTCGCTCGGAATCCGTCAGCCGCTTTCCAGAGAGTATGAGGATCGGCTGTAAGCAAAAGATGGGTTTGATTCCGTCTAATGTGAGAAGTCGATGGATCTGCCGAACCGTATGAACATAATATCGCCCATTACTGAGGGCAGTCGCGGCCCCCAACCTCTCCTCTGGAGTCAGATCGGAAAGCAGCGGCGGATTGGACACCATGCGGGCCGCTTTAGCCTCCCGTCCCTGCCACGGGTTCCGCACGATTCCATAGATCCGCCCCTGTAAGGCGCGCACCAGAGCGCTGTTTGCCCGAAGCCAGGCGCCGCCAAAGGTCATGAGCGAGCGAAAAGACCCAGGATTCGCCAGGTCATCAAACTCCTGGAGACCGGCCGTGTTCTCATAGACATCGAATTCGACCCCCGGATGAGTTCGCGCATCGTTGTACAACTGGATGAAGTCGTTATATCCATCGATTAACAGGACGAAATCCGGATGGTAGCGGAGTAGCCGCGACTGCAGCAGCGCGAGTTGCTGATGCACGCGATACCCGCTGCTCGCGCAATTTATGACTTCCCAGCTGGTTTGAGGGTAAAGTTCCCCGAGTTTTCGTTCGAGAGACGCGTCAATCAGCTCATGGTTGTAAATGCGAGAATAACGGCCTTCGATCTGAGGATAAGCTCCTTGCGCTCCATACACTGCGGACCCGCCCAGAAGTAATATGCGCACCGTGCCGGGTGGTTTGACGATAGAGACTTCGCCCGTTCGTCGGAATCCCCCGCGAGTATGTTGAATGTCAACACGTCTGTAATTGGGATTCAGGCGCCAGGCTACAAAGCGGTCCCGCAGCGCTTGGGGTGCGGCGGCTACGATTCCCCGGTGTCTCTTTTGCAGGGTCTTGACTGCCACTTCCAACAGCGCAACCGTAAGCGCCAGAACGATCAGGATCAACGCAGCTTTGGCTTGCCAGGTCATTCGAGCCTAATCCGGCTGTAAATGTGGTGTACGCTGATAAATGGTACACCCAGTACTGCCCGATAGCCATAATCCGCCGTTCGGATAACACACGGGACGCCGCACCAGGGGTTTGAGGGCTATTGCTCCCCCGACAAAAAAATCGTCACGACGGTCTTGTTGAACGCCGGTCGTGGTTCAGAGCAATACCCTTCGATGAACTCACGAATCGCATGATTGTAGGAACGCATGAGAACCCGCGGACTCCAAGCGGCTCAGCACAGCGGATTTTGATTGCCCCAGGTCAGGAGCTTGAGAACATTTTTC
>Ga0123356_10000872_pt1 | contig 33466 bp, 33 predicted proteins | sample TergutEmb28metaG_2_FD_92546 | JGI IMG/M metagenome (GOLD analysis project Ga0123356, IMG submission 92546) | Embiratermes neotenicus P3 segment gut microbial communities from Petit-Saut dam, French Guiana - Emb289 P3 | ecosystem: Host-associated > Arthropoda: Insects > Digestive system > Gut ...
CTGTTCCTGAGTTTGTTTCTAGGGTAAGTGGCATGAAGCCTCTGCTCTTCGGTTCTTATGGTTAGATTTTCTATCTTGAGGCATCAGTTCTCATGGTTAGATTTTAACGTGAGGCACTACGGGAGAAGAGGGGAAAGTGCAATCAAAACCCTTTAAAAATGCTCTAAAAACGCCGATGATTTAAAGGTATAACTGTAAATTTTGATAAATTTCGGTTACAATTGTATTAGGGGGTTTTGCAATGTCTGATAGTGATGATATTGATCTTGATGGTGGTGATGAGTCTGATTCCGGCGGTTCTTCTAAGAAAAGAGGCGGCGGCGGTCTAGGAAATTTACTTCCAACTATTCTCAAATTTGTGGCAATTGGTCTTGGCGTGACTATTTTTATAGTTACAGTCTCTGTTATAACTGTTAACATTGTAAATAATAGAGGCGTTTCTATGACTGTAGTCAATGACCCTCAATCGCCGTATCTTGGCAGGAGACCCGAATATTCACACTATACAATGCTTGGGTCTATAACAACGCGAACCAGAGACTTTCCGGTCAGTTATTCTGTAACTGTAGAAATGATAATCGGCTATGATTTAAACGATCAAGCAGCTTCTTCCGAATTAATGAGCCGTCAGTACGAAATACGCGATTTTGTCCGCCGTTATTTTACAGGAAAAACAGCCGCAGAACTCGCTCCTGAAAGAGAAGAAGAATTAAAGGCAGAAATCCGCGAACAGCTTAACACCAGATTTTTGGATACAGCGCGCGTGAGACTAATCACGTTTAATAAATTAGACGTAATGGAATCGTTCTAGAACAACGTTCTAAAACAGCGTTTTAGCTGTCGGAGAAAACTACTAGCCAAATGCTGGTATAAAGACTACTATATTGAAAGGGAGATCTTAGGGTAATTATGACAGAAGTCCTGTCCCAAGATGAAATTGACCAGCTATTAACCGCGATAAATGCAGGGGAAACCGAGCCTGAGGACTTTAGGCCGGCTGCTGATAGCCGGAAGATTAAAATCTATGACTTTAAACGCCCTGACAAGTTCTCAAAGGAACAGATTCGTACTGTTTCGATTATGCATGAAACTTTTGCCCGTCTTACAACAACTTCGCTTTCTGCCCAGCTTCGCTCTATGGTTCATGTTCACGTAGCTTCTGTAGACCAGCTTACTTACGAAGAATTTATTCGTTCTATTCCTACGCCGACAACACTCGCAATTATTAATATGGACCCTCTCAAGGGAAACGCCATTTTAGAAATTGACCCGGCTATTACTTTTTCTATTATTGACCGTCTTTTTGGCGGCACTGGCGAAGGCACAAAATCCCAGCACGAACTTACCGATATCGAACAGTCCGTAATGGAAGGAATTATCGTTCGTATTCTGGGAAATATGCGCGAAGCTTGGACAACTGTTATCGATTTGCGGCCTCGTCTTGGACAAATTGACACCAATCCGCAGTTTGCGCAAATTGTACCCCCTACCGAAATGGTCGTTCTTGTAACGCTGGAAACCAAAGTAGGCGACGTAGAAGGCATGATGAACTTCTGTATCCCATACCTTACGATAGAACCGATTATCGGCAAACTTTCCGCTCAATTCTGGTATTCATCTGTACGCAGAAATGCTACAACAGAGAACCTCAATGTTCTAAAGGACAAGCTCGCTTCGGTCGATGTTAATGTAACAGCCGAAATTGGAAAGATAAATGTACCAGTACGTGACGTTCTTTCCTTACAGATTGGGGATGTAATACGGCTCTATAACACCCGCATTGGCGATCCCTATTCATTAAATATCGGCTCACGTAAGAAGTTTTTGTGCCGCCCCGGCATTATCGGGAAGAAAATAGCGGTACAGATAACGCAGAAGATTGACGAGCTTGGACACGAAGAGTTTGAAGAGCTCGCTTCAGAAGGTGATGAACTATAATTAAAAACCGGCATTTGCCAGTTTTTAAAAGGAGTATTTTATGATGAGCGATGGCGCCCTTTCTCAAGATGAAATTGATGCTCTGTTGGCAGGTGTAGATTCATCTTCCATGAGCGGCCTTATGGGCGGAGCTCCTACAGCTACAATGACAGCCCCGGCAGGTGGTGCGGCTTTTGACAAAGGCGCATTGGAAAAATTCTTTGCTTCAACTACTCCAGCTCTTTCTTCTAATCTTGCTGCTCTTACCGGCGCTTCTGTAACGCTTCAGGGTCCTCAGGTAGATTCTCAGTCCCGTGACAGTTTCTTAGGTCAGCTTCCTGATATGGTAACTGTTATTACTGCAAACTATACTTCGGGTTTCCCCGGCGAACATATGTTCATTCTTCCCGAAGATTCGGCAAGAGCAATTGCCGCTTTAATGACCAAAGAAGATGACATTCAATTAGATGACATGGCAATGTCTGTAATAGGCGAAGTTGTTTCCCAGATGGTTGGAACACAAATTACCGCTATGACAGATAAGACAGGAAATAAATCGATTGTTGCGGCATCTCCCGCAGCAGCGAATGTACCTAAAGCAACAGCGGCTCTTCCGGCAGGTGACTTTGCCGTAATGAGCTATAATTTAGATCTTGGCGATGGTTTAACACATCAAATGTGGGAAATACTTGGCGCAGCGCCTGCCGCGGATATTTCGAACGGCTTGGGAGGCGGCAGTTCGGCTCCGGCAGCTATGAGCCAAGGTATGCCAGGAATGGGAATGCAAATGCCAGGCATGCAAATGCCAAATATGGGGGGCACAATGGATATGGGCGCAATGAACATGGGAGGAATGATGGGAGGCGGCATGGGAATGCCAAATATGGGTATGCCGAACCTCGGACCTACTAATGTACAGCCTGTACAGTTTCCAAACCTGATGCAGCCGCGTCTCGGAGCGCATGAAGCAGGAAATATCGGTCTTATCATGGACGTTTCCATGGAAATGACCGTAGAACTCGGCCGTACACGTAAACTTATAAAAGAAATATTGGGAATGGGCGAAGGTACAATCATCGAGCTTGATAAGCTTGCAGGTGAACCTGTCGACATCCTTGTTAACCATAAACTTATCGCCAAGGGCGAAGTAGTAGTTATCGATGAAAACTTCGGCGTACGCGTAACAGAAATTGTTTCGCCGATGGAACGGATAAATGACATGGGTTACAACTAATTTATAAGCGAAATCCGGCCACTTAGTTCAAGTGGTCGGACATTCGCTTATAAACGCGCAAAGCGACATTTCACCTACGGTGCAACGTCGCCTTGCTCAGCTGTTTACGAAAGCGCAAGCGCCTTCGCAAACAGCCATACAGAGAGGAAAGGGAAAAGGCCGGGTAATTCCGGTCTTTTTTTTGAAGCATTCAATCTTATTGCATTTGACAGCAATTTACTTGTTTTTACAGTGTTCTTTAACCGCTTTACTAACAGCTTCTCCAATAGCTCGTTCTAAGTCTGCTAAAATTTCTTTATGCAGCTTGTTTAATTCATTTCCAGGTGAAACTGGGGTTGTAAAAAGCGCGGTACATTCAATTTCTAGGGCTGTTGCAAGCCGATTTATTACTTCTGGAGTAGGGAATTTGCGCTTTTGTTCAATCATTCCTATGTAATTAGTAGATATACTGGCACGTTCCGCAAGCTCTGGCTGTGTAATTCCTAATTTTTGGCGGTATTCCTTAATATTTTTTGCTAGAATTTCTCGAATATTTTCCATATCTATATCCCTACTATTAGTAAATATTAACTGACTTTTAGTACTTGACAAACTTTCTACAAGTAAGTATTCTCTATCTAATAGAAAGTCTTCAAATAAAATCTTAAGATTATTGGGATTTTAAAGGGAAGATCTGGCTTTTTGTCGTTGACTGAAAGTCATTAAGTAAAGGTCTTAGAAAAGACAAATAATAGGAGGATGTTATGGTAAAGAAATCAATGGGAAACAAGAGGTTCTGGGGAATACTAGTTTTAGTATTCGTTACTTTCGGTAGTTTGACATCATGTTTTTCAACAGGAACGGCAAGAGAAACTCTTCCGCAAACAGCTGTGACTATACAAAGGGTTAGAGTAACAGACACTTTTTTAGGTGAATTATTGGGTGTTTCTATGGAATCATTAGATACACCAATGAAAATTTTTATCGATAATAATGAACCGCTTGAACTTGCAAATGGAGCATCAACAACAATTCTTGTAAATAATGGCGAACATATTGTTTATGCTGTTCTCGGGAATATAGAAAGCAGATCTGTTCGATTTAATGCGAGATCTCAAACTATTTCTATTAATGTTTCAACAAGGAAACCATTAATAGGAAGGATAACTTTAGAAATTGAAGTAAAATAATATTCTTTCTATGCCGATTTACTTGTTTTTGCCTTTGGCAAAACGCTACAAACAGCCATAGAGGAGAGGAAAAGGCCGGGTAATTCCGGTCTTTTTTTTGGATAAAAATATTGTCAATAAAATGAAAATGTTATATTATTAAAAAAAAAGGGGTTATATATGGTAAAGTTGTACACATCAATCACAGATAAAATTGATGAACCAAATGCGGCAGTCAGGGATATTTTAGAGCAATTAAATCCAAAAGAGAACATGCTTAAAAATACTATTGGAATTGTACATTTTCATTTTAGCTGTAAAGAAAAAGGAACATGCGAAGAGATAATTAAGGAGCTCCCGTTCGAAGTTTGCGGATGTGTTACGACTTTTATGGGGTCAAAGGAAACATACGCAGAAAGCGCATTGTCCGTCACGATGATTACAAGTGATGATGTATATTTTGATATAAAGACGGTAGAAGGAATAAATTCAAAAACAAGAGAGCAGTTAACAGAAGAAGTAGAAACATTACTAAATAATTTTACTTTAAATGAAAAACCCAAAGTAGTGTTTCCGTTTATTCCTATGGTGCAAAACTTTACATCTGATGATTTAGTAGATATTTCTAACAATATGGAAAAAGATAAATGGTTTGCTTTGTTTGGGACTGTGGCGTTTAATCAGGAAAAGCAGGATGACTCAGGAAGAAAAGAAGACAGCACATATTATGTGTTGGCAGATAAAAAAATAACTGCAGATATATTTGCATTTGTTGCTTTTTACGGCGATATTAAACCGAAATTCAGCTGTACGTCAGCATTCGCTTACGAAAACAGATTTATGCCGTCTGTTACAATTACCGAAAATGACGGACTGCTTTTAAAGAAAGTAAACGATATGAATATATTGGAATACTTCTTTAAAAGAGGAATCACAAACAAAGATAATCAAATGACAAGTTCAAAAATCTGGGCAGTTCCAGCTATTTTAAAATTAGGTAACGGAATTAAATTGGTTAGAGCGTTTTTAAATGCGGGAGAGGGAGCTGATTATGTATTTTCGACAGGCTCGCTCGAAACAGGAGCAAATATAACATTCTCTATGTTAGACGGCGAAAAGACAATAGAAAGCGCGAAGGGGCTGATAAACAATTTATACGAAAAAGACCGAAAAGATGTAATCGCATATAGCTGCGCTGCAAGAGCTTGGTCTTTAGATGATAAAATATCACAAGAAGCGCATTTGTTTGGAAGCATGGCAAAAAAATACAGAGAAGAGAACGATAAAGAATACAACTATGTATTATCGTATTCCGGCGGAGAGATTTGCCCTGCAAAAGACGACAGCGGAAAGTTCCTAAATGTTTTCCAGAATTATTCATTGATTTCTGTGACGTTCAATTAATTTGTATGCGGCAGTTCACCTGCGGTTAACCGTCGCATACAAACACGATAAGCGATATTTCGCCTTCGGCGCAACATCGCCTATCTCAGCTGTTTACGAAAGCGCAAGCGCCTTCGTAAACAGCCATAGAAGGAACGAATAGCCGGCAAAACGTCGGCGACAGAATCGCAAACCGCCATAGACGGCGGATAAGCGCAATACCAACATAATAGTAAGAAGGAGATTAAAATGATAAATCTAAAGAAAAACATAATGTATATGATTATTTTTATATTATTATTTGTATTGATTATTTCATGTAATAAAAAAAATGCAAATGATGTAACTAATGATGTTGAAGGCATTGAAAATATAATAGAACTTTTATCAGAAAATGATATATTCGATAATAATTTTATGGGTAATTATTTTTGGTCATTAGATAATGTAGGGGAGGCGGATTATAATTGGCATTGGGGGTTTTATATACATTTTAACATTTTTGAAGGAAATTATTATGGAGTTATCCCAAATGGTCCGCCTTTTGAGCCATGGGTTATTGGTAATTATTCTTTTGATAATGACAAGATTATTTTAAATCCAACTAAAGTTGAAACTTACGGAAGAGAGATAGATAGGTTGTTTACTGAGAGACTGGAACTTGAACGCGTAACAATTGAGAATTCATTATTTTTTACTGAAGGCTTAATGGGAAATGGTTTCATTTTTGGAGCTGGAAAGGCTATCTTTGGTACGAGTGATAATAACGGAGGATTTAGACCGAAGAAAGGTGATATAAGATATGTAAATGGACATCTATTAATAATGGATGACTTTAAAGAAAGTGAACTAATTTCAAATGCTAATATAAGAAAAGGACCTGGAACTAATTATGATAATTACGAATTAAAAGTATTTAAAGAAACTACCCTAAGGGGAGATGATATTTTTGAAATAAGAAATTCTTTACCGCAGGGTAGATTCGTTCGTATTATAGGGCATACAGAATTTGAAGAAACTCATAATAATTTAACTGGGTATTGGTATTATTGCAGAATTATGTCCTATATGAATGAGGAAATAGTTAATTTTGGCTGGATTTTTGGACCGTTACTGGAAATAGAATAGTAATTCCGTCGGCGTAATGGCGCAGAGTTATTTACAGCTTCATTAACTTCTGCTGCTTGCGGTTGCTTTGACGCAGTCGATAATTGGGTATTCAACGGGACATTTTCTACCAGAGACGAAACCATAAGAGTAATTCCGGTCTTTTTTTTTTACAAAAACTACTTTACTAAACTAAGTTTATGGACTAAGGTTAGTAAGGAAGGTAAGTATGCAGAATAAGGATAATAATTCTCCACAACAATTAATAGGTTTTCTCAAAGATAAAATTAAAATAGAGCAAATAAAAATACCAGATGACTTTAACATAATGGAACAAGAAGAAATAATTGAATTATTCGAAGCTAAAAAATAAAATCTCCAATGAAAACCACTCTCCTTGGCGGTAAGAGTTCTTCCCAGCTTAGTTCTGCTTAATATCTTCCCAGTTCCTCAAAGGCGATTTTAATCTCGTTGGATAGCGATTTCTGTAGTTTTTTTGTGCAAATTTCTTAAATAAGGGGTTTACAATTTTTTTCTAGTGTGTTAATATTAGCTCATTATGGAAGAAATACATTATTCGGCTCCCAAAAACCAACAAAATCTATCTATCTATCTATCTATCTATCTATCTATCTATCTATCTATCTATCTATCTATCTATCTATCTATCTATCTATCTATCTATTAATAAACTCTTATAAATACCTAACAGTTAATCTAAATCAATTATTTCTCATCCCATTAGAAAACGCCGAATTTCTGTTTTTGCAGAAACAACGGCTTTTTAAATAAAATTTGTGTAAAGGAGCAAAGTATGAAAATCAAATTGTTATCTAAGTGTCTTATGGAAAAACACATTCCAACGGGAGCAAAGATGGAAGTACCACTTTCAAAAACCATTGTAGTACCTTTCTTAAATCGAATGGTATGCTGTCTTATTGCCTTGATGGTAATTTCCATTATTGGTTGTTCAGAAGGAGGTAACTCCTTGATAAACACACAATGGCAGCATACAGAAAATGATGGTAGGCAAGCTACATTTTCTTTTAGAGACACTAATTACGTCGGCACTGGTTATGGTGGAAATGTAATGATGGGGACTTATAAGATATCTGGAAATATTATTACACTTACTGATCGTAATGGTGCTGTTGTTGAGGAATTTAGGTTAAGAGGAAACAGGCTTATTGCTGAGAATGATGGTTCAATTTTTACTAAAGTAAAATAAATTGCTTAAAGCAGCAAGATGTTAGTTTGAGCTTCGAAAAACTACTATGTGATGTAGTACTGCTTTAAAGGAGTGAATTAAACTTTTGGGTTTGTTTTCATCATTAAGACCGGGTAATTCCGGTCTTTTTTAATACTCTAATAAATGTCGAAATGTATGCTAATTTAAACCTTTAAGGGGTGTCGGCGGTAAAAGTGCTATGCGAAGCATAGTGCTTTTGACCGGTCGACAGGACCCCAAATAAAATATTCAAGCATACATTTCAATGTTTAATTATTTTCTTTGTGTTCTTTATGCCCCAGCGCCTTTGTGTGATACTTTACTTTCATATAATAATTCAATAAAATTCATTAATGAAAAATACCTTTGGTTTTATTCTCCTCCTCCTTCTAACCTCATTCCTTCCTGCGCAGGAAAGAAATTTTGATAATTATTCCATTGTTAATTTACAGAACTATCCTTTCAGAACAAGTCCAATAACTATTCAAAGACTGGCTTTTAAAAACGATATTCAATATGCGTACAATGTTGTGTATACATCGATGGGGTTAACTGTAAGCGCGCGTTTTAGTGTGCCTAATGTAAATCCGCAGGATATAAAAGGAATTGTTATAATGCTTCGCGGACATCAGGGGCAGAGGGGATACTACACAGGAAGGGGAACAGAAAATCCAGCAAGAAGGTATCTGCAGAACGGCTGGGCTGTAATCGCTCCGGATTTTTTTGGCTATGGTTCGTCATCTCCAACCCCTGCGCCATGGGAAATGCATCAATTTTACTGCACGATAAATGCTGTAGAATTGTATAAAAGTTTACAACAGCCGGTATTTCGTTTTAATTCTGCTGTTGCGCAGGCAGACAGGACAGCGCTTCCGTCAAATTTTAAAAAGATTGTTTTGTGGGGTCACAGTAACGGCGGACAGGCGGCGCTTCATTTTCTGCAAGTTATTAGAGAGCCGGTTTCTACTGTATTGTGGGCTCCTGTAAGTATTACTTTTCCGGAAAACATCGCGCATTTTAACAGAAACACAGAGTGGGTTAGGCGTTTTAGGGAAAACCATGCGCGTACAATCGATGATTTTTCGCTGTTAAAGAACCTCGATAAAATCGCGCCGGGGACAGCGATACTTTTGGAACAGGGAACAAGAGATACTGCTGTTCCCAGAGCGTGGAACGACGCTCTTGCCGCGGCAATAAATACAGAAAACAACCGCAGAAGACAGGCAGGAATAGGAATTATTAATCTTCGTTATGAAGTTTATACAAATGCGGATCATAACTTAAACCCATTCTGGAACACAGTACTCCCCGGAAATGTTAGATTTTGGGATAGCAATCCATAGATTCTTTTTCAATAAAATGATAAATTCTTTTTATGGAACTTATTAAAACCGGAAAGACAAAAGACGTTTATAAACTACCTGACGGTAATTTTTTATTCAAATTTAAAGATACAATCACAGGCAGTTCTGCAACAGGCGAATCTGATCCCGGCGGTAATCAAGTTGTAGGTTCTGTAGACGGAGTAGGCTCCGCCGCGCTTAAAATGTCCGCTTATTATTTTGAACTTTTTAAAAAGAAAAAAATCAACACACATTATGTAAGCGCGGATTTAACAAAAAACGAAATGACTGTGCGGCCTGCTGTTTTTTTAGGGAATGGACTTGAATTTGTAGTACGCTACAAAGCAACAGGCAGTTTTGTTAGAAGATTCGGCGCTTTTTGCAAAGAAGGCGATGTGTTTGTAAATCCTGTTTTTGAAGTCACCTTAAAAGACGATGAACGAGAAGATCCTCCTGTAACAGGCGAAATCTTAGCGGCTCTTAAAATTTTAACTCCTTCTCAATTTAATAAAATCAAAAAAGAAACATTGAAAATTTGTAATATAATAAAAAACGATTTAACAGTGCGTGGTTTAGAACTTATCGATATAAAGGTCGAATTCGGCATGGTAAACGGCAAACTCGCTCTTATCGATGAGGTGAGCGCAGGCAACATGCGCGTTTATCAAAACAACAAAAAAATCGATTATATTACGCTGTCAAAACATATTAAATAAAGTTTTAACGAATCGGTTCCATAGTTAATAGAGCGTCAACAAATTGCTGATACTCAATGGATTTTACATCATCCATTAATGCAGTGACATACGCAAGAACGCCGTTATTATATTGAATATAAAATCTTGTAAATAATAAATATTCATCACGGCGGGGTGTTCTGCCTACAAGTTCGATATCAGTTAGAGTAAAATACCCGCCAAATCCATTTCTGACATTTACAAGAATTATATCCGCTTGTTCTTCTACAGCCTGTGAGATGAAATTGTCAGCATCATCCAGTAATCGCGCATGCAATTGCTCTCTTGTCAGATTGTTCGGCGGATTAGGCGCAATGATTGTAATAAGAGCTAAAAAACGCGCGTTATTGCCGGGATTAATTTCTAGGGTATAAGAAACGCCGCTTTCCGGTATTTCTCTGCTGATTCTAACCCGCCAAGCTTGCGGAATATCTAGTTTAACAGCATTTCTTGTATCAAATCTATAAATATTAGATGTGTATTCCGGAAACGACATTTGGATTGAGCATACTGCCTTTACCATAATATCCAATGCAGGATCTAAGGGATCATCGACATACAAAGAAGCTGCGGCAATGGGATTGCCTTCCTGATATATAAACAATAATCCCCCGACTTTTGCTCTTCCTTCTGCAGGAGGAAGTCCTGCATACTCCGCATATTGCACGACAAAATAGTAAGCAATGCCGTTGTTAATATCTATTCTTTTGAACGATGGCGATTTTTCTACAAATTGATCTGCGTATTCTAAATACCACTCATTGATCTGAGCTAAAAAACTAGCTTCTGTATAAACAGCAGGACGATTCCCTGCCATAATAGAAATCGTAGCTCCGGGTTTGCGGCTTTCGTCTGCGTAAAAAGTTATCTGGTGATTTCCTCTTCTGTCTGTATTTTCGACTGCCCAAATCTCCCAGCCTTGAGGAGGGGTAATTGTTACTGTGTCCATCTGCCTAAAGGTGAAAGTTTCCGCAAAAATGGACAGGTACGGCAGACAGAGCAGGGCAGTTATCGCAAGTATTCTTTTCATAAGAGCATTATTCTCCTAATATAAATATAACACTAATGAAATAAAAAACAAGGAAAATTAAGTTTGTTTTATATTAATCCGAGTTCTTTGTGAAAGTACTTCAATGTAGAATAACGGCATAATGAAGAAACAGGAAGAGTTTGTACTTTCTGGCGACGCCGAATTTCTTTTTTATATGATTTTACATAAGAAGAAAATTTCTTCTTAATTAAGAATTCTTGTTGTTTTAAAACATTATATTCATTTTGCCGAATAGTTACAGGAGCAGGGTCTGTATGTTTAGCTAAGTCAGAAATAATAACAGCTTTTGAATAATCTAAGCCGCTTTTTTGTTCATTAATACTATTAGATATGTAACAATAGGGATGAGTTATATGAGAGCGAAGCGGAATTGCGTACATAAGACCGTCAAGTTCTAGAACTAAAACATAATATGGACGTTCTTCTTTTGTGAGAATCTCTTCGCAATTGATAAATTGAGCATAAAAAGCTGCGCTTAAGCGTCGAAATTCCATAATTACCCATAAAAATACCCCCAAGTCGGGGGCAAAGATAAGGCTTTCTTTTGATTAACGTGATTGCGCCCTACAATCACTTCACCGATCGAACTTTCTTTTGATTAACGTGATTGCGTTCTACAATCACTTCATACTTACTATAATAACCTATTTTAAAAGGATGTCAAGTAAAAAACAAGGAAATTAAAAAAGCTCTTTTTTCTCTGTGCCTTTGTGTGAGTTTCTTGTGGTTGTTCACCTCATACCAATATAATATAAATTATCCAAAAAACAAGATAATTTATTGAATGAAGAAATGTATGCTTAAGGGTTTTATTTGGGGTCCTGTCGGCCGGTCAAAAGTGCCACGCTTCGCATGTCACTTTTACCGCCGCCACCCCTCAAGTAATTTATCGAGCATACATTTCTATTAGCAATTTATAGAAATTTTCATTAATTAATTGTAAAATATCCAAACAAGGAACGAAATTAAATGACCGAACCTGTGTTCATAAAAAAAATAAAAGAAAAAGTCAACGAACTAAAAATTAATTTGTCAGCGCTTTATTTAGCATACAAAAGAAAAGATGTGTCTATTCTTGCAAAAATTATTATAATTATGGCAGTTGGATACGCTTTATCTCCTATAGATTTAATATCAGATTTTATCCCAATAATCGGTTATCTTGACGACCTTTTAATTGTCCCGCTATTGATAACAATTTCCATTAAATTGATTCCAAAAAATATAATGGATGAATGCCGTGAACAAGCTAAGGATTTATGGAAAGACGGAAAACCTAAAAAATGGTATTACGCTGTTCCGATTATTGTTATCTGGTTACTGATTATTTTTCTTGTTATTTATATGATTTTTATTAAACAAAGCGCATAGTTTAATACTATAATAGGGTAGAGACCAAGGGATTTTTAGCCATTTGGCGCATTTTCAGCCAAAAATTTCCTAAAAAAGCAGATAAAACCTCAAGTTTTCATCATTATTAGCTAACAGTCTGCTCTTAACAGGTAATAAAACAATGTACTAAGGTTTACAGTCGAGGGATGGGCTGACTGGAAAAACATTTCTGGAGTTCTTCGCCGGAGGAGACCCAGAATCTGGGGCTCCCTAGGCGGGTTCTTCCAGAGTTTTTCCGGACAGCAGCGTACCTCGACTGTGTATAATTCAGGTATAAATTTTAGCTTATCTATAATAGTTGCGGTTTTTTTTACTCTTTTATATTGATTTTTTTATGGAAATCTATAAACTGATTGTTATGTATTGAATTTTTAGGAGTATTTCATGAAGAAAAATATATTTATCATCTTATCTGTGTTTACCTGTTTATTTTTTATTGGGTCTTGCATGACTGCCAGTATGAAGTCACTAAAAAAGAATCACCCAGTTTATGAATATGATGTAGCTATGCCGGATGATGAAGCGGTTTGGATTGCTTTTATAGGATTTGGGCTTGGAATTGTTGAGTATAACGGCATTCATGTAGATTTAAAACCAAGAACAAAAACCTCTAATGTAATTCTTCTTAGAATCCCCGGAGGGGAGACTCAATTTATATTGGATGGCAGATGTCAATATGGTAATATTATTGCTACATATAACATGATTCCATTCAACTATAATTTTGAGAACGGAAAATTATATACGCTTAATGCTACCGGGATATACATAGACGTTTATGTGAGTGAAGATATCAATTATTCTTCCATTCATAGAAATTACCGAGTTGCGAGATTTGATATGGCAGCAGGGCAGAGACCAAGGGATTTTTAGACGTTTGACGTCTTTTCAGCCAAAAATTTCCTAAAAAAGCAGCAAAAACCTCAAGTTTTCATCATTATTAGCTAACAGTTTGCTCTTAACAGGTAATAAAACAATGTACTAAGGTTTACAGTCGGGGGATGGGCTGACTGGAAAAACATTTCTGGAGTTCTTCGCCGGAGGAGACCCAGAATCTGGGGCTCCCTAGGCGGGTTCTTCCAGAGTTTTTCCGGACAGCAGCATACCTCGACTGTGTATAATTCAGGTATAAATTTTAGCTTATCTATTGCCATTAATAGAAAAATAATGTACAATTATTCAGAATCAGTTTGATCTGGGGGGGGAAAACTGAAAAAGCTAAAATTCGCCTTGCTGTTCATGGCAGGGTTTCTAGTTATTCAGCCGCTTATTTATTCTCAGGAAGAACCGGGGTTATCGGGAGCAGAAGAGATTCTGACCGAAGAAGACCCGTTTAGGATTGCCGAACAATCCTATACATTCGGCGAAGATACAGCAGGGACAAATTTCGGAGCAGGACCCGGTATCTGGGATGTTGTAAGAATGCTGCTCGTTCTTGCCTTTGCCGCCGCCGCGATTTACGGCGTAGTCTTTCTTCTTAAGCGCGCTTCACGTCAGACACCCAATAAAGACCCCTATCTAAAAATACTAGCAACCTCTCATCTCGGCGCTAACCGTTATGTGCACATTGTCTCTGTCGGAAGCAAAGCATGGCTTTTAGGCGCAAGCGACGGCGGAGTAAATATAATAAGCGAAATCGACGAAAAAGAAGTTGTTGACGCAATGCTTTTGGATGATTCCAGAATTACCGCAGAATCAGCACAGGGACGTTTCCCCGATTTTCTCGCGATGATGCGCCGTTTCGGCATTTCTGCCGGAGCTGGCAAACAGCCCGGCGCTGACGAAATCCGTAAACGCCGCGAAAGGCTCAAGGGGCTATGATGAAGCAGTTCACGGTAGTTATTCTTGTCCTAATCCTCTTTATTTTTATTCCTGCGGCGGCTAATGCGCAGGTTTTTAGTCCGGAAAGAGCTAATCAAGGTACGCAAGGCATGATTACCCCTCCCGGACCGCCCGTTATTCCCTTTATAGATTTAACAGTCCGCAACCCCTCAAGCGGACAGGAAGTCGCATTTTCGCTGCAATTACTGTTACTGCTTACGGTTCTTTCGCTTGCGCCGAGCATTATTATCCTGATGACAAGTTTTTTGCGTGTTTCAATTGTTTTGGACTTTATTAAACGCGCTCTTTCGCTTCAGCAGGTTCCGCCAAATCAAGTATTATTAGGTATTGCGCTGTTTCTTACAGTTTTTATTATGTGGCCTACATTCAGTACAATTTATACTAACTCGATACAGCCGCTCGCGGCAGGAGAGCTTTCGGTAGAGAATGCCTACAGGGAAGCAGAAGCTCCCTTAAGAATATTTATGTTTAATCAAATGAGAAACAATCCGGAAAACATCCGTTTGTTTATGGCAATGCGGCAGCTTGATACCCCCGATACGCTTGCCGATATTCCTACGTATGTTTTGATTCCGGCGTTTATATTAAACGAGCTCACTGTAGCTTTTAAGATAGGAATTTTATTATTTATTCCGTTTATTGTAATAGACATGGTTGTAGCGAGCACCCTTATGTCAATGGGTATGATAATGCTTCCCCCGATTATGATATCCATGCCTTTTAAACTGGTTCTTTTTATTTTAGTTGACGGATGGGGTCTTTTGACGCAGCAGTTAGTGCGTTCATTTAATATGTAGGAGAAGAGAATGAGTGTAGGTGATATTGTTTTTATTTTACGCGGAGGAATTACTCAAGTTTTATTTATGGCAGCTCCGCTTTTATTATCTGCATTAACTGTAGGTTTGGTAATAGCGATATTGCAGGCGGCGACTTCGATTCAGGAGCAGACGCTTACATTTGTTCCAAAAATGGTCGTAATACTTGTTATGCTTGCTCTCATGGGCGGAATAATGTTTACTTCGCTGGGAAATTATACAAAAGATTTATTTGAAAGAATTCCGGATATGGCGCGTTAGAGGGGTAACAATTGATAGAGAATGCGGTTTTACAGAATATTCTCACATTTGGACCTGTGTTCCTTTTGATCGCGGCGCGCGCTCTTGCCATGATCCAAACAGCTCCGCTTCTTTCGTCTGACGCTATTCCGCAGACTGCAAAAATCGCCCTCGCCGGTCTTGCCGCTTTTGCCGCTATCCCCACAGCAGAAGTATTCATGGCGGCTAACAGCCCTAACGGTATTGTAACGCTTCCCGGCGGAACATTAAGCGATTTACGCTTTGAAACTTTCGGACTTCGTTTTGGGCTTCTTGTTGCTGGCGAAGTTATTATCGGAATCATTCTCGGTTTTTATATGACAGTTATTTTTGCCGCTTTTTCTACAGCGGGGCAGTTCTTCTCGCTTCAGATGGGGTTTGGCGCTTCGGAAACATTTGACCCTGTAGCGCAGGTAGAAAACCCTTTGATGGGGCAGTACTTTAATCTTGTATCAATGTTGATCTTTGTAACATTAGGCGGTTTTCATAAATTGTTTCTCGGAGGTTTTTGGCGTTCTGTGCAGACGATGAATATTGTTTCTTTGGTAGAAGGCAGAGAGCCGATTATATCTATGATTACCGCAGGGCTTTCACGTCTTTTTATGGACGCAATTATTATCGCCCTCCCTATTCTTGGAACGCTTTTTTTAACTTCGCTTACAACCGGGTTAATCTCCAAAGCGTCGCCGCAGATTAATATTCTGTCAGAAGGTTTTCCTATTTCTATTATTACAGCTTTCGTTTTACTTTTAACTGTACTTCCCTTTATGGTCGAAGCTTTTACAAGGGTTATAGATTCCGGTTTTGCCAGTATTCATAATCTGTATATACAAATCGGACGTCCGATTATGGGAGGAGGGCAATGATGCAGAAAGATGAATACCTCATTCCAAATTATGCATTATTAATTGACCTCCAGTGGTTCTCCGATGACAACAGCGAAGACGCACCCGGTAAAACAGAACAGCCGACCGAACATAAAATAAAACGCCTGCGAGAAGAAGGTCAGGTAGTTAAAAGCCAGGAATTAATCGGCGCTATAGGGTTATTTATGCCCGGATTACTTTTATTGTTCCTTGCTCCTTCAATGTTCCGCACTTGCATGGAGATGGTGCAGTTTTTCTTTTTAAGGGCAGTAGAACTTGATCCAACCAAAGACGCGATTATTGCCGGTAATTTTTATAAGTATTTTATTAGGCTGGTAACACCCGTTCTTGTTGTAGCGGTAATATCCGCTATTTTTTCCAATCTTGTTCAGCTCGGCGGCTGGCTGTTTACTGTAAAACCGATCATTCCAAATTTTACAAAAGCGATTCCAAAATTTGGACAGTATTTTAAAAGAATTTTTTCTACAGAAGGACTTTTTAATCTGGGTAAATCGCTTATCAAAATTGTGCTTATCGGGGTAATCGCATTTTTATTTATAAGTTCAGAAATTAATAAAATTCTTAATTTTCAAAAAGCAGATCCTTACATAGGACTTACTTTTATAGCTTCTATTGCCATAAGGATGATAATTGTTGTCGCTGTAGTCTTGCTTGTGCTCGGAATCGCGGATTATTTCTTTCAGCGGTGGCGGTTTAGAGAACGGCATAAAATGGCAAGATGGGAAATAAAAGAAGAAATGAAGATGTACGAAGCGGATCCGATGATTCAAAGCAGAATCAAGAGCCGATTCCGGGAACTGCTCAAACAGAATGTAAATGTATCGGTTCCAAAAGCGGATGTTGTAATTACAAACCCGACTCATATATCTGTCGCTGTACAGTATGATCAGATGTCAATGCCGGGTCCAATGATTGTTGCGATGGGCGCTGACGAACTGGCTGCGAAAATAAGAGAAATTGCCGAGGAGCATGAGATTCCGCTTGTCGAGAATAAACCGCTTGCGCAGGCATTGTACAAGGAGACTGACATAGGAGATATTATTCCGGAAATTTACTGGAATACGGTTGCATTGATTTTAAGTAAAGTCTGGCGTCTTAATGAACAAAGACGTCTTAAGATGCAAGCATCAGAGATGAGCGCGTAAGGATGAGGTGAGAAATGGCTGATATCGCACAAGGTGCGGCACATGGCGCAGCGCCGGGCATTGGACAAGGCGCACGCAGTCCATTAAGTTTTCTCAAAGACAGTTTTCCCGCTGTAGCTGTAATCACAATTGTGCTTGCGATCATTCTCCCTATGCCTCCTGTTATTCTCGACGCGCTGATGGCAGTAAATCTTGTTTTTGCATTAATGGTTCTGCTTATCGTTCTTTATGTGCAAAAACCGACAGAGTTCAGTCTTTTTCCTACAATGCTTTTAGTTTCTACAGTTTTTTCACTTGCATTAAATGTTTCTTCTACAAGGCTTATTCTAAATCAGGGTGAAAAATTCCAAGGGCAGATGATAAAAGCTTTTTCTAATTTCGTAGTTGGTTCACAAGGAAACGAAGGTCTTGTTGTAGGTTTTATTATCTTTATTATAATTATTGCCGTGCAGGTAATTGTTATCACAAAGGGAGCGACGCGTGTTTCCGAAGTCGCCGCCCGTTTTACATTGGATAGCATGCAGGTAAAGATGATGGCTGTAGAAACTGAATACAGTTCCGGAGCCATTACAGAAGAAGAAGCAAAAAGACAAAAAGCCGAAATCCGGCAGGAATCTGATTTTTACGGTTCTATGGACGGTGCCAGTAAATTTATATCCGGCAACGTAAAAGTCGGTGTATTTATTATTATCGTAGAAATGCTAGGCGGATTTATTATTGGTTCATCAAGAGGCGAATCTGATGTAATAGGAATTTATATTAGGCTTGCTATCGGTGACGGTCTTGTTACTCAGCTTCCGGCGCTTCTTATCTCTACCGCTATGGGTATTGTTGTAACGCGCGCTGCCGCGACAGGTATTCTCGCGGATCAGGTTATTCAGCAAATACTGGAACGCGATACAATCGTTTACTGGATCTGCGCCGCTGTTCTTGCGATTCTTGCATTTCTGCCGGGATTCCCCTGGTATGTGCTTCTCCCGCTGTCGGTATTAATTGGATTCCATGCATACAGAGCAAGACAGCACAAAAAACGAACTGCGAGCATTAACGAAACTATGGCAAGAGCCCGTGAGCAAAAAGAAGAAAAAACAGCGGACTTTCCCCCTGTTGTTCCGCTCGACGCTCTTTCGCTGGAAATCGGATACGGTCTTGTTCCGCTTGTTGACAAAGAAAAAGGCGCGGAACTGTTAGAAAGAGTGCAGGGTGTAAGAAGACAATCCGCTTATGATCTTGGTCTTGTCATTCCAAAGGTAAGAATTATGGATAATTCCATACTCGAACCTTCTGAATACTGCTTTAAAATAAAAGGAGTAGATTCCGGCAGAGGTAAAATCCGCCTTGGATATTTCCTTTGCATAAATCCGGGAACAGTAGTTACAGAAATGCCCGGCGAAAAAACCGTTGACCCTGCTTTTGGGCTTCCCGCAATCTGGATAGAACAGGAAAAAAGAGATGAAGCCGAAAGAGCAGGTTATACTGTTGTTGATCCGCCTTCTATCATTGCGACTCATTTGACAGAAATTATTAGACGTCATGCCGCGGATATTCTGGGGCTTCAGGATACGCAGGCTATTTTGGATACTCTGCGCAAGGAATACCCTGCTGTCGTAGACGAAGCTCTGAGGGAAGGCAGAGGATTGCGCGTAACAGAAGTTCAAAAAATATTCCATGGATTACTGCGCGAAAGAGTCTCTATCCGCAATCTTGTGTCAATTCTCGAAGCAATTGCGGACTTTGCGCCGGTATCAAAAAATATTTGGTTCCTTACAGAAAAAGCGCGTCAGGCTATCGCAAGCCAGATATGCCATCAGTACGCTGACGAAGACCGCAAATTGCGCGTTCTTACATTGGATCCGTCTCTGGAACAGAAAATCATAGACGCAAAATACGAAACAGCCTCTGGGCTTGTCTGTGCGCTCGATCCGCCTACTCAAAAGGCTTGGATTAAAGCTGTTGTAAAAGCGGTTACAGCTGTAAAAGAACAGGGTTGGATGCCTGTTATTCTGTGTACAGAACAATCCCGTTTCCTTGTAAAAAATTCTACAGATCGCGAACTGCCGGATTTGGCAGTATTATCTGTCCCCGAAATTGTTCCCGGCGTAATTCCGGAAGCAGTCGGCGTAATAAGATTAGAAAGTGCGGAGCAGTAAAATGGAATTGTTTATTGAGCAGGGTGAAAGCCGGGAAGATTGTATGCTAAAAATTGCCTCAAAGTACAACATGCAATTTAAAATTCTCAGGCAGAGAGAAATAAGAATCGGCGGAGTATTGGGGCTTTTCTCCAAACCCGGAGTAGAGGTAGATTTTATTCTTACACAGCACAGAAATCCGCCTGCGCTTCATTCTAAAAAACTCGAAGAAGAAAAGATGAAAGTCATTGCAGCGGCGGCAGGCGCAAAACAAAGCGGCAGAGAAGCGTCACAGCAGATTTTAGACGCTCTAAAAGAATTAAAAGAAAAAGTAGAAAATACAAAGACATATACCAATTACGAAACCGAACATCCGTCATTTGTCCGCGTCAAAGGGCTTTTAAAGGCAAACGATTTTTCTGACTCCTATATAGACGGCATGATAGAAAGACTAAAAAAAGAAATGTCCATGGAACAGCTGGAAAACACAACAGCGGTAGAAGACAATGTCCTCGAATGGATTGGTGAGAGCATAAATATTTATAAAGAAGACGAAGTAATAAGAAAACCGAGGATTATGGTTCTTGTAGGCCCAACGGGAGTAGGTAAAACAACAACTGTTTCCAAGCTTGCGGCAATTTACGGGATCGGAACTGACGAAATCCCTGCGATAGATGTGAGAATGATTACTATTGACGCTTTTAGAATATGCGCAAAAGAACAGCTTGAACAAATCGGCAATATTATGCAGATACCGGTTTCCTGCGTTGTTAACAAACAGGATCTCAAAAAAGAGTTAGCTCTTTTTAATGAATATACAGATTTATTCTTAATTGATACGATAGGTAAAAGTCCAAAGGATCTTTCAAAGCTGGGTGAGATGAAAGAGATTCTTGACGGAGCGGGAAAAACAGCGGAGTTTCATCTTGTGATAAGCGCCGCTACAAAGACATCGGATATAGAAATAATTATGCGCCAGTTTGAGCCTTTTAATTATAAATCTATTATACTTTCTAAAATGGACGAAACAGATCATATCGGCAACATTGTTTCGGCTCTTGCAGAAAAAAGAAAAAGTATTTCTTATATTACTGACGGACAGACAGTTCCTGTAGATATAAGAAGAGCAACAGTAGTGCGTTTCCTTACAAATCTGGAAGGTTTTAAGGTAAACCGCGATAAAATAGAAAATCGTTTTCCTTCGGGAGAAGCTGATCAGTTTAAGTGGAGATAAAAGGTAGCATAATGAAACTTTGTTTCATTTATAATGCGCAGCTAGTAAGCCGCGTTAAAGAGAGGTTATATGGAAGACCAAGCAGAAAAATTGCGTGAAATTATGAAACGAAAAAAGGATGGAGTTTCTAAAACTTCTTCCGGCAGATCAAATTTAAAATCTGCGGATAAAGCCCGTATTATTACAGTTACATCCGGCAAAGGCGGAGTCGGCAAAACGAATCTTTCTGTTAATATGGCTCTTTCATTTGCAAGACTGGGAAAAAAGGTAATAGTAATGGACGCCGATCTTGGGCTTGCCAATGTTAATGTTATGCTTAATATGATTCCTAAATGCAATTTGTACCATGTCATAAAAAAGCAAAAAACGATAAGAGAAATTCTCGTAGAGACCGAATACGGTATCTCTATAGTTGCAGGAGCTTCGGGTTTTTCGCAGATTGCAAACATGGGCGAGGAAGACAGAAAGGATTTTATCGCTGAGCTTGATACGCTTTCTAACGCTGACATTATTATTATAGATACATCCGCAGGCGTTTCCAGCAATGTTCTCGATTTTATCGCAGCCGCTGATGACGCGGTTATTATTACAACTCCGGAGCCTACCGCGATAACAGACGCATACGGAATAATAAAAATTATCGCGACAGAGTATGACTCACTTAATATGGGGTTAAAACTGGTTGTAAACAGAGCAAAGGGAGCAGCTCAGGCAAAAAGCGTCGCTGACAGAATGATTAATATTGCAGGGCAGTTCTTAAATTTAAAAGTAGATTACCTTGGATTTATTTATGATGATACTGCCGTACAGCAGGCTGTTCTAAGGCAAAAACCTTTTATGGTAGTAGATCCTAAATGTAAGGCAAGTATATGCGTTCAGCATATTGTAGAACGTATGGACAGAAACAAGCCGGGAGAAACGGCAGGTTTTGGAGCTATGCTAAAAAGACTGTTTAAGTCTTCATCGCAGGAGATAGAGGAATAAAGTGTCAAACTTTAGATGGGGTATAATAGCCGGAATTTCGGCAATGTTCATTTCTGTTTTTCTCGGTGTTGTATCTGATGTAAACTTTGTAAATATTCTCTTAAGAGCGTTTATCTTTGGAGCTCTGTTTTTTGGGCTGGGATTTGGTTTGCGGTTTGCCGTAAACAGTTTCTTTCCGGAACTATTGTACAACGAAGACGAAGTAATTCCGCCCGAAATGGAAGCAGGCTCCCGCGTTGATATAACCTTGGATTCATCAGGTGAGTACGCCGTACCGGAACTATACAAAAACCCCGGCGACTCAAGCGAGATGGGTAATATAGAAGATTTAATTTCTGGAATTTTTAGGTCAAGAAGAGAGCCAAGAGAGCAGGTTGAAAGAAAAACCAGCGAAAATGACGATTTTATTCCGTTAATGAGCGATGAAAGTCTAGACGGCTTGGAAGATGCAGGTTATAATGATGTTCAGGCGGAAAAGCCGTTAGCGGTAAAACCGCAAGAGGAAAAGCCGCTGTTTACCCCAAGTTTTGGGGATGATTCGGGATTGGGAGGTTTACCGGATTTAGATATGATGGCTAGAGCTTTTTCGTCAGCTTACAGCAGTTCGCCTGTTTTAGGTCCGTCTGCGCCTGTTGCAGAAGCGAGTACAGTTACTGAGCTGCCTTCTGTTCCGTCAGTGCAATCAACGCCGTCAAGTTTTTCTGTATCCGCCTCCGATGACATTGAATCAACGTCTTCGTATTATAAGGGTAATAAACCGCATGCTTTAGAGGGGGACTTTGACGCTAAAAGCCTTGCGGAAGGCATTAGAACAGTGCTAAGTAAAGACAACTAAAAAGGAAAGGTTTGGGAATGCCGGAACATACAACCAGCGAAGCTGATGTTTCTATCGCAGAAAAAACAGAAGAAGAACTCTGGCAGCAATACCGGAAGAACCGGGATCCTGCGATAAGAGAAACATTTATTAAACAATATAACCCATTAGTAAAATATGTTGCCGGTAAAGTCGCTGTAGGAATGCCCAATAATGTTGAATTTGACGACCTTGTAGGTTACGGTGTCTTTGGACTCCTTGACGCTATCGATAAATATGATCCTGATAAAAATGTAAAATTTAAAACTTATGCTGTTACGCGTATTAGAGGCGCGATATTTGACGAACTGCGTTTGATCGACTTTGTTCCCCGCTCTGTTAGGCAGAAAACACGCGAGATAGAATCTACTATTTCTTCGTTAGAAGCCCAGTTAGGCAGAACCGCCTCGGATCAGGAAATTGCCAATGCCATGGGAATGAACGAAACCGAATACATGAAAACCATGCAGAAGATTTCCGGCACCAGTATAATTTCGCTTAATGATTTATGGTATTCCGGCGATGACAACGATAAGGTTTCTATCGGCGACAGCATTGAATCTCCTTCCAGCCTTAACCCCGATGTAATGGTAGTAAACGAAGAAATAAGGCGCGTAATTGTCGAAGCTATAAACGAACTGCCGGACAAAGAAAAGAAAATTTTAGTTCTTTATTATTACGAAGATTTAACATTAAAAGATATTGGACGTGTGTTGCAGGTAACAGAATCAAGAGTTTCCCAGCTTCATACCAAAGCAGTTCTTCATCTTAGGTCTAAATTGACGAATATTCGTAAAGGTATTGTATGAAACTTCGTTTCATTTTCGATCTAAATGTGCTGCCATTGGGCCGCACAGTAAGAGGATGATAACATGATCGATTTTGCCCAGCTGCAGGAAATTGTAAAAAAGCAACTGGAAATTGATAGAGCAATAAGGTCTGTTGACGCTTCGGGTCCTACTCTGGAAGCGGCAGTAAACGAAGCCGCCGCTCTTTTAGATACTTCTATCAGAAAACTTGAATACGAAATAATAGAAAGAGGTTCTGCCGGTTTTATGGGAGCCGGAAAAAAAGACTGGTTAATACGCGCATACGAACGCATATCAACAAAGAAGAAAAAACAGGCAGAAGAACATCTTGATGATTTTGACACAGACAGCGAATTTGTTATTCAGGACAAAGACGGCGATGCATACGTACAATGCTGGCATGACGGCGTTTATTTAAAAGTAACTCCTCCTGTAGGCAACGGAAGAAAAATATATTCGGCATATGCCTTGCAGGCGCTTCATAACAGAAATGTAGAAAGTTTCGAAAACTCGATGGTAGAAAAAATAATAGAAGAAGCTGCCGGATTTTATATTAAAGTATCAGAATATAAACATAATCCAATGAATGACAGTATGGCATCTATAGAAGTTGACGATGCCGAGATGAGAGTATTTGTTACAGTAATTCCTCCCGGAAACGGAGGCGCAGATTTAACAGTTGAAGCGTTCAAAAGTCTTCTTACGCAAAACAGAGTTTATCACGGAGTAAAAGAAGAATTTCTCATTGAGTTTGCAGACAGGCCTGTTTACAGGGAAAAAGTTGAAATAGCAGAAGGAACAAAACCGCAAAACGGAAAAGACGCATACATAGAATATAACTTTGAAATAGATCAGACAAAAATAAAACTTAAAGAAGGAACTAACGGAAGGGTTAACTTTAAAGAACTTAATATTATTCAAAACGTAGTTCAAAACCAGCCTCTTGCAAAAAAGAAACCGCCGGAAGACGGCATTGACGGAAAAACAGTTACAGGAAAAATTCTTCCTGCAAGAGCGGGCAGTGATATTCCGCTTCCTGTAGGGACAAACGTGCATGTCGGCGATGACGGCGATACAATTATTGCAGACATTAACGGGCAGGTAATTCTTGCCGGCGGAAAAATCAGCGTAGAACCTGTACTAACGGTAGAAGGCGATGTTAACCTTAAGACAGGAAATATTATATTCCTAGGAAACGTAATAATTACCGGCAATGTCGAAGACGGATTCTCTGTAAAAGCAGCGGGAAATATCGAAGTTAAAGGAACTGTTTCTAAAGCAGAGCTGGATGCAGAAGGCGATGTAATTATTTATCAGGGTGTAAACGGAAAAAGCGGCGGAAAAATACGCGCAGGCCGTTCGTTCTTCTCACGGTTTATAGAAAACGCAAATGTCGAAGTCGGAAATATGGTAGTTGTTACTGACGGTATTATTAATTCCAATGTAGATGCGCTTAAGAGCATTATCTGTCAGGGAAAGAGAGCCAATATAATGGGCGGGCGCCTCCGTGCAGGAGAAGAAATAAACGCGAAAGTTCTAGGCAATTCTACAAGCGGCACGGAAACAATATGCGAAGTAGGTTTTGATCCGCACAGCAAAATAGAACTCGAACGTCTAATGGAAATTAAATCAAACGCAGAAGATGAGCTTGACGGAATGAAGCTCGATTTACAGTCATTAATAAATACAAAGAAACAACGCAAGAGCCTGCCGGATGATAAAGAAGCATATCTGCAGGAATTAATGGAAAGAAGGCAGTTATTAACCGAAGAACTGGAAAAAGCTATAGAAGGGATTCAAAAAGTTCAGGAATACATGGGACAGATTCAAGTCCGCGGACGCGTTTCGGCATCTACAAAAGTATGGCCGGGAGTTAGAATTTGGATTAGAGACGTTAAAGAAGATGTACGGACAGAATACAAAGCAACGACTTTTATTCTGGAAAACGGACTTATAAGAGTAACAAAGTACGAAGAACCGGATGAGCAGGCAAAGAAGGGACTTGATGGCTATAGCTCCAATTGATCTTCAGACAATGTTTTCTCAGGTTGATAAAGTCGGCAAAACACAAGCCGCGCAGAAAGAAGGGCAGGCTCTTCAGCAGGCGATTCAGGGCGCGCATATGCAGAGAAAAGCAGAAGAGCAGATCAGGCAGGTAAACGAAGCGCAAAATACCGGAGATGGGACTGATAAAGTTAATGATCGGGGACAAAGGCAAAACAGCGGCTCAAAAAACGAACGAGAAAAAAAAGACCAAGAAAAAGAAGAAAAAAAACTATCCGTATTGCGTGATCCTTCTTTAGGCAATAAAATTGATATAAGTCTTTAAGAGAAGTCCATGAACATTATTCAAATTGTTTCTATTGTTTGCTTTGCTCTTTGTTTTATAATGTTTTTTTATTTAAAATGGTTTGTTAAAAAACGCACTTCTTTTTCCGGGCTGGAAGAACGCCAGTCAGAGCTTGCAAAGCTAATCGCAGAGATTGACAGAATAACGGACAGAGACTCGCAGCTTGTAGAAGACAGGGTAAATAAACTAAAAACAATTTTAAATGATGTAGACAGGCGTATTGCTGTTCTAGAAAAAGATATAGAAGAATTAAATGAATTATCAAAAAATAAAAAAAATAATAATGTAAAAGAAAGCGAAACATCATTGTACACAAGCCTTGGACGCGGTATCCGCGCGGCTTTAAAAACACCTGAACAAGCTGAGCTGGATCTGGTACAGAATGAACTGCAAAAGAATGAACTGCTTACAGCAGAACAGCCTCCAATAGCGCAGCCTTTGCCTCAGCCGACAAAACCGCAAACAGCGCCGAATCCGGCGCCTCAGCCTCCGCAAGAGCAGCGGGCGCCTTCTAAAAAGCAAATTCGCACTCATATAGATCTTCTGGTAAACGAAGGGGTTTCGGCTCAGGAAATTGCAAATCGTTTAAATATAAGTATTGCAGAAGTTAATTTGGCGATGAATCTCCGCCGCGGAAAGTAAAATACAAAATAACCTATTGAAATCTTTTACCTAATAATGCAGACTTTAATTAATGAATAAAAAAAGATTCCTGATTTTAATAACATTGCTTCTCTTGAGCCTTACTTGCGCTTTTGCTGACGAAGAAAATATAACTGTTAAAATAGCTGTAGTAGGACCGGGAGACGAACTTTATTTTTGGTGGGGGCATATCGCCCTCATTATAGAAGATTTAGATACCGATCAGAGCTTCTTCTTTGATTACGGAGTTTTTGATTTTTCGCAGGATAACTTTTTTTATAATTTCGCGTTTGGGAGACTGCTGTACAGCTGCGCTGTTTCGTTTACACCGTGGAATATCGAAATCTACAAACATACAAACCGCAGTTTAGTTATATATACGCTTGATCTTCCGCCTAATACAAAGAAACTAGTCAGAGATTTTGCAATAATTAATGTCCTTCCAGAAAACAGAGATTATTTTTATCACCATTTTAATGATAATTGCTCTACAAGAATAAGGGACATTATCAACCTTGCGACAGATGGCCAGTTCGAAGAAATGGCTAGAGCCCAAAAAAGCCAATTTACGCTGAGGGAACATGTAAGCCGTCATTCTTGGTTTTCCCCTGCCGCGGACTGGTTTTTAAGTTTTTTATTGGGAAAGGAAATTGATAAGCCAATTACTGTTTGGGAGGGAATGTTTCTTCCGTCAGAAGTCGGCAGGTATATAGAAGATTTTTATTATACAGACGAAAATAACGAAAGGCACAAACTAGTGTCTTCTATAGATACGGTTTTAACAGCTAAGAACCGCCCGGAAGTACTGGAAAAACCGCGCAGTCAATGGCATATAAAATTCATATTCAGTCTTATATTGTCAATGATTTTTATTTTGTTTTTCTTTCTATACAAAAAGAAAGATATAAGAGCGGGCAGGGTTTTGGCAGGTATAAGTATAAGTCTTTGCGGGCTTTTCTTTGGTTCTGCTGGGCTTCTTCTTTACTTTATGAGTCTTTTTACAAATCATGACTATACCTACTATAATATGAATATGTTTTTTATAACGCCTTTGCTTTTAGCGGCAGTTCCGCTGGGAATTCTTTATGCAGCAGCAAAAAAACCTCAAAAAGCGGCTAAATACGATAAAATAATTAGAATTATTTGGTTAATTTCGGCAGTTGGGGTTATTATTTCTATGATTTTGAATATTTTACCTTCTTTTTATCAGGATAATCTTACGAGTCAGCTATTAGTGCTTCCAATTGCCCTAGTTTTTGCATTTCAGCCTGTAGAATTCAAAAAATGGGGGCTAAATGGCAGAAAGTAATGACTGGCGGGAAGCAAAATACAAAGAAATATTCGAACAGGAGATAAGGGGCATTAACCGCCGCCTAAAATCCGATCCTGAGTGTAAAATCGATGATTTAAAAGGTATCCTTAATAACCTCTATATACTGGAAGGAGCCGATCATGACGGGCGGGGTACGCTTCAGGATACGGTTCTTTCGGCCACAATTGCCGCTTACGAACAGATAATTTCTGATTTACAGGCAGAAGCAAAATAATCTAATTTCTTTGTAACTATTTACAGCTAGTATGGTTGTATAGTCAGCAAACTAGTGTGATTACATGTTCCTCCTATTTCTCCTTTTCCCCGGAGTTACTCCTTTCTCCGGGGTTTTTTTTGTTTATGGGTTGACTTTTTTTCATAAATTTGCTACCTTCTCTTTAGTATCCCTGGTAGCTCAGCTGGCAGAGCAAGTGGCTGTTAACCACTGGGTCCGTGGTTCGAATCCGCGCTAGGGAGAAAATTGCAGAAAGTACTTCGTGCTTTCTGCAAATTTATGTCTTCTGCGGATTCGAAACTTTTTTGCGTGCCCGAAAGAGCCAAAGGCTCTGAAGGGTAAATCAGCAGGAGGCTGATTTAGTAAAAAAGGCGGTCTGGAATGAGGCAACAGGGAAGTTGCCGAATGTAAGACGAATCCGCGCTAGGGAGTAAAAACAGCACCACGTTAAGTGGTGCGGATGAAACAATCTACACGCTCCGGCGCAGATAAAAGTAGATTGGATGATTGGTGCGTGAAGGCTTTAGCCTGAGCAGCGCGCCGCGGTGTTTTATGACTTCTGCCGAATGTAAGACGAATCCGCGCTAGGGAGTAAAAACAGCACCACGTTAAGTGGTGCGGATTTGATAAAACCGCCTTTTTGGCGGTTTTGTTTTCTGGAGTAAAAATGAGAAAGAAAAGCCTTTTATTCATTTTTTTTGCTCTCTTTTTATCGTTCAATTTAGCCGCATTCGATAACCTTGATTTAAAATGGAATGCCGGATTTTTGGGTTTTGGAATGAATGGTCATGAAGAAAGAACTCCCAGATTTATATACTTTGATATTTTAAACATCGGCATAGAAGAAAGAAGCACAGGAATCGGATTTGAAGCTACACCTGCAAGATATTGGAATTATTTTATTTATGAAGACGGCAAAGAATTATCATTTACAAGCTGGAGTTTTGCAAATTTAAAATTATACTGGAATGTTATTGATGTAGGTATGTTTAACGAAGAAGTTAGATTATACTTAGGACCGTTTGCCAGCATAAATTATATTTTCTATAATTCTCAAGAGGATATATTTAAATGGAATGAATATGTTTTTACCGCAGGAGCGCATTTTGGGTTAGCGTATTTTTATTCGGAAGGGCGGTTCTATAATCTTTTAGGAGCAGAATTGGGGTATAGAATTGTTAACGGAGAAAATGCTTTTTATTTAAATGTAAAAATTGATATTGGCGTATATGTGCTTTTCTTTATTGCTTCATTAGCACAAAAGTGATACAATAAAATATAAATAAAACGGAGGTTTTTATGAAGAAAAAAATAATTTGTTTATTCGTAGTTCTTACGCTTGCAGGGCTCAATTGCCTTAGCGCTCAAATGACCAAAGCGCAGTTACAGAACATGTATGTAACCTATCTTAGAGCTCAAGGGTACTCGCCTTCGGTTGACTCAGACGGGGATGTAAACTTTACCGCTCATGGTCAGAGATTCTATATTGATGTAATGGAAGATGACTTGCAGTCTTTTAGAATTGTACTAACAAACTTTATTGATATTGGACCTGCTTCTAACAGGTTAAGAGCGCTGGAAGCCGCCGGTTTAGAAATCAATACAACAAAAACAATCAGATTTATTATTGCCTCTAACAACAGAATTGCAATTGATTCATTTATTTTTGTTGGAAGACCTCAGGACTTTGAGCTCCATCTTAACAGGATGGTAAATAACATCATTACTGCAAGGACTGATTTTCTCGCAAGACTCGGAAGATAGTTTTTTTGATTAATAAATTGCTTAATAAGACAGCCGGATGTTGAAAAACAACCGGCTGTTTTTTTGTACTAAGCGCCAAAATGCCGTTTTAAAAGCCCTTTAAAGCCTGCACAGTGGCGAGCTTCGTCGCGTGCCATTTCGTGAACAGAGTCGTGAATGGCATCGTAGCCTTTTTCTTTTGCGCGTTTTGCAATGTCTGTTTTGCCTGCGCAAGCGCCGTGTTCTGCTTCTGCGCGAAGCTCAAGGTTTTTCTTTGTGCTGTTTGTTATTACTTCGCCTAAAAGTTCTGCAAAAAGCGCCGCATGGTCAGCTTCTTCATAAGCATAGCGTTTAAAGGCTTCAGAGATTTCCGGATAACCTTCGCGTTCTGCAACTCTTGCCATAGCCAAATACATGCCGACTTCGCAGCATTCGCCGTTAAAGTGCGCCTGTAAATCTTTTACAATATCAGCGTCTACGCCCTTTGCAACGCCTACAATGTGCTCAGAAGCATATCCGCCGTCAGCCGCTTGTACGCTGAACTTTGAACCGGGAGCCTTACACTGAGGACACGCGTCTGGAGCATTATCGCCTGTGTGAACATAACCGCAAACTGAACATACCCATTTTTTCATATCAAACCTTCCTTTTAAATTGATTTATTTTGATTATATCAATATTTGAATATTCTACTATGTATTAAATTAATGGAAAAGAGGTTTTTTCACCCTGTTTTAATAGTATTGCTTCATTTTGGTAAGCCTGTTAAACTACTCAAATGCAGTCACTTGGTATAAATATTGGATCAACAAGCCTAAAAATGGCTCTTTTAGACAACGGAAATGCGGTCTGGACAGCTACAACGCCCCACGAAGGCGACTTTAGCGCGGCAGTTCGCAACCTTATAGCCGAAGGGAACGTTCCCAAAGGCATTCCAGCACTCGTTACGGGCAACGAAGGCCGCTTTATGTTCGATATAAGCGGTACACTCGAGCCGCTTTGTGTCGAAGCAGCGCTTAAAAGCATCGGTATTAGGGCTGATGCGGTTGTAAGTATGGGCGGAGAGGATCTAATCGTATATTCGCTTGATACTGACGGTAAGATCGTCAACAGTTTTTCGGGTAACAAGTGCGCGTCAGGCACGGGCGAGTTTTTAAAACAACAGCTTGCGCGAATGGACATGACGCTGGCAGATATCGAAAAAGTGCCTGATACTGCAAAAGTGCATTCACTTTCTACGCGCTGTTCAGTTTTTATGAAGAGCGATTGTACTCACAGATTAAATAAGCGCGAGGCGACAAAGGACGACATCGTTCTTTCGCTTTCCGATGTAATGGCAGTTAAGGTTATCGACTTTTTAAAACGCGCCAAGGTTGTGTCGGGCAGGGTTGTGCTCACAGGCGGTATCACTCTTAATCGCCACATTATCCGTTTTATCCGAGAAAAAGCTCCAAATATTGAATTTATCATTCCAGATACCGCCCCTGTGTTCGAAGCTCTTGGCGCGGCGGTAATGGCTCCTGTTTCCGGCAGCAAACTTCCTTCTGTAGATAAATTGTTACGTGCAAATGATGTGCGTTTTGGCACTTTGGGCGCGTTACGCGATTTTAAAGATAAAGTAAAAGTTTTTGACAAGACAGACGGTAAAGTCCGCGCCGACCGAAGTTACATTCTTGGCGTAGACGGCGGTTCTACTACTACAAAAGCATGTCTTGTTGACATGGAATCTTTTGAGATCGTCGCAAGCCACTACGGGCGCACACACGGCGACCCGGTAAAAGCAATAAAAGAATGTTTGTCGATTATACAAGAAAAAGTAATCGCCGATACTGGCGGTAAAAAAGTTGATATACGTCTTGTTTCTACAACAGGTTCAAGCCGTGAAATACTTGGCGTGTTCTTGCAGACCCCTGGTGTCTACAACGAAATTATCGCGCACTCTGTCGGCACAACATATTTTGATAAAGATGTAGAAACAATTTTTGAAATCGGCGGACAAGACGCAAAGTATGTATTGTTAAAAAACGGCGTACCTATCGATTACGCAATGAACGAAGCATGTTCTGCGGGAACGGGCTCCTTTTTGGAAGAATCCGCCGCAGGAGATTTGTCTATCCACAGCGCGAAAGACATTGGTCCAATTGCGTTAGACGCAAATGCGCCGTGTAAGTTCGGCGAACACTGCTCGGCATTTATTAACAGCGATATTCGCAAAGCTGTACAGCAGGGTGCAGGCAGGGAAAATATCACCGCAGGTATTGTCTGCTCTATAGTAGCGAATTATCTTAATCGTGTTGTAGGAAACCGCACAATCGGCGGAAAGATTTTCTTGCAGGGCGGTGTTGCAAAAAATCCTTCGGTGCCGCTTGCGTTTGCGATGTTATTAAACAAGGAAATACTTGTTCCGCCTGCACCTGAATTAATGGGTTGTTTCGGTGTTGCATTACTTGCAAAGCGCAAACGCGACGATGGACTTCTCGCCGAACAGAGTTTAGTAATAGACGAAATCGTTAGCCGTGAAATTGGTTACGAAAGAGTTTTCCCGTGTCAGGCTTGTGAAAATCTTTGCCCGATACAGGTATTAAATGTAAATAATACAAAGTATATGTTCGGCGGACGCTGTAACAAGTATACAAATATGCGCAAGCAGGTAAAAGATGTGCCGGTTTTTGACTATGTCGAAAAACGGCAGAAAATGTTGTTTGAAGAATTCGCCGCACCGAATGAATCGAAAGAGGATCTCGCCAAGGCGCCAAGTACGCCAAGGGAAGATAAAGGAAGGAATTACACAGTTGGTATACCGAGGGCGTTCTCTGTGCATACGCTTTATCCGCTGTATTCGTGGTTTTTTCATGAACTTGGCATTAAAACATTTTTATCTACAGAAGTCGCGCAGGCTGGCATCGCGAGAGCAGAAGCGCAGTACTGTTTTCCTGCAGAGATTGCGCACGGCGCTATTCAGGACTGCTTAGACAAAGGCGCAGATTATGTGTTAATGCCTCACTTCCGTGACATGCCAAGTTATGAAGACGATGTGCATGCAAACTTCTGTCCAATTACTCAGGCGCTTCCGTACTATATGGAAAAAGCATTCCCTGATATCGATGCAAAAAAATGGCTTCCGTTAGTTGTAAGCTTTAAGTTCGGCGAAGAAAAAGCATTGCAATTGTTCTGCGTAATGACAGAACTTTTAGGAATAAGCGAAGCGGAAACAAAAGCAGCTTTTGATGTTGCATGGACAAAACAAAAAGAATATTTTGCGGCAGTAGAAAAAATGGGTATTCAAGCGTTGGAAGACGCAAGAAAAGCCGATCGCCCTGTAATCGCAGTATTTGGAAGACCTTACAATGCCTTTACACCGGAAGCAAATATGGGTATTCCGCGCAAGTTTACGACTCGCGGGTTTTCGATCGTGCCGTTCGATATTTTACCATTCCACGACGAAGATATTTTCCCGAACATGTATTGGTACTACGGTCAGCAGGATTTAAAAGCCGCGAACCTTCTTAAAAAAGAAGACAATATCTATCTTACTTTTATTACTAACTTCTCTTGCGCGCCGGACTCGTTTATTCTTCATTATGTTAAATGGATGATGGGGCAAAAACCTTTCCTTGTACTGGAACTCGATTCGCACTCGGCAGACGCAGGCGTTGACACCAGAGTA
>Ga0123356_10000873_pt1 | contig 33459 bp, 27 predicted proteins | sample TergutEmb28metaG_2_FD_92546 | JGI IMG/M metagenome (GOLD analysis project Ga0123356, IMG submission 92546) | Embiratermes neotenicus P3 segment gut microbial communities from Petit-Saut dam, French Guiana - Emb289 P3 | ecosystem: Host-associated > Arthropoda: Insects > Digestive system > Gut ...
AGCACCACCTGTTGATATGCACGACCTGCCAGCCCTGGTACACTCGACCCACCAACCCGGTTCTCCACGCGAGGCCGGGTTTTTCTTGCCTCCAAGGGCTGCTCAGCTTTGCTTCAAAAGCTTCCCTGCGCTCACTCCTGGAGGAATCACACCTCTGGCTGACGAGGTTGCAGCACCGTGGTGCAGGCCCTTGTTTGCTCGTCAGCAAGAAGTGTGTCCCCTCTGGATTACTGGTGCTGGCGGTTGGGTGTGGGCTGATCTCCGTGGCAGGGACGCAAGGGTTGCAGGTCTGAAATCTTGGTGTGCAGGTTGCAGGCTGCATTTGCGGGGTGCGAGTGGTGCGGGGATTCTTCCGGGCTATTGGCGCCACCGTTGGAGGCGGCTGCGCACCTAGAGTTGAGGACTACCCAGAGCGGAAGGAGCTGTCGGTGCCAGATGTGTCGCTGATCGTGCTGGCGGATCGCTACGTGGCGCTCAAGGCTGAGATCGCCGCAGAGTTCCGGCAGCGGCAGCTTGCGTCGCGGTTCGGATCGAATGGCGATGCCGGTTATCTGGATGAGGGCAAACGGGATGCGCGCAAGGCTGCGGCGGATCAACTTTGCGCTGGTGTGTCCTACGGGACATTGGAGAAGGTGGCGTGGCTCATGGAGACGTTCAGGAACGAAGAACGGCCACTTGCGAGGAAAGCTTCACGGGACGCGCTCTTAGCCATTGAAGACGGAGGGGCGGTAGCCGTTCCGTATCAGCGGGCACACGCCACAGCGGTGATCGAGGACTTGGAGACCAGGCTGGCCGATCCGGAAGAAGACCCACTGGTTCTGGTGTTGATCGAACACAAACTGAAGCTACTGCGCAATCTTCAAGAACGGCGGACTCCTCCTGGCCGCCTGGATAGCGCTGCCCGTACTGTGGTGAGGCAGATCAAAGACTTCCGGCGTTACGAAGCTAGTTCTGGTAGGCCTGGTGACCTGTGAATCAAACCGAGCGTCTTGGCTTGATCCCCTCGTGTCGCCCTGCCATCATTGAATGCAAGCGCCTGACCTGCTCTATTAGCTGAACATGGGCGGTGGCGCAAATCCGAATCACCAGGTGGCACGGCAGCGGCGAGTTAGCGACACCGTGGGTCCTCGGTCGTTACGTTTACGCCACCACAGAACGTCACAAATCGGGCGCAAAGGCGCGTTCCAGAATGCTAGCCGTGGCAGGATTGACCATCTCATTGCGACGGATGTAGTGCTTCACGGTGATCCTGGGATCGGTGTGGCCCAACAGCTCAGCCGCTAAATCCACGCTGGCGGACTCGTTGACCGCTGTGGCAACTGTGCGGCGAAACATGTGTGGTGTAACGCCCTCAATGCCTGCCATATCCAGGACGTGCCGCAGCTGACGGCGCACGTTGTTGGGGGTCAGCGGCGTTCCGTTGCGGGATGAAAACACCAAGGCGTCAGGTGACTCATCTTCCAATACTGCAAGCCGGAACTTGACTGCTGCTGCGGTGAAACTGGGGATGGCAACTGTACGGCGTGACTTGGCGGTCTTGGGATGATCCTGCCGGTGGGGCGGTTCGCCGCGTAGCGTGATGATGGTGCCTCGGATCGAGATCGAAGGGATTGGGCTTTCTGCGTCGACGTCGCGGCGTCTGATAGCAAGAACCTCACCGATGCGGGCTGAGGTGCCGAGCATGACTTCGAGGATGGCCGAGAGTTGGCCGTCTGGCTTTGGTCCTGTGGGGACTATTCCGGTTTCCCAGAACCTGACAGCCAGGCGGATGGAGTTAACCTCCTGCGGTGTCAAGGCGTCTGGGCAGTGTGGAGGCTTGTGGAGCTTAGCGATACCGTCCATTGGGTTGCGGGCGATGATCTCATGCCTGACGGCCAACCCAAACACCAGGCGCAGCACAACCTTGGCCTGCCTGGCTCGGTTGTAGCTGCGTTTGGCCAGTTGCTTGATGAAGTGGTCACAACGAGCCACACCGATTTCCCGCAACGTCAGGTTCGCGAACGCCGGAAGTACCAGTTGACACATGTGGGAGATGTAGCGTTCGCGGGTCTGGCGGGCTAGACGGTCTTCCAGCTCCATGTCGGCCCGCCAGTAAGCGACAAGTTGAGCGAACGGCGAGTCAGCAGTCAAATCTCCGGTGCCAGGCTTGAACTCGAACCTGCCGGCCAGTTTGGCTTTGAGTGCCTCTTCAGCGGCACGCTTGGTTGTGGCGGTGGACTGTACGTCACGGCAGACTCCGTCCCAGTCGCGGAACTGGGTTCGGACTGTCACTTTCCCCGAGGCAGTCTTGTCGAAGCGAATGTCTCCGTGGGTTCCGATGGGCAGACGGCGGCGGCTCATTGCAGCTCACCTCCAGCCATGCGCTCGTCGCCACGCCGGGTTGCCATCCAGGTCTGGATGTCTGACACGGCGAACCTTAAGTGTTTGCCGAACCTGTGCGCGACAGGTCCTTTACCGTGAGTGCGCCAGTCGTAGATGGTTGACACGGGGATACCCAGAACCGTGGACAGCTCAGCGGTGGTCAACATCGGTTCAAGCCCGAACAGGGCGGTCTTGTGCGGGTAGGCAGTGTTCATGCCAGGTAGGTGCGCAGAGTCTCCCAGGAGCATCCTCAGCCATCGCTGCACGCGGTTCTGGGATGGTTCAATTCCGGGGTAATTCCAGGGCCTGCTCATATTTCCGTTACCTCTCAGGTTACGGAAACCGCCTCTAGCCAGGCATTACGTCAATAAATTTGTCGGGCTGGCGGGATTTGAACCCACGACCCCTTGACCCCCAGTCAAGTGCGCTACCAAACTGCGCCACAGCCCGTACAGGTTAGTGAGGCTCGACAGCCGAGTTTACTCGGGCTGCCGAGCTGAGCGGTCTACGAGCTGTAGTAATACAGCCCGTGGATTCATGTCAGCCCTGGCGGGCCTACACCCGTGGAATCCTACATCATGACAAACCTCGGACTCGCGGTTGAAAGGGGTATTGGCGGAGGTCCGGCGGCGACTGGGACAAGCGCCAGGTAACGGGCAGACGGACGAGTCTGGGCCCGAGGCGAAATCACGGCTGGAGAGGCTAGACGATGGTTAGGGTTACCGTCGAGCCTTTGCGCGCGGACGTGCCTGGCGATGGGTTCTGTTGCTGGACACGGTGGAGAATGTCCAGGCCCGGGACGTGTCGTTGAACCACGAAACCCAAGGCCTCGAGCTCGGACTTGGCGTCGTTGTAGTTCTTGCCGACCAAATCTGGCACCGTCACGAAGGGCATCCCGGTCGAAATCACCACGCCCACAGATTGGCCCCTGAACGAATCCGCCCCGGCCGCCGGGTCTTGCGAGATGATCAGCCCTTCTGGCACCGTCTCAGACGAAGCCTCGGAATCCTTGGTCACCGTCAAGTCAAACGGGTCAGCCAAGGCCTGGGCGTCCTCCAAGCTCAGGCCCGTCAGCTTGGGCACCACCACCGGTTCGGGCCCCTTCGACACTGTCAGTTTGATGGTCTGGTTATGCGGCACCGTTTCGCCGCCCTCCGGTTCGACCGCCAGCACCAAGCCAGCAGCCACCGCAGTGTCAAAGACCTCGTCCACCTGGATCTCGCCGTCCAGGCCGGCCTCGGCCAGCAACAACTTGGCCGCCTCGAGCTCGACCCCGATCAGGCCTTCGGCCGGGATTGTGGCCGGCTCGATTCCCATAGACACCTCCAGGCGCACCACCGTGCGCTTGGCCACTTTGACTCCGGCGGCCGGGGTCGACCGGATGACGGTGCCGTCCGCGACCGTGTCGTCGAAGACCTCGGTCACCCGGGCCTCCAGATCCACCCGCTGGAGCGCTTGTTCGGCGTTCTGCCTGGTCAATCCGACCAGAGTCGGCACCGCTACCTTTTCACCGGGCCCAAGCAGGAAGTACCATGCGGCCGTCCCGCCGCCGCCCAGCAGCGCCAAGATGCCCAAGGCCACGAAGAAGCGCAGCACCGGCCGGGACCGCCGGCGTTTGCCTGCCGCCTCATCGTCGGATTTGTCTTCCCCAGCGCGCCCAGCCCCGCCAGGCGGCAGCGTCGCCAGTGGCAACGCCCTGGTACCGCCAGTGGTGTCGTTTTTGGCGTTGGCCAGGGTATCGGCGGTCTCACCTTGGTTGTCCGATGCCGCCGCATCAGTCTCAACCTCAGCTTCACCTTCAGCTTTGTCAACCTCGGCGGAATCCTCCTGCTCAGCCACCGCGAAAGGCGGAGGTGAAGCCGAACGCGAGGCCACGTCATCGGCCAAATCGCGCCGCACCTTACGCAGCGCCCGCAGCGCCGCGGCCGCATCCTCTGGCCGGTCCTTCGGGTCTTTGGCGCTAAACGACGCCACCAGCTCGTCAATTTCAGCCGGCAACCAGTCGACCACCGTTGAAGGCACCGGGAAATCGGAGTGAACGTGGGCGAAAGCCACCTGGATGGGAGCCTCGGCCGTGAAGGGCTGGCGGCCGGTCAGCAGCTCAAATAGCACCACGGCGGCGGCGTAGACGTCAGAGCGGGCGTCGGCTGTGCCTTGGGCCACCAGCTCGGGGGAGAGGTAGGCCACCGTGCCCAAAACCACCCCGGAAGAGGCCGCCGTCACCTCGCTGACCGCCCGGGCCAAACCGAAATCCGCCACTTTGACCTGGCCGGTTTTCGATATCAGGATGTTTTCCGGTTTGACATCGCGGTGGACAAAACCGGCGCTGTGGGCCACCGCCAGGGCGTCTAGCACTTGGGCCATGAAATCCAGAGCCTTGCCGACCGGCGGCAGGCCGGAGCCTTGCATCATGGTGCGCAGGTTGGAGCCTTCGACCAGTTCCATCACCAGGTAGGGCGCTTCGTTGTAGCTGCCCTGGTCGTAGACCGCCACTATGCACGGGTGGATCAGTTTGGCCGCCGCCCGGGCTTCGCGCCTGAAACGGTCAATGAACTCTTGGCCTTCGGCCAGGTGGGGGTGCAGCACTTTGACCGCCACTTCGCGGTCTAGGCGCTGGTCGTGGGCTCGGTAGACGGTGGCCATGCCGCCGCGCGCCAGGCGCGAGATGACCCGGTAGCGCCCATCAACGGTGGCGCCAATCAGCGGGTCTTGGGTGGTCGGTGGCACGGGGGCGATTTTACGCAACCCGGCGGGCCAATGGCTTACCGGCGCGCAGCAGGGCCGGACTCAGACCCGGCGGTTGACCACTTCGAGGGCCACCTTAGCCAGCCGGTCCTTGTCCGCCTGTTCTAGCCTGGCCCGCTCCAACGCCTCAAACGCCTGGTTGGCCTTGGCTTGGATAAGCGCCTCGTGAGCTTGAAGGGCGCCAGAAGAGATGATCAAGCCCCGCAGGTACAAAACGCGCTCATCAGCCAACGGCGCGTCGCCCCGCTGCAAAGCCCGGATGAAGGCCTCCCGATTCCTCGGATCGAGCCGTTGTAGGGTCAGGCCAACCAGAACCGTGCGTTTGCCCTCCAGCAGGTCGCCACCAGCAGGTCTGCCGGTCTCGGCCGGATCGCCGGTGGCGCCAAGCTGTTCGTCACGCAGATGCGAAGCCTCGCCCAATGGCAGGCCAAAGTCCAACATGACTTGGCAGTCTTCGAAACTGGCGCCGGCCGCCGCCGCGCCCAGGCCCAACGGCGTAGCTGCCGCGTAGCGAGACGACCTCAGCCGCACCACCTCCAGGGCCTGCTCGACTAGCTCATCTGGCGCCGGCATGTCAGCCAAGCGTGACCCGACCAACTCCAAATACTGGCCCAACACGACCTCCCAGCGGGTGGTCTCGTGCAGGCCAATCATGTATTCGCGGCGTTTGGCCGCGCTGACTCGGCTGACTGCCACGTGCAAGTAGCGTTCGGCTGAGAGCAGCCCAAAGTCACCAGTCACCAGGGCCAGCGACCTGCCGAAATGGACCGGGTCTCCGAGCCAGCCCTCTGCTCGGTGGCGCTTTTCTAGGTGTTTGGCGATCGCGTCCCGGCCGCGGCGGGTGTCGGCTCGGTCAACCAGGTCACCGTGGACCTGAGCGGAGTCATGAAAAATCTCCAGGGTTGCGGCCAGCAGGGCCAGATCCTGCAGGCTCATGGCCTCCGGTGACCGCCCGCCGCCGTGCGCCTGGTAGGCGGCGTGGATCAGGCGGGTGCGCAGCATTTTGCCGCCGGACCCGGCATATCTGCCTATCTCGGTCAAGATGGCAAACCCCGGCCCGGCGCCCTGGTGCTGCTCCCGGTTGGTGCCTCGCACACCTTCGCGGGCTTGTCCAACCAGCTCTAAGAACTGGGCTGGATCCGGGGGGGTATCCACCCGTCCAGCCTAGTGTGATGGGCTCATGGCGGCGGGTTTTGCCGCCAGCCGGGTATCTTTGGTCGCGATGAGTCCAAGTTTCCTTGACGCCCTGGCTAGCGGCGCACCGACTTTGTCTTTTGAGTTTTTCCCGCCCAGGGACGATGCCGGCGCCTTGGCCTTGGCCAAACAGGTCGCCTCCCTTGAGGCTCTGGCGCCCGATTTCGTCTCGGTGACTTATGGCGCTGGTGGTGGCCAGCATGACCACCGCCAGCGTTCAGTTGAGACGACCTTGTCGCTGGGGCAGATGACGGCGGCGCCGCGGCTAGCTCATATCGCCTTGGCCGGCCACGTTCGTGATGAGCTGGAGGCGCTGGTCGATCAGTTCTTGCAGGCCAAGGTGGCCGGCCTAATGGCGCTGCGCGGCGACCCGCCCGGTGGGCCGGGCCAACCCTGGGTGGCTCATGGAGGAGGTTTGACCTACGCCTGCGAGCTGGTGGCGATTATCCGCCAGCGGACCGACCTGCCCATCGGGGTGGCGGCCTTCCCCTACGGTCATCCCACCGCGCCGTCGCTTGAGTTCGACACCGAGGTTATGCGCATCAAACGGGCGGCCGGCGCCAACTTTGCCATCACCCAAGTGCTATTCGAGGCCCAGGCTTACGGTCGCATGGTTGAGCGCCTGGCCAAAGCTGGCGTTGGGATGCCGGTGATACCCGGCATCATGCCAATCACGCCGAAGTCATCAGTGGCCAAGCTGGAGCTGTTCTCCGGCGCGCGGCTGCCTACCAAGCTCAGGTCAGGGCTGGAGGCGGCGGCTGGCGATCTAGGGGCGACCAAGCAGGTCGGCGTCGAATGGTCAGCCCATTTGGTCGAGGATCTGCTGGCAGCAGGCGCGCCGGGGGTGCATTTCTACACGCTGAACTCTGCCTCCATCACAGCGCCGATTTGCCACCAAGCCGGTCTGGGGCCCAAGCGCCGATAATTGGTCGTCCACAGGCGGTGGTGCGGTCGGCCGGCATCGGCGCCAGGCTGGGGCCATGACAGTGCCCATCGTCCGCCAAGCCAGCGGCCCCGACGTCATCGCCTCCGTGCCTTATCACCTCGGTTTCATGCCAACCAACTCCCTGGTGGTGATCTCGCTCAAACCCCCGCGCGGCCGTCTGGGCATGATCAGCCGCTTTGACCTTGAGCCGGCCAGACAAGCCACCAACGGCGGGCAGGTGGCGACCCAAATCGCCTCCTACATCAAGGCTGAAGGCGGCACCGGGGCTTTTGTCATCCGCTTTGTCGATACCGCCACTTTGCCGGCCCGCCATGACTTGGCGGTCAGCCAGATGGTCAAGGTGCTGCGGCGAGAGCTGGACCGGATCATTTGCTGGGATGTGGCCGGCGATGCAATGACCGAATTGGATTCCGAAACCCTAACCGAGGTGGGTCCGGTCCACGCCGTCGAGGAACTGACTGGTACGCGCACTGCCGCCACTATGACCTCAATCGGCGCCACCTACCGGTCCAGCCGGGCGGAGCTGGCGGACTTGCCCAAGGTCGAGTGGAGTCAAGCCTGCAAGGCAATGCGGGCTGAAACCAGAGCCCGTGATGCCCGTCTGGAGGCGAGCCCGGCCCAGCTAACCCTCTGGCGCCAAGACAAAATCAGCCTGTGGCACGGCTGGTTGGAGCGCCTTGTCGCGGCGGGTGAAACCCTCGACCAAATCGAGGTGCCGCCCAATCTACTGGGGCAACTGGCCGCCCTACTGGAGGACTCGGCTGGGCGCGACGCGGTTGTGATTATGCTGGCCACAGGCCGCGACCCCGGTGTTGGCGACCTTAACCCGAAGCTCTTGAGCGAAAGGGTCGAACGCGCCATCACCGGTGCCATTGCCAACCCGGCCTACCGAACCAATGAGCGATATGCCGAAGTGGCGCCCAGGCTGCTCCGGCTGATGCTGGCCCACCAGGCCAAGGACCGGCGCGGGCCAGGTTTCGCTGTGATGGCCTGGGACGCCTGGTGGCATTCAGACGGCGCTCGGGCCGAGGTGCTGGCCCGCGCCGCCATGGGCTGCTCGACGGCGCCACTGCTGGCCATGATTGTGCTGGATTTGACCAACAGCGGCATCCTGCCGCAGGTTGTCCGGCTGGGCCGGGCCGGGAAAGGAGGGAAAGCGAGGAAGGCCAGCTAGCACTGCTAACCTAGCCCAGGTGAGTCAACTACTGAGTCCGCTTGACGCCTTCCACCGAGAAGACGGCGCCGTCCTGATCGATTTTGCCGGCTGGCGGCTACCGGCGCGTTTCGGTTCCGACCTGGCTGAACACCGCGCGGTGCGCACCGGGGCCGGGCTTTTCGACCTGTCCCATATGGCGCAAATCGACATTAGCGGCCACGGCGCGGGTGAGGGCCTTGATTATGCCCTGATGGGTAAGCCCTCGGCCATGGTGCTGGGCCGGGCTTCCTATTCGATGCTGCTAACCGAACAGGGCACAGTCATCGATGACCTGATCGTCTACCGCCTGGCAGATAACCGCTACTTCATTATTGCCAACGCCGCCAACCGCCAGGTCGTAGTAAGAGAGCTGACCCAGCGTCTGGACCACTTTGGCCTCAAGCCGGCCGATCTGACCCCGGGACGCGCCCTGGTGGCGGTTCAAGGCCCCGGTTCGCTGGCCATAATGCAGGCGGCTGGTTTCGACCATGCCGCCGCTTTGGGTTACTACCGGGCGGTCGAATCAGTTTTCGAAGGCACCGAAGTTGTACTGGCAAGGACCGGTTACACCGGCGAAAACGGCTTCGAAGTGGCCCTGCCGGCCCCAGCGGCCCCAGCCTTGTGGCAGGCGCTAGTCCAAGCCGGCCAGTCAGACCTGGTCAAATGCGGTCTGGCCTGCCGCGACTCGCTCAGGCTAGAAGCCGGTATGCCGCTATACGGCCACGAACTCGACCTTGAAACAACGCCAATCGAAGCCGGGCAAGGTTGGCTGCTGCGCCAAGACAAAGGCGAATACGTTGGCGGCGCGGCCCTGGCCGCGGCAAAACCAACCAAACACCTTGTTGGGCTGGTCGGCCAAGGACGGCGGGCGGCCCGCGAAGGCAGCGCCGTTCTAACTAACGGCCAGGTCGTGGGCCGGGTCACCTCCGGGGCGCTGTCACCCACCTTGGGTTACCCCATCGCCATGGCCTTCATTGCCGGCGAGCAGCCCAACCCCGGCGACAGCTACCAAATAGACATCCGCGGCCACCAGGCCCAATACGAAGTCGTCAAACTGCCGTTCTACACCAAGGAGAAGCCGTGAGCGTGCCACAGACCTACCGCTACACCAAGGACCACGAATGGATCGACGACCCGACCGGCGCCAGCGCCAAAGTCGGTATCACCGACTTCGCTGCCAACGCCCTGGGTGACATTGTCTTCGTCGACCTGCCGCAGGTCGGCGATGAAGTCGCGGCCGGCACCCAGTGCGGCGAAATCGAGTCGACCAAATCGGTCAGTTCACTCTTCGCGCCGGTCAGCGGCAGTGTCACGGCCGTCAACGAGGCTGTCATAGACGCCCCAGAACTGGTCAACGAGGCCCCCTTTGGCGACGGCTGGCTCTATCAACTGGCGCCGGACGGCTCCACCGGTGCGGACCTGCTGGACGCGGCGGCCTATGAGGCCACGCTGGCCGAGGCCGAAGACTGACCATGGCCGCCCCGCCCAACTCAGCGCCGAATACTGCAACCGACGCTTTCGCCCCGCGCCACCTAGGTTTGGACCAAGGCGCGCGTGAATTGATCCGTAAACGCCTGGGGCTTGAGGCCGTCCAGTCGATTGTGCATCAGGCTCTACCCAGGGACCTGTTGCAAGACGCCCCTGATATGGGCCAGCCTCTAACACCGGATCAGGCGCTGGCCCAGTTGCGCCAGCTGGCCGCCCGCAACCACCCGGCCAAGTCAATGATTGGCCTGGGTTACTACGGCACCGCCACACCGGCCGTGATCCAACGTTGCGTGCTCGAAGACCCCTCCTGGTACACCGCCTACACGCCCTACCAACCGGAAATCTCCCAAGGCCGGCTCGAAGCGCTATTCGTTTTTCAAACCATGATCAGCGAGCTAACCGGTCTACCCATCGCCAACGCCTCGCTCCTAGATGAAGGCTCGGCCGCGGCCGAGGCGATGACCTTGTGCGGCCGGGTCGACCGTGGCCGCCGGCCCCGTTTTGCCGTCGACTCAGATGTGTTCCCGCAGGTCATGGCGGTACTCGAAACCAGGGCCGGACCTTTGGGTTTCGAGCTGGTCAGCTTTGACCCTGTCACCGAGGCTTTGCCGGGTGACATTTGCGGCGCTCTGGTCCAATACCAGGGCACCTCCGGCCGGTTGGTTGACCTCGAACCGCTGGCGCAGGCCGCCCACCAGGACGGAGCCTTGCTGGTAGTGGCGGCTGATCCGTTGGCTTTGACGCTGCTTCGACCACCCGGCCAAGCTGGCGCCGATGTTTGTATCGGTTCGACCCAGCGTTTCGGTGTGCCAATGGGTTACGGCGGGCCGCACGCCGCCTATATGTCGGTGCGCCAGGATTTGGTGCGCCAGCTGCCCGGCCGGCTAGTTGGGCTGGCGGCCGATGCCGAAGGCCAGCCGGCTTATCGCCTCGCCTTGGTCACGCGCGAGCAGCATATTCGCCGCGAAAAGGCGACCTCGAATATCTGCACCGCCCAGGTGTTGCTCGCCGTCATCGCGGCCATGTACGGGGTCTGGCATGGGCCAGAAGGGCTCAAACGGATCGCCACTGAGGTCCACGCCAAGGCGACTGGTCTGGCCAGGGCGCTGGCCGGCATCGGCCACAAACCGACTAACCCAAGCTACTTCGACACCCTGCGTCTGAGGCTGCCTGGCAAAGCCAAAGCCGTCCGGGCGGCGGCTCGGCAACGTGGTCTGGCCGTCTGGGCAGCCGACGAAGACACCGTCCTGGTTTCGGTCGACGAAACCACTTCATTGGAGGATCTGGCCGTGGTGGTGGGCGCGGTGGGGCAGGCTCTGGTTTTGCCAACGCCTCTTGACCTGGACCTCGATGTGTCAGAGCTAAGCAGTGAAGGCCTGGCCGGGGTGCCGGCCGGGTTGCGGCGCCAAGGCCAGTTCATGCAGGAGCCGGTTTTCGCCGCCCATCGCACCGAACTAGCCATGATGCGTTACCTCAAGTCGCTGGCAGATAAGGACTACGCCTTGGACCGCGGCATGATCCCGTTGGGGTCATGCACTATGAAACTGAGCTCGGCCGTCGAAATGGCGGCGGTGACCTGGCCCCAGTTCGCCCAACTGCACCCCTTTGGGCCGGTTGAGGACGCTCAAGGCACCCTTGAGGTGATGCGCCAACTTAGTGCCGACCTACTGAGGCTAACCGGTTACGACGCGCTGTCGTTGCAGCCCAACGCCGGTTCGCAAGGCGAGTTGGCCGGCTTGCTGGCAATTCGCCGCTACCAGCTGGACTGTGGCGAGGATCGGCCGGTTTGCCTGATCCCAATTTCTGCCCACGGCACCAATGCGGCCTCAGCCGTGCTGGCCGGTTTTGAAGTGGTCGGTGTGGCGACAGACTCTTCCGGAGACATTTCGTTTGACGACCTGAAGGCCAAACTGGTGGCGCATGACGGCCGGGTCGGCGCCATTATGCTGACCTATCCCTCAACCCATGGCGTCTACGAAGCCGGTGTTGGTCAGGTCTGCGACATGGTGCACCGGGCCGGTGGGCAGGTTTACATCGACGGCGCCAACTTCAACGCCCTGGTCGGTTGGGCCAAGGCCGGGCATTTTGGCGGCGACGTTTCCCATCTGAATCTGCACAAGACCTTCGCCATCCCTCATGGTGGCGGCGGCCCCGGGGTTGGCCCAGTGGCGGCCAAAGCCCACCTGGCGCCCTATTTGCCTGGACACAGCCTGGTCGATGTGTCGCTGGGCGGGGCGCCGCCGTCGTTGACATTCGGGGCGGTGGCGGCCTCGCCTTTCGGCTCGCCCTTGGTACTGCCTATCAGCTGGGCTTATATCAAGATGATGGGCGCAGCCGGTATGCGCCAAGCCACTGAGGACGCGGTTTTGGCAGCCAACTACGTCGCGGCCGAGCTGGAGGACAACTACCCGGTGCTCTATCGCGGGCCGGGCGGTTGGGTGGCCCATGAATGCCTGCTTGACCTGCGAGAAATGACCAAGCGCACTGGAGTGACGGCCGAGGACGTAGCCAAGCGCCTAATGGACTATGGCTTCCACGCGCCCACAATGGCCTTTCCGGTGGCCGGCTGTCTGATGGTCGAGCCAACCGAATCGGAGAACCTGGGGGAGTTAGACCGGTTTATTGCGGCGATGTTGGCCATCGCTGGGGAGGTTGAAGCAGTGGCCGATGCCGGCGCGTCAGTCGCAGAATCGGTCTTGCGTCGTTCGCCCCACACCGCCGCGGTGGTCTGCGCCGACGAATGGTCCAGGCCCTACCCGCGCTCCTTGGCCGCCTACCCTGCGGGGCAGGTCGACGGCAAGTACTGGCCGCCGGTGGGGCGGGTCGACTCAGCCCTGGGCGACCGCAACCTGATCGCCCGCATGTCGACCTAGCGCCCGAGTTTGACACCGGGCCCAGGAGTGCGGCATCGGCCGGGGGAAAGGGCTATTCGTGGTCGGCGTGGTGGACCAGGCGGCTGGCGTAGAGCCGGGTCTCAGAGCGGTTCATGAAGAATTTGCCCAATTCAGCTGTGATGGTGGGTATGACCGAAAGCCCAATCACGATCAGCCAATGGTCCAAGCCCAGCGTGGTCAAACCAAAGTGCACACCAACCGGCCCAATCAGCACAAACAGGCCAAAGAGCGCAATCATCGACAGGGCGGAATAGCTCAGCCGCGGGTTGTCCAACAAAGTCCGCCTGAAGATCGAACGGCGCGATCGCACAGTGTAGATATGCAGAATCGAGGTCCAGCCAACCACCAGGAAGCACATGGTCTGGCCCAGCTTCTCACTGGGTGGGTGAGTCGAGGACAAAACCACGTTTGCGCCCAGCAGAAAAGCCACCCAACCAACCGCCACAAAGGCGATGATCTGTTTGATGATGACGAAATGCAGGCCCTGGAAAAGCGACTCGTTGCGGCCTATCGGTGTGCGCCGCATGATCCGGGGGTCAGATTTCTCCCGGGCCAGTGAGATGCCCGGTATGCCGTCGCCCAGCACGTTGATCAGCAGCAGCATGATCGGTGTTAGCGGCATACCCCAGGCGAAGAGCTGGGCGCCCAGCATCAAAACAATCTCAGAGAAGTTGCAGACCAGCAGGAAATAGACGGTTTTGCGGATGTTGGAAAAGACTCCACGACCCTTGTGGACGGCCTCGACAATAGTGGAGTAGTTGTCGTCGGTCAGGATGACATCAGCGGCGGATTTGGCCACTTCGGTGCCGGCCACACCCATGGCCACGCCAACATCGGCCGCCTTCAGCGCCGGGGCATCGTTGACGCCATCTCCGGTCATGGCGACCACCTCGTCATGCTCCTGCCAGGCTTCGACAATCCTGATCTTGTCCTCCGGCGAGACCCGGGCGTAGACCGAATACTGGGTGACGTTGTCAATCAGGTCATCGTCGCTCATCTCGGACAGTTCCAGGCCGGTCATGGCTTGGTCGCCTAGGGCCAGTAGGCCAATTTCGCGGCCTATGGCGGCGGCCGTGACGGCGTGGTCGCCGGTAATCATGACAGTGCGAATGCCGGCCTTCCTAGCCTTGGCAATGGCCATGGCGACTTCCGGTCGCGGCGGGTCGATAATGCCAACAATGCCTTCGAAGTCGAGGTCTTGCTCAAGTTCGCCCAGGCGGTCTTCGGGCGGCAGGGTGTCAACGCGCTTGGAGCCGAGCGCAAATATGCGCAGCGAATCGTTGGCGAAGGCGTCATGGTGCCTGTGGCGCCGGTTGGTCGCCTTGCGGATGGCGTCATTGGGCAACAGGTCTGGGTAGACATTGGGGGAGGGGGCGGCGAAGGGGACATGGTCAAAGGCCCCGATCGTCAAGACCAGAAACCCGCCGGCAGGGTGCTGGTGAATTGAGGTCGACATTTTCCTCTCAGAAGAAAAGGCGATCTCCGCCACCTGCGGGAACTTGGTTTCGAGGGCGGATTTTGAGCCGCCCTTGTCCAGCAGCAGGTGAATCACGGCGGCTTCAGTCGGAGAGCCAATGACCTTGACCGTGCCATCAGGCTGGGCCTCGTCGGTGGCGTGGGCTGATAGAGCGTAGCGCTCAATAAAGGCCATCTGATTGGCGGTGAAGTCAGATTCGGCCGCAAACGGATCCGCCCCTTCGATCCACAGTCGTTTGATCGTCATGCGGTTTTGGGTCAAGGTGCCGGTTTTGTCGGTGCAGATGACCGAGGTTGAGCCCAGGGTCTCAACCGCCGGTAGTTTCCTGATCAGGGCGTTTTTCTTGACCATCTCGGTGACGCCATGGGCCAAGGACAAGGTCACAATCAAAGCCAAAGTTTCAGGCACGGCCGCCACGGCCAGGGAAATGGCCACAAAGACCATGTACCAAAGGTCATCGCCCTGCAAATAGCCCACCAGGAACAGGGTTAGGGCTGCGATCACGGCGACGGAGGATATGACCCTGCCAATATTGTTGATCCGGTTTTGCAGCGGTGTGGTCAATCGTTGGGCGTTGTTGAGGTAGCCGGCGATATGCCCCATCTGGGTGAACATGCCGGTGGCGGTGACAATAGCCTTGGCCCGCCCGCCTGTCACCAGGCAGCCAGAAAAGACCATATTGGTCTGGTCAGCCACTGCCACTTTGCCTTCAAGTACGGCCTGGGCCGATTTCTCCGTCGGTTCGCTTTCCCCTGTCAGCGACGACTCGTCAACCGCCAGATCGGTCGAGTCCAATAGCCTGGCGTCAGCCGAAACCAGGTTGCCGGCCTGTAACTGGACCACATCGCCCGGCACCAACTCGGTCGAGTCAACCTCCAGCACCAACGAGTCCCGCAGCACCAAAGTGGTAGGCGAATTAAGGTCTTTGAGCGCCGCTAGGGACTTCTCTGCGCTTCTTTCCTGTGAAATGGCCAGTGCCATATTCAGAATGATAATACCGGTAATCACAATGAATTCGACAAAGCCGTGGCCCTGGAAAATGCCCATAAGGAGTGACAGCAACGCCGCAATTATCAGGATTATGGTAGTGACGTCTTTGAGGTTGTGAATAATCTTGGAGAGTATCGATTCGGCCTCTTGCTCATCGAATTGATTCCGACCATACTTGGCCTGACGGTTGGCGATAACCGCAGATGGCAGGCCTGTTTCGGCATTAGAGTCGAACTTGGCGAGAACAGCTGCGGTGTCCAAATCGTAGAATCTCTCCAAAAGTACGTCCTCCAGTTATTTCTTGTGTTAGATACAATTCAATGCCCCAGCGGGCAAAGAACACCGCCTTCGCCGCTGGCGAAATGATCGGTTGGGCTGAAGGATAGCGTATCGCTTAGGGCGATCACAAACCCACCGTCACCTAGGCGGCATTTTGGCGCCGTGGCAGCTCAAGACCTACTTAGGGCTCGAGGTCAAGGCTGATCGCGTCCCCGGGCACCTCAGGCAATCCTGGCACCGGCGCCGGCAAGGCCACCAGGTCGATGACCACAGCCTGGGCGGCAAAAGCCCGCTCTTTGGCTGGTGTGGTCACCAAAACCCGCGAACCAACCGGCAGGCCAACTAGGCCGGCAAAGACCGTGACGGTCTCACCGGCGTCGCTTGGCACCACGATCGGGGTGGGGCCCTGCCCATCTTGCCAAGTTGAGCCGCCGTCCACGCCGTTCCAATCGACCGCGGCGTAGTGGACCAGCACTTGGTCGCCAGCGGCGACTTCATCACCGGTTCCAGTGGCTAAGACCTGTACGGTGAATTCCTCGGGCGGTTCAACCCCGCCTGGCACCGAGACTTTGGCCTCATGCCCCAAGGCGCCATCGATTTGCGGACCAACGGTTTCGTCGGTCGGTTTGGCGTCGTCTTGGGCTTGGAGATCCTTGGCGAATTTCTCGATTAGCTCCATGTAGATAACTGAGGTGGTACCAGCCTCGGCGCCGAGGGTGGTGTTGAGCTCAGCCAAGCCAGGGGGTACCACGGCCAGCAGCTTCGAACCGACCTTCTGGCCAACAACAACGCGGGACAAGGCCAAAACCGGGCCTTGAGTGCCCAGGGGGAAGACCATAGTCTGCCTGGTGCCCCAGCTGTTGAAGCCGCCCAACGGTTCGGTTTCGCCCCAACTCCAGGCCACAAAGGCGACCGAAACCAGGTCATTCTCACCGACCACGTCGCCGTCGCCTTCATCACCCTGGACCTGGACCTGCAGCGAGGTGGGCGGGTCAATATAGGGAGACGGTGGTTCTGGCGTGGGGGATTCCTCCGGCGGGGCCTCGTCGCCCTCCTCCGGTGGTGCGATTGGCGCCTCGTCTTCCGGCGGCGTTGGCGTAGGCGATTCGGCGCCCTCTTTCAGTGGGTAGGTGACAGTGGGCGTGAGGCCCTCTTCGGCCTGGACCTGGGGCATTTCTTCGGCTTTGACGCTCATCCCGGTTTTGTCGCCCAGCGGCGTGGCCGATGGCGCCGGCGCCGGGTTGCCGGAACAGCCCGCCAGGGCCAACAGGCCGGCCAGCGTCAAGACACCGGTAACTCTTACGATTGAACGCACGTTTCCTCCACTTTGCCGTTTGATTGGCCCCTACATAATAGGGGGTTGGCCGCCCTGCACCGGCCTATGGTGGCTACGCGACATCGGCCCGGCTCGCCCCCACCGGAAGCGAACCGGGCCAAAGGCACTAGATAGGGCGGCTAGAAGGCCGGGATAACCGAGCCGTCAGTCCAGGTGTCGACAATGAACTGCTTGACTTCGGGGCTGTGTAGCAGTTCGTTGAGTTTGACCAAGCCCGGGCTGTCTTTGTCGCCAGCGCGAACCACCAACATATTGGCGTAGGGGTTGTCCTGGCCGTCTTCCAACATCAGGGCGTCAGACGAGGGCATGAGCCCAGCGTCGATGGCGAAGTTGCCGTTGATGACGGCGTAGTCGAAGTCCGGAAGGGACTTGGGTAGCAGCTGCGGGTCAATCTGGGTCAGTTTGACGTTGTTGGGGTTGTCTGCCAAATCGTCAATGGTCGGGTCGCCTTCGGTTTGGGCCAAAGTGAAGACGCCGGCGGCTTCGAGCAGCCTGAGCCCGCGGGCCTGGTTGGCCGGGTCGTTGGAGACGCCAATCATGGCGCCATCGGGCACCGCGGTCAGATCAGTGTGCTTTTCCGAATAGACGCCAAGCGGCTCAATATGCACGCCCTCGAAGGCGTAGAAGTCGTAGTTGAACTCTTCCATCTGGGCTTCAAGGTACGGCAGGTGCTGGAAGTAGTTGCCGTCGATTGAGCCTTCGTTCAGGCCGGTGTTCGGCAGAACATAATCGGTGAACTCGACAATATCGAGCTTCAGGCCAGCCTCGGTGGCCAAGTTCTCTTTGACAAATCTGAGGATTTCGCCATGCGGTGTGGGGCTGGCGCCAATCTTGAGTTCAGTCGCGGCCTTGTCCTCAGTGGTACCTCCACCATCGTTGCCGCTATCGGAGCCGCAGGCGCCAAGGGCAAGGGCGGCAGCCAACCCGAGGGCCAGGCTGGCGCCAATTGTCTTACTGGTCTTCTTCATGCTCTGTCTCGCTTTCGTTTCGTTTGGCTGGTTGGGTTGAGAGTTGGAGTCACGCCGGTGCCGGATGGCGCTAGCGAGTGTGGTCAAGCCGGCGGACCAGAAGGTCGCCAAGTAGTTGTACCACTTCGACCAGCACCACTACGACCACCACCACCATGACAAAGATGTCGGGTTGGTTGCGGGTGTAGCCGACGTTGTAGACCAGGTCACCCAGGCCGCCAGCGCCAATCGTGCCGGTGATCATCGAATAACCGATCAAAGTGATGTAAGTAACAGTGGCCGCGGCCACCAGAGAAGGGGCGGCTTCGCGCACGGCGATACCCCAGGAGATGCGCCATCTTGACGCCCCGGCCATCAGCGCGGCTTCGATTTTGCCCAGTTCGACCGAACGGATCGAGTTTTCAGCCAGGCGGGCGTAAAACGGAATACAGCCGACCGCTAGCGGCGGGATCCCGGCTTGCCAGCCAATAATCGAACCCAGCAGGGCCCGGGTAAAGCCAATCAGCAGCAGCATCAGGACAATGAACGGGATGGCCCGGCCCAGGTCAACGATGATTGAGGTGATTCGGAAAATGGTGCGTTGAGGTCGAATACCGACCGGTGAGGTCGCCCAAACGGCCAGGCCAATAGGCAATCCGACGACCACGCCAATCAGGCAGGAGATGGTCACCTGGCCAAAGGTCTGGAGAATGGCCGGCCCAATCTTCTCCCAGAACAGTGAGTTGCCGAAATAACTGCCATGGTCGACCACGGCCGCCAACCAGGTGCTCATTCGCCACCCCCATCGGGGCTGGCCACATGCAGGCCTTGCCGGCGCAGGGTCTCGATCACCCGGGAGCGGGCTGACTGGTCGACCTCCAATTGGAAACGGCCCACCCTCTCACCGGCCAGGGTTTCGAGCGTACCGGTGTGGATGGATGTGTCCTCGCCCAGGTCAGCCAGCAGTTTCAAGACCTCGCGAATGGAGTTTTCGGCTGAGGAGAACGACACTTCGAGCGTGGCTTTGGCCGAGCCAACCGGCGAAACCGCCAGCGGGATCAAATCCCGAGCCAAAACCGTGCCGTACTGTTTGACGACCTCGCCAATTGATCCGCTTTGGGCCACCCGGCCGTGGGCCAACAAGGTCACGGCGTCACAAACCTGACGCACAACCGCCATTTCGTGGGTAATGATCAGCACTGTCAGGCCAAGTTTGGCGTTGAGGTCGCGGATCAGCTCAAGCACCTGGCGGGTGGTGGCCCAGTCCAGCGCGGAAGACGGCTCGTCGCATAGCAGCACCGTGGCGTCACCGGCCAAAGCCCTGGCTATGCCGACCCGCTGGCGCTGTCCACCGGACAGCTGGGCCGGATAGGCCTTGGCTCTTTCGGCTAGCCCAACCAGCTCGAGCAGGTCCATGGCCTTGGCCACAGCCTGGGCCTTGGAGGTGCCCACGACCAGTTGCGGATAGGCCACATTTCCCAGGGCGGTACGCGAATCGAACAGGTTGTCGTGCTGGAAAACCATGCCAATGCGGCGCCGACGCTGGCGCAGGGCGGCCCCGGACAGGCCAGTAATGGCCTCGCCGTCAATCGAGACGACGCCGCTGGTCGGTTGTTCCAGGCCGGTGAGGCAACGAATCAAAGTTGACTTGCCGGCACCAGAAGGACCAACAATGCCGTGGATTTGGCCGTCCGGAATGGCTAAATCGAGCCGATCAAGGGCGTGGACCGGTCCGTCGGCAGATCTGAAGACCTTGGTTAGGGCTCGCAGCTCAATCACGGATTGTCCTTACCTGACACAGATGGCTCTTACTTGGCAGCGAATGATGCGCGGCTGGGCATAGCAGCCTTTGGGCGCCGGGGAATGGGGCGTTTCCTCTCAGCCGCGCCGGGGCATTCGGGCAGGCATGACCGCCTGTGGGATGGACATTGAGACCCGGCTGCGCTGATGCACCCGACTATTGAACCACAGATGGCCAGCCCGGTCAGCAGAGGCTATTTCGGCTGGCAAAAGGTGTTCTACCAATGGGAGGTGTGAAATAGGTCACAAAACAGGTAGTTTCCGTGGTGGTGGCCTTTGGTCGGATTGCCGGTCGGTTCGAGCCGCCTGGGCCAAAGAGTAGTCTTTGGCTGATCAGGTCCATTCGTGGCGGCCCGCCTTGGCGCTGAGACGTTAGGAATCACCCCCGTATGCGAGCACTGGTTTGTGTCGCCTCAAAGCACGGCTCCACCCTCCAGGTGGGCCAAGCGATTGAACGACGCCTGGCCGCCCATGGCTTGGAGGTTGACCTGATGTCACCAGAGGCGGTCACAAGCCTGGAGGGCTACGACGTGGTGGTGCTGGGTTCGGCTCTCTACGCCAACCGGATGATGCCGGCGATGGCGGCCTTCACTCACCGATGGGGCGAAGCCTTGGCTCGCCTGCCGGCCTACCTCTTCACCTCCGGGCCGCTTGACCCCGGTCCGGTCGACGGCATCCCCTTGCCCAGGGACGCTCGTGACCTGGCCGCCTTTATTGGCGCGCGCGAGGCCAAGCTGTTTGCCGGCTCCATGGCGCCGGCTGGCCTCAAAGCCACCGAACGGGCAGTTATGCGCATGATCGGTGCGCGCGGTGGTGACTACCGTGACTTCGCCCAAATCGAAGAATGGGCCGACGCCATCGCCCGCTCTACCGGCCAAACTGCGTGAAGCCGCCCCCCAAGCGCTATCTTTGGTTCGCACTTACCGGTGTGTTAGACAACTCCCTGGCAGGGTGATGCCCTGTTGAAATGAAGGATGACCCAATGAGAAAGCTAGTCTTTGTCGTCACACTGGCCGCGGTCGCGGCCCTGACCTTGGCGGCCTGCAGCTCCAGTGAGCCAGCGCCATCGGCCGAGGCCAAAACCGAAGCGACACTGCCCACCGTCGCCTTCGACGAGGCAGGGGTGCCGTCGATCGAGATCCCGGCGGACGCCGCGCCCCCAACCGAACTGGTGGCCGAGGTCTTGTCCTCAGGCACCGGCCCGGCAGTCGAAGTGGGCCAGAGCATTACGGTTCATTACAGTGGCTGGCTCTGGGCTGACGGGACGCAGTTCGACAGTTCATGGGAGCGCGGCGAGCCATCCACCTTCCCCCTGATCGAAGGTGGCTTGATTGACGGCTGGGTCAAGGGCCTGGACGGCCAAAGCGTGGGCAGCCAAGTTCTACTGGTGATCCCGCCGGAAATGGGCTACGGCGCTGGTGGAGGCGGAGGCATACCCGGTGATTCCACGCTTGTGTTTGTGGTGGACATACTGGCGGCCCAATAGTCATCCAGGGTTGGCCTCGAGCCACTGGCTGATCTGGGCGGCTTGGGCTTGAAGCGCCTTGAGCACGTTCTCGACCCCGGCCTGCTCTATGACACGGCCAAAAAGCGGCACCGCCGCCTTGACATCGCCTTCGACAACCAGCTGGCAACCCTGTTTTGACCGGGTCAGATGCGCTTGGCCTTCCAAGGCAACCGGGGCGCCGGTGATTTCTCCGGCCAAAGAGGCCTGTCGGTTGCCGTTAGCGTCCGGCGGCTGCCAAACCATGGCCTGGCGCAGCTCCAAATTGGCAGGCGCCAGCGACTTCAGGCCCTGCGGCAGATCCTCGGCCTGGACCGGTCCGCGCGCGGTGACGGTAAAGGCGCCATCGGCCGAATGGCGCACTGTGGCCTGCGCCGCTTCGGCGCCGCCCATGGCGGTGGCGACAAACTCGGCGTCCCCCAGCAACTGGGCGACTTGGTCAGGTGGGGCCAGGAAATCGAACTGGGCCGACAAGCGCATGGTCACCAGGCTACGGCAGGAAAGCGCAACCCAACTAAGCTAGCCGCGTGTCGACTTTGGGTTCGATCCTGCGGGATCAGGCCGCCTTGCCGGCTGATGAGGCCGAGTGGCTCCAGCGCCTTACGGCCGAATGGCAAATTGTCGCCGATCTGGCTTTCGCCGATCTGGTGCTGTGGGTACCGGTGGAAAAGGCCGGTTTCGTGGCGGCCGCGCTGCGCCGCCCACTGACTGGCTCAACTATGCACTACGACGAGGTGGTTGGGGTTGTCGCCAGCCCGGCCCAGGCCAAGGACCTATCTGACGCCCTGACCTTGGGCATGATCCAACGGCACCACGAGCCACGCTGGAACGGGGCCTACGGAGTGCGTGAGGAGATCGTTCCAGTTGGCTACCAGGGGCGGTCGATCGCCGTGGTGACTTCGCACGGCAACCTCGGGGCCGTACGCGCCCCGAGCCGTCTAGAGATCAACTACGTCGAAGTGGCGGACGAGCTTATCGGCATGATTGCCCGCGGGGAGTTCCCGGCCACCACCGCGCCGACCGGTTCGACCCGCCACAACCCCAGGGTCGGTGATGGCATGGTCCGCCTGGGCACCGAGGGGCAGGTCATCTACGCCAGCCCCAACGCCATTTCGGCCTTTCATGGTGCCGGTCTGGTGGCCGACCTGACCGGCACAGTCCTGGTCGAGGTGCTAGCAGACGCGCTGCGCGGATCAAGCCAAGTCGACGAGGCCCTTCCGGTTGTGGCTATGGGCCGGGCGCCGTGGAACACCGAAGTCACCCTGGGCGGAGTTACTTTGGCGCTGCGCTCGGTGCCCTTGACCAATCGGGGCATCAGGACTGGGGCGGTGCTGTTGTGCCGCGACGTGACGGAACTGAGGCGCTCTGAACTGGAGTTGATGACCAAAGACGCCACCATCCGCGAAATCCACCACCGGGTCAAGAACAACCTTCAGGCCGTCTCGGCCCTGCTGCGGTTGCAGCAACGCCGCTCTACCAACCCCAGTGTCGAATCGGCTTTGGGGGAGGCGATCCGGCGGGTCTCGACAATCGCCACAGTCCATGACACGTTGTCAATGTCGCTGTCGGGGCAAGTCGATTTCGACACGGTCTTTGGCCGGACCTTGCGGCTGGCGGCTGATGCGGCCGCCGCCGGCATCAAAGTGCAAACGGTCCAAGAGGGTTCCTTTGGCCGGGTTGGCGGTGACGACGCCACTATTATCGCCATCCTGCTAACGGAACTGGTGACCAACGCCGTGGCGCACGGGTTGGCGCCATGTGGTGGTGGCACCGTGTGGATCAACGCCACCCGCAGCGGCATGGAACTTGAGGTTTCGGTCGCGGACGATGGCGTGGGGTTGCCCTCAAAAGGGGCCGCCGCCATGAGCGGCTTGGGTATGCAGATTGTCGAAAGCTATGCCACCGGTGAATTGGGTGGCTCAATTGAGTGGTTGCCTCGCCCTGGCGGCGGAACAGAGGTCCTGGTTCGCGTCCACCTGAGAGAATAAAACGAAGGCCTGAAAATTGCTCTAGGCGCCGCCTCGAAAAAGCGTGTTAGCGATAACAAAACCGGCAAAAACGGATGAATACTACCGGGGCCGAATAACGTCAGGCGGCTCGCCTGGCGCGGGCTGTGCGCCGCTTGAGGGCGCGACGCTCATCTTCGGAAAGCCCTCCCCAAACACCGGATTCTTGATTATTCTCAATGGCCCATTGCAGGCAATCCCCGCCCACGTCACAGCGGGCACAGACCGACTTGGCGGATTCGATTTGTGCAAGCGCTAGACCAGCGTTGCCGACTGGAAAGAAGAGTTCGGGGTCCTCTGAAAGACACGCCGCCGCGTGGCGCCAATCCATTGTTGCTCCTGTTTCGGGTGAGGTTCGTCTGGCGGCGATCCTCCGGGCTGAACACGCGATACCCTGACACACGGTTGAAGGCTTTGACAAGGGTTTTGTTGTGTGAATTACGTCACATTTGCTAATGCCCCAGGTAGAGCGGATGTAGCGGCTTGAACGGTAGTAAAACGACTCAGCTGGACCACTAGTCCGCGGCCCGGAACCCGCTGTTGGGTGGCTGTGTCGGTGATCAGTTTTAGCCCCAGGGCGGCCGCCGCGCCGGGCAGGCTAGGCCAGAGCACCAGGCCGGTTGGGTGGGCCTGAAATAACGAGGCCGGTCCGCGAAATGACGCTGCCATGGTCGCGGTCAGGGCCCCAATTAGGATCCCGCGCCGCGGCAAGACTGGTGGCATATCCTCGGCCTGATCGAGGTTGTCCGCCAGCACCACGGCGCCAGATTCAAGAGCCTTGAGCGTTTGAGGCCACGGGTCGAGTCCCACCGCGGTGACGGCTTTGAGACCCGCTAACTTGGCCTGGGCGGCCAGGGCCGCCAGCACAGTGGAACGACCTGAACCGGGGGGTCCCAAGATGGCAACCGGCCGGCCCGGCACCAAATCAAGGGCCACTGGCAGTCCCAGTGGTCCTCCCAGCCCCCACCACAGCCGGCGCCGATTCGGTGGCGGTAGATCGGCCAGGCTGACCCGGCTAGGCGGCGACAGTAACCGCGGCGGTGGGCCTGGCCCGGCGGCGGTGGTCTTGACAGGGCTGTCCAGACAGGCCAACTGGACTTCTGCGGCCTGACCTGGCCTGGTGTATACACAGCGACCAGGGGTAGAGCGCTGGCCAGCAAACTGGCGGTCCAGTCCCAAGGCCAGATCCTCGGCTGCGTCAATAGTGGGCAGCACAAGTCGTTGGGGGAAGCCGTTGAGATAGCGGGACGGTTTGGCTGGCCCGGTTACCACCACCCACCAGCCGTCTTTCAGGCCGGTGAGGGAATCTAGCGGTGGTCTTTCGGCGCCCGGCGTGATTTGGTCAGCCAAGGCTTCGACACCGTCAAGCACCACCACCTGGGGCCGGCTATCCGGCGCCGGGGCCAGGGAGTCGAGCCAAGAGGTGATGGCTGGCCCGTTGGGCGCCACCACCGAACCGAGGGCAGGGTTGTAGCGCAGGGCGGCGAATCTGGTCGCGTTGTCGGTGATTAGGTGGGTTTGCCAGCCGGCGGCCAGCGTGGCGGCGGCCACGGTCACGGCGGCTGTGGTCCGGCCGGTGCGCGGCGCACCAAGGATGGCCAGGTGGCCGTCGGCCGGTGACAATCGCAGGCTGCCCTGGTGCTGGTGGGCCGGCAGGTCAGCCAGGCCCACTGGCACCGAGTCAGTCCGATTGGCCGGATCTGCTGGTCCTACCGCATTAGCCAGGTCGTCAAGCTGACTGGTACCAATCAGCGCTGGCAGGGGTGGAAGCCATGGTGCCGCCTGGGGGCTCAAACTGGCTGCCTCGGCCGCCTGTTTGATCTGCTTGACCAGGCGAGTGGCGCCTGGTCCGGCTGGTCTTGGCGGGGTGGTCCACCGATCTGGCCAGGTGATCGCCGCGGCTGGCCGGGCCGGGTGGCCACCTGGCAGGGCGGCCCTGAAGTGGATGGCCGGCCGGCCAGCAGAGGCGAGTACCGCGCTGCCCGGTGCTGCCGGGTCGATTGACATGGCCCTTGTGTCACCCAAGACATCAAGGGAGTCTGCTTCGGTGGCCACCCGGAAACAGATTCGAAGCGGCAGGTTGGCTCTGAGCTGGGCAGAGACAGCGCCAGCCGGCCGCTGAGTGGCCAAGACCAAAAACATGTCCAGCGAACGACCTTGCGCCGCCAGGCGCTCGAGGGCGGCGCCGGCGCTGGGAATGGTCTCAATCAAAGTCCGGAACTCGTCGACCACCACCATCAACCTCGGTGGACGCAGCTCGGTCGGCAACTGGGCCATCTTGGCCGCTCCGGCCTGGTCCAACAGCCGTTCGCGCCGCAGCAACTCGGCTTCAAGGGAAGTCAGGGCCCGTCGTGAGGCGGCCGTGTCAAGGTCGGTAACCAGGCCAACCAGATGCGGCAGGCCGGTCAGGTCCGCAAAGGTTGCCCCACCTTTGTGGTCGATACCCACAATCACCAGCCGGTCCGGTGACATCGCCGTGGCCGCCCCCAGCATCAAACTGCGCAGGAACTCCGATTTGCCTGACCCAGTGGCCCCTGCCACCAAGATATGTGGCCCGTCGCGGGCCAGATGCAGGCGAAAGGCGCCGCCGGTAGCCAGGTGACCCAAGTCAAGGCAGGGCTCGTCCCGCCGCCAGCGGTCCGCCAGGTCCGGAGCCAAGACCGTCTTGGCCGGGTAAGTCGTCGTAGCCGGCTGGTTGAGGCCGGCCGCCTGACGCGACAGACGCTCGGCCGTGCCCGGCCCAATTCCTGCCACCAGGACCGGCGCTGCCCCATCGACCCGCATCGCGACCAGACCAAGGCCGGCCGGGCGGACCGCGACATGGACAGGGCGGCCATCACCGGGACCGGATTGCCAGGTGAAGTGGTCATCTTCTTGCCCAATTACGGTGGCTTGGCCTTCCCCGGCCGTTTCAAGGGAACAAAACCGGGCCCACTGCCACCGTTTCGATTTGGGCACAGCTAGCCGCGATTGGCCGCCGGCCCAGGCCCGGATAACGGCCATGGCCGCCACAGCTGGGCCATGGACAGCCAGGTTGTGACCGGGCGCCAGGTAGCGATTCTGGGCCAGACCCTCGACCTGTTCCGTCCAGACCGGCTTGCGGCTAGCCCCTTTGATTGCTCCAAAGCTGGCTGTCAGACCGCCGGCCAGCGGCATCAGCGCCCACAATGGGTTGCGCGTCAGGGCCAGCATCAGCCCACCCATTATCACGGCCGTCAGTGCTGGCGCTAGCCAGGCCCGTCGGCTGCCAAACTGACGCCCGCCGCCCAGGGCTGAGCCGGCCGGTCTTGGGGCCAGTTGGCCGCCCGCGGCACGGCCGGGCGAGGGTTGGGGCCAGGCCGGACCTGGGCCCCCCTGGCCTGTTTCGGTGCTGACGGGGCAGCTTTGACCGCTGGGCGCCTTGTCCAACAGCCAAACTGAGTCCACCACCCGAACCAATTGGCCGCGCTCAATAGGCCGCCGCCGTTGGCCCAGGCGGCGCCAGCGCACCTGCAGCCGGCCGCGGTTTTGGCGTACCCGGCCAGTCGAAACCTGTCCGGCTGCCCGCCGTTGCCAGTACAGGCCTTGGTCACCACCAACTAGTTCGACCGGACCGGTTTCCTGGCCTGGCGGCGCCACCATGGTGCCGGGCGAAGCCCTGGTGCGTAGCCCGGCATGGATCCCACCCAAGGCCACCAAGCACCAGGTGCCAGGTGCGGGGGCCTGGACCGGATCTGGCCGATCGCTGACCAGACAGCCGTTAGCCAGCGGGGCCAGGCCCAGCACTGAACCACCGCTGAGCTGGGCCTGACCCACGAACCAAGGGTGCGCCAGGCACTGACTGGCCACCTGCGTCATCAGATCCTGCCAAGTGGTACCAGGCTCGGCCCAATAGTCGTGCTGATCTAGGTGTTGACAGCGCAGTGTCAGGCGCATGATCGGATTGTTGACCAAAGCCAACGCCTCCGCCACCAGGCCTGTGGACAACCACAGGTACTAGGCCCAACTACTGCCCGCCTTTGTGCACTCCCGCCGGCCAAGACACCCAATCTGCCGGACCACAGCCTCGCCTAACCACAGCCTCGCCGAACCACAGTCTCGTCGAACCACAGCCTCGCCGAACCACAGCCTCGCCGAACCACAGTCTCGTCGAACCACAGCCTCGCCGAACCACAGTCTCGTCGAAACTAGGGTGCTGACCTGCCCCTTCACCGCGAGATCGAGCTTTCGCATAATGCCAAGAGTCCTAACCGCGCCTAGTATTGAGGTCATGGCCGGCGAGTTTTTCACAAGTCAGCTGCGCGCCCTGCGCCAGACCTTCGCCTCGATTGAGCAGGTCAGCGACCCAGAGGGTCTACGCCACAGCATTTCAGAACTAGAGCAAAAGGCGGCCGTGCCGGGCCTGTGGGATGACCCGGAACGGGCTCAAAGCATCACCGCCCGCTTGTCGGTGGCCCAATCGAACCTGGATAAGCTGACCCGGATGGGCGGCCGAATCGACGATCTGGCCGTCCTGTCTGATCTGGCCGAAGAGGGCGATGACGCGGCCACGCGCGAAGAGGCCCAAACTGAGCTGGCCGCCATCCAGACCGACCTGGCCGAAATGGAAATCAAGACGTTGATGTCCGGGCCATACGACCAACGTGCCGCCGTTGTGAACATCCGCTCAGGAGCTGGCGGCGTCGATGCCGCCGATTGGGCGGAGATGCTGCTGAGGATGTATCTGCGCTGGGCTGAGCGGCATGGCTATGCCACCAAGGTGTTGGACACTTCCTATGCCGAGGAGGCCGGATTGAAATCGGCCACATTCGAGGTCGACGCGCCATTTGCCTACGGCAAGCTTTCGGTCGAAGGCGGCACCCATCGCCTGGTCCGGATTAGCCCATTTGACAATCAAGGCCGGCGCCAAACCAGCTTCGCCGCCGTCGAGGTGATTCCGCTGATCGAGGCCACCGACCACATTGATATCCCCGAAGCGGAGATCAAGGTCGATGTTTTTCGGTCTTCGGGGCCGGGTGGACAATCAGTCAACACAACCGATTCGGCAGTGCGAATGACCCACCTGCCAACCGGCATTGTCGTGTCGATGCAAAACGAAAAGTCCCAGATCCAGAACCGGGCGGCGGCCTTGCGGGTGCTGCAATCGCGGCTATTGGTGCTGCGCCGGGCCGCCGAAGAAGCCAAAAAGCGCGAATTGGCTGGCGACGTCAAGGCTTCATGGGGCGATCAAATGCGCTCTTATGTGCTTCACCCCTATCAAATGGTCAAGGATTTGCGCACCGAATATGAAGTCGGTAACCCGGCGACAGTCTTCGATGGCGACATCGACGCCTTCATCGACGCCGGCATTCGTTGGCGGCGCAGCCTTGAACGCGCCGCCAATTAGCGCATAGCCCGATGCCGCGTCCCCGGCGTGTCATGTAGCTCCCGTGGCCAGAGGGTGCTTAGCCTGGTGGCGGCCACGCCGTGGCCACAGACCAGACCTGCCAATGGGACGAATTAGTGATCACTTTCGAGAATGTCACCAAGATCTACGCCCGGGGCTCTAGGCCAGCCCTGGACCAGATTTCTTTGGAGATACCACGGGCCCAGTTTTGCTTCCTAGTAGGAGCATCCGGTTCCGGCAAATCGACTTTGCTGGCCATAATCCTGCGCGAGGAGCGGGTGACTACCGGCAAAACCTTCGTGCTGGGCCACGATGTCACCACCATGCCGCAGCGGCGCATTGCCCGCTTTAGGCGGCAAATCGGCGTGGTCTTCCAGGACTTCAGATTGCTTGAGCAAAAGACGGTTTTCGACAATGTGGCTTTTGCCATGCAAGTGATAGGGCGGCCACGGCACACCATTATGCGGACCGTGCCGGACATTTTGGACCTTGTCGGGTTGGCCGGCAAAGAGCGGCGGACGCCACACGAGCTTTCGGGCGGTGAGCAGCAGCGGGTGGCAATTGCCCGGGCGGTGGTCAACCGGCCCAAAATCCTCTTGGCTGACGAGCCCACAGGAAACCTTGATCCGCGCACTTCAGAGGGCATTATGGCGGTCCTGGAGCGAGTCAACCAGACTGGCACCACAGTGGTAATGGCAACACATGACGTTGGCCTGGTTGACCAGTCTCAATACAGGGTTGTCGAGCTGGTCGAGGGCCGCATGGTGCGTGATGAGGCCACTGGCTACTACGGAGGTGGGTCATGAGATTGCGCTTTGTAGTGGCCGAGATCTTCCACGGCTTTAGGCGTAACGCCACCATGATCTGGGCGGTCATTCTGGTCACCTTTGTCTCTCTTTCGGCTGTCGGGGCTGCGCTGATGCTGCAGCAGCAGGTCGACCGGATCAAAGGGGAGTGGTATGACAAAGTTGAGGTCCAAGTTTGGCTCTGTCCTGAGGCCCCGGTCGAACGCGAAACCTGCCGCGATGGTTCGGTCAGCCAAGACCAACAAGACGCGGTCAAGGCCAAGCTGGAGTCACCCGAGCTTGACCCTTATGTCGAAGAGGTCTTCTTCCAGTCAAAGGAGGAGACCTACAACGACTTTCTAGACCGTTTTGGCGGCACCTCAATGGCCACCGAAGTGACCCAAGCAGAGTTTCCACCGATGTTTCGCGTCAAGCTCAAAGACGCCAGCAAATTCTCTGTCGTGGCCGATGCGGTCAAGCTGATGCCAGGGGTCTATGACACGTTTGACCAGTCAGATCTGTTTGACCAGTTGTTCAACATTCTAGGTAAAATCCGTCTAGCAGCCCTGGGCATTGCCCTGGTCTTGGGCCTGGCAGCAATTTTGCTCATCACGACGACGATTCGACTATCAGCCCTGTCCAGACAACGTGAAACCGGCATCATGCGCTTAGTTGGCGCCTCGAATCTCTTCATCCAGCTGCCGTTCATGCTGGAAGGAGCGGTGGCGGCACTCTTGGGTTCGGCCCTGGCTGTCGGTACGCTGTGGTCAGTCAGTCAGTTCTGGTTAGCCGATTGGGTAGCACGTAATTTCGCCATGATGACGACTGTTCGCAGCAGTGACGTCTTCGCGGTGGCGCCCTATATGGTGTTGGCGGCCGTGGCCCTGGCCGCACTCAGTTCGGTGCTGACATTGCGTCGCTTCACGAAGGTATAAGGAGGGGAGTTGACTGCCACACAAAGGCCCAGATGGCGCCGCTTTGCCAGCGGACTGCTTGGCGCGGCTTTAGCGCTGGGTATGGCCGCGGGTGTGTCAACCAGTTCGCTCCTGCCGCCTAGCCCGGCCCTGGCGGCTGACTCCAAAGATGACCTGCAGGCCAGACGCGAGGCCAACCAAAGAGAACTGAACCGGCTGGCAGCCGAGCTGGAAGGCACCTCCCAGGCCCTGGTCGAGGCCTACCTCAACCTTGAGGCGGCCAAGCAAGAACTGCCGCTGGCCGAGGCAGCTTTGTCCAAGGCACAACAGGATTTCGCCAACGCCCAGCAGGAATACACTGAGCTGTCAGATGCACTAGCGGCGGCCGAGAGCCAACGCGAACAAGTCACCGGCCAGTTGGCTTCAGACCAAGAAGAAGCGGAAAACGCTCGCCGCGCCATCGGCCAAATGGCCCGTTCGGCGATGGCCTTTGACAACCCGGCCTCAAATGACTTGATGGTGCTGTTGGGTGCCAAGGACATCAAAGAAGTCGCCGACAACCAGATCGTCAGCCAAGCCTTCAGCGCCGCCCGCGAAGCTGCCCTTTCCACCGCACAGCAATCGGCCGGCGCCAACAAAAACCGCGAGGCCCGCCTTGAGGCCGTGACTACGGAAATCACCGATCTGAAGGCCAAAGCCGAGGCGGCCCTAGCTCGGGCTGAAGCGGCGAAGGCGGCAGCCGAAAAGGCCAAAGCCGATCTGGACAAATTGGTCGCTTCACTGACATCTCTGACTGCCGATCTGGAGGCCCAAAAGGCCACCGAGGAAGCCCGTCAAACCGAGCTGCGGGCCAGGCAAAACGAGATGGATGATGCCCTGCGCAAAATCATCGAAAAGGAAATCGCCGAAGGCGGCGGTGGCGGCGGTGGCGGCGGCGGTCCCGCCCCGGGCGGCGGATTCTTCGGTTGGCCTGTGGCCAGCCCAAACATCACCTCCCCGTTCGGCTATCGGGTTCACCCAATTTCGGGCACTACCCGGATGCACACTGGGATTGATTTTGGGGCTGGCTGTGGCTCGGGCATCTTCGCCTCTGCTGCTGGGGTTGTGGTTCAGGCCGGCTGGGCCGGAGGCTACGGCTACCGCACGGTGGTCAGCCACGGCATCCAAAACGGCGCCCAGATGATGTCGACCTACAGCCACCAGCCTGGCGTTTCGGTCTCAGTGGGCCAATCGGTGACAAAGGGCCAGCGGATTGGTTCGGTTGGAACCACCGGCTCTTCGACCGGATGCCACCTGCACTTCGAAATCATGAGGAACGGCAACTACGTCGACCCGGCACCCTATTTGCGATGAGCGCGGCCAAACCCGGAGCCGAACGGTCGATCACCGTCAACCGCAAGGCCCGGCATGAATACCACCTTGACCAGGAGATTGAAGCTGGACTGGTGCTAATGGGGACCGAGGTTAAGGCTCTGCGCATGGGTCGGGCCTCGCTTAGCGATGGTTGGGTCTCTTTGGAGCGCGGCGAGGCCTGGCTTGAAGGTGTCCACATCCCCGAATACCTGTCCGGATCCTGGACCAATCACAGCCCAAGGCGCAAGCGCAAACTGCTGCTGCACAAAGACGAGATCAAGAAGCTGGAACAAAGGACCCGCGAAAAGGGCGTCACGGTGGTGCCCCTGCGGCTCTATTTCAGCGGCAGCCGGGCTAAGGTCACAATTGCCGTGGCCCACGGCAAACGCGAATGGGACAAGCGCCAGGAATTGCGCCGCCGCCAAGATGACATGGAAGCGCGCAAGGCCATGCGCCACCGCGCCAACCTCTGATCCACCTTTGGTCGGCATTGGCGGCCAGTCTGAGCCGCCGCGACGGACCTGCGCCGGCACCGCCTCCGCCGAACCAATCCCCGTGGTCGACCAGCATTGTTGACCAATTCCCCGCGCCGGAGGCCAGGTGGGCCGCCTGGCGTCCCGGCCAACGTGGTTGACTTGGGGCATGAGTTCGCATGGGCGCCCACCCAAGCTGTCAAAGACGGCCTATGAGGCCGAGTTGTACCGTCTCCAAGGTCAATTGGTGACCATGCAAGAGTGGATACGGCAAGAAGGCAAACGCCTGGTCGTGGTTTTCGAAGGAAGGGATGCCGCCGGCAAGGGTTCCGCCATCGCGCGGATAACCCAATACCTCAACCCTCGCTTTTGCCGGGTGGTGGCGCTGCCCAAACCAACCCAGCGCGAAGAGGGTCAGTGGTATTTCCAGCGATACATTGAGCAGTTGCCCACAGCTGGCGAGATTGTGCTGTTTGACCGCTCCTGGTACAACCGGGCCGGGGTCGAGCGGGTGATGGGTTTTGCTTCCAAGCAGCAGTACAAGTTGTTCTTGAAGCAGGCCCCGGTTTTTGAGAATCTACTGATCCAAGACGGCATCATGCTGCGTAAGTACTGGTTCTCGGTCTCTGACGTTGAGCAAGAGCGGCGGTTCGTCGGTCGGTCGAAGGATCCGATGCGGCGCTGGAAGCTTTCGGAAATGGACCTTCAGGCGATTGTCCGCTGGGAAGACTATTCCAGGGCCAAGGACGACATGATGTGGGCTACCGACACTGTCGAAGCGCCCTGGTACACGGTCGAATCAGAGGACAAAAAGCGCTCCCGGATCAATGTGATTGCGCACCTGCTCTCGACGGTGCCTTATGAGCACCTCGAACCGAATCCACTTGACATTCCGCCGCGCCCGGCGACCACCGGCATTTACCGCCCTTCAAGGGACATTGAGGGGCACATTGTGCCCGATGTCGCCGCCAAGCTGGTCAAAGTCAAAAAGCCCAAGCCGGGCGAGGGCGAGCCAGACCCGCCGGTCGCGGAGGCGGAATCACCAGCTGCATAGGCTCGCCAGGCGGGGGAGCTCGGCTTTTTGCCGGCCGATGCCGGTAGTCCAGACGGCATGGGCCGGACAGGCGGGCGGAGGTTTCGGTTGATCGCCAACTAGCATTAGCGCGATGAGAAACGACTACCACAAGAATTCTGGGCGACCCGGCCGTGGCGGTGGGAGGCGGGACGAGCGCCTTGGCGGTAGTCGGGGCCAAGGGGACCGGCAGCGGCAGGATAAGTGGGGGCGTCAGCGGCGGGATGATGCCAAAGCTCAACCTCGCGGAACTGGAGCCGGGCGACCGTGGCGGGGTGATGCCAAAGCTCGGACTCGCGGTGATGGGGCTGATGAGAGGCGAGGCCAGGGGGACC
>Ga0123356_10000874_pt1 | contig 33445 bp, 31 predicted proteins | sample TergutEmb28metaG_2_FD_92546 | JGI IMG/M metagenome (GOLD analysis project Ga0123356, IMG submission 92546) | Embiratermes neotenicus P3 segment gut microbial communities from Petit-Saut dam, French Guiana - Emb289 P3 | ecosystem: Host-associated > Arthropoda: Insects > Digestive system > Gut ...
ATGGAAGGGTGTCGGAGCGGTCGAACGAGCTCGCTTGGAAAGCGAGTAATGTGAAAGCATTCGCAGGTTCAAATCCTGTCCCTTCCGCCAAGGCAGAAGCTTACGGATTTGGCTGCTGCGCCGCTACGATTTCCATGAAATCGTTGCCGCTCGGCTCGCAATAACAAATCCTGTCCCTTCCGCCAAACTTAATTCAATAAAAAACCGCACTGTTGCAAAATCAAAATTTGATTTATTGATTACGGGTGCGGTTTTTGATTTTTTAAAGTTTTTTATTTAGCTAAATATCGCTCTATCTCTTGCAATTCCTTTTCCGTCAGCCCTGACTTGTATAAACCTTGAACTTGCCACAGTCCGCTCTCTCTTATTTTGTTTATTGGACTTGAGTTGCCAAGCCATGTTCCACTCGGCTGACATTGCGTGCAGTTCGAAACTGTTCCTACAAGTTTTTCTTCAAGCCTTAGGCGGTTATCCCTTCCGTTTACTTCAAGCAGAATGAAGTAAAAGTTTTCTTGCATATACTTTGAAATTTGTTTTTCGATTTGGCTTTCGAATGCTTTGTCTATCGCGTCCTTGTACTTCTCTTTATTTACTCTTGTCGTAGGATCGTAGTTCCAGATTGCAAGGTAAGGGTCGTTTTTCTTGTTTAGTATTGCCCTGCCGATGTTCTTTCTGAAAATGCTCCTATTCTTGTTCTCGTTTATGAAGTGCTGAAAAATTCTGCTCCGCAATTGGTTTTCGCCCGTGTCCGTGCCTATGCGGACAATTCTATCTCCGCCATGACCTTGTTCCCCTTTTTCGTACAGAATATAAATTCCGTTTTGTGGCATCGTGCTGATGTCGGATTTGAAGTCGAACCTTTTTCCTTTACGCAGAAGGCTGTGTAAATGTTTACAAGTTTCCATTTATCTTCTCCTTTAATAGTTGCAATTGCCTTCCAAAACTCTTGCCAGCGAATGGAATTACCATGTCATTCATTTTATAACTTTTTATGTCTTTTGGCAATTATTGAAACGCACCGCTGCGAAATAACCACACCTTTCAAAAAGACAAAGAATTAATGCATCCTTTGCGTTTTTCGGACAATGTAGAAAACAAGCCCGAAGAATCCGATAACTGTCAAAACTCCGATACCTATCATAAGGAACAGGCTTCCCATGTCCGGGTTTTGTTCCCGCCCATCGTTTTCCTGGTAGATTTCGAATGATACCCACGCGGTCGTGAAGGCGACGTAGTTTTCTGTCTTACCAATAACCGCACGAACCCAGTAGGTTCCCGCTGCAGAGGGTTTTGTGTCAGATATGTCTGTAAAATCATCTGTCCGAGAGTATTCGTATTTCACAGAAGCACTTTCCGCAGTAGCGGGCGAAATGCTTGGATCGTTAGCCGCTTGACCTAATGTCCAGTTGCCAAGACTGACTGTGTGCAAGCGCTCTGCACGTACGATGCTCCACGGAAAAGTTATGTCCGTTGTCGTGTCGTTTGACCACTGATAATTTGCCTTGTTAATCAAACTTGCAGTTGCGGTATAGTCTCCGGCATTCGTTTTGCTGTGTTCCGATATAGTTACAAAACCTGCATGCGCATTTTCGATTGTCGGACCCTGTGCGATTCCGTTATATGTAAAGCTTTCCCCGGTAAATTTTGTAACAGTTAAACTTGCTTTGCCTATGGTAATGCTAAGCGCTTGGCTGCTGAGACCGCCGGAGTTGGTTGCTTGAACTGTAAAGTTGAAGTTATTTGCGGCTGTCGGTGTACCGGAAATTGTGTTGTCGGACAAAGACAGACCGTCAGGCAAACTTCCCGAAACAATCGACCACGTTATCGGCGCATCACCGGTTGCCGACAGGTTCTGCGAATATACGGAATCAACCGTTCCATCAGGCAGCGATGCAGTTGTTATCGACGGCGCAGTTGCGGAATACGGGTCTATTGTTACCGATGCTGCGGTGCTTGCAAATCTGTACGGGGGCGAATCAGACGCGCTGACGCGGACTTCGTATGTTCCGGGCGAAAGTCCTGTTACTGTCGAGTTTGTAACACTTGTCCAACTTGACGCAGTGCTTAATTTGTATTCCATGGTGCTGTCAACGTCTGTGATTTTACCGTCGTCGTTCAAGGAATCCGTACAGTCAACTTTGCCGGGGTCCGGAGTGCCCGGGCGCGCCGGAATCTCCAACATCTGCGCCGTACTGTCGGTAGAGCTGCCGCCGTTACCGACTTTGACTATGGTGAAGTTGCTTGTGCCAAACCATCCTGCTTGCAAAGGGTATGTCGCGCCTGAAACCACGACTGCCGAAGCTCCGCCAAAACTGTAACTCCCCGCTGCAAGACCCGTGAGAGTCTCGTCGATGTAACTGATTCCGGCATTCGGAGTGGCTTCCTTGATTGTGATGCTGAGCGCGGCAGTGTCGGCGCCGCCGGCGTTGGATGCCTGGACGGTAAAACTGAATACGCCTGAAACAGACGGTGTACCGGAAATTGTATCGTCGGTTAAGGACAAACCGCCTGGCAAACTTCCCAAAATGACCGACCAAGTTATTGGTGCGTCTCCGTTTGCCGTCAAAACTTGCGAGTATGTTGTTCCAACTGTTCCTCCCGGCAGCGTCGAGGTCTGAATCGTTGGCGCGGTGATGCCGTTTGTAATCAACTCTTGACTTTTGACATGAATTTTATCCAGAACTGAATACGGACTGTTCGGTTCAACGTCCTGACCCAAATCCCAAACCATCACCCCGCCTGCCCCTTGATTCCATGCGTATTCGGTTTTTTCCAAAACTTGCGGGATGCCGTCATAGTAATAGGTTAAACCGTCACCAGAGTAAACAGTTTGACTGGCCTGGGACAGTACCGCCGGGTCCGGGTTGATTAGCGTTGCATAATCCAGTTCAGTACTCCAATCAGTCGTACTTCCGGACCCTGGCCATCGTCCGTAAAACGGAATTCCGAACATAACTTTTTCGGAATCCAGCACCGCACTGTTCATCCATACATCCAACCGTCCCTTTGCCCATGTCATGTCGGCATGATGCGGTCGGGTTGGCATGCTCTGTCCGTCATACGTCATAAGATGAAGCACGTCTAAAGTATCCATAGTGGTTTGCGAGTACGCAGTCGGCGGGTACGACGCCGATATGGCATGAGAAAGCTTCTTTGAACCAAGTTGTGCTTTCAGGGCAACCATAAAAGCCTCGAAATCAGCTTTTTCTTGGGGTGTTTGCGGATATTCCCAGTCGACATCCACGCCGTCCAAGTTGTGCGTATTGACTAAACTCATGATATTTGCGATAAAGGCTGATCTGTGAGTTGATGAAACGGCGCTTGCGAAAGTTGTGTCGTTCGGCGACGAGGGTCCCCAGCCGCCAATTGCCAAAGAGACACTAACCCCTCTTGAGTGCGCACTTGAAACAACCGTACCGATATTACTTGGATTCGCCCAACCATTGCTTACATAGTTAGAGTCGCCCCATTCATATCCGAGCGCTGACGAACTGCGACCGTCGGGAAAACGCACCTCGCCAGTATCGGTATAAACAGCAAAAGCCAAAATAATGTCGGTTACCCGATCAAGTTGGTCACTGAATCTTGCGGCATTTGCCCCTCCGCTTCCGCCGGCAATTGCTCGGTAAGCGGGAAGGTACGCAACAACCCTGCCCTGCTGCGACGGTGATACTGCCGCAGGAAATTCATAGGATAAAGTTACCGTTGCTCCGGTGTTGCCGGAAACCGAAGCAGTCTGACCGTTTATTGTTGCACTTGCAAGACCGGCAAACGAATAGCCGCTTAGTGCAGTTAGAACCACCGATGCTGTGTATTGTAGACCTTCCTGGAACGGACTGTGGCTTGGATTCCATGTTACCAAGCCTACAGTGTATTCCGCTGCATTGCCGGTTGCTGCGATCTGCTGCAACTCCGAAACACTGCTTGTTGCCAGAGCTTTGTACCGAAACCACTCGTACTCCGCTTGTGCAGGTGTTCCGTTATACGTTCCCATCCAACCCCAACCGGAAGCAGTGTTTGTCCAAAGATTAAACATCACATTGGTCAGTTCTGTCGACATTTGATTGGCGCATTGAAAGTATAACTCGCCGTCAACATACCAATAAATTGCAGCCGGTGTGTAAAGAATAGCATACTTATGGAAATCCAAAGACGCATCGATATTATTGTTCAGTTTCGGCGCATAATTTGCATACTGACCGCTGTTTTTATGAGCAGTAAAATGCACAGTTTTTGTGTCATTGCTGTTTACAGTGAAAAACTCGACATCTATTTCGTCCAAAGTGCTGCTGTTATATGTAAAAAACGAATTGCACAGCCCGTTAACATTTGTTGGCTTCATCGAAACTTCGAAAAGTCCGTAACCGAACTGCTGTTTGCTCATTATCTCTGCCCCCGAGAACCCGGACGCAGCGGTTGCATCGGCAGCGGTTTTCAACTTTAACTTGTCATCGCTGTACTCGACGTTAGAGGACCTGAAATGCGACCAAGTCGGACTGTTTGCCCATGTCGAGATGGTCCAGTTGTTCGCATAATTGCTGAATGTGTCAACAAAATCAAAACCGGAAGGCATTACTGGGATGGTCGCTGCTGTATCCGGTACAGAACCGGCTGTCGGTTTCGTAACAATGACTTCTGCGCTTGTTATCTCGATACTTGCAGCCCGTGACGTGTTCAAAGATTTGGGTCCGGCGAATATACCTACGCTGAACAATACCAAGGCAAGCACGACAGACGCCATAATTTTTTTCATACGCTTTTTCATGGACTTAGTATATACAAAGATGCAATTGTCTACCAAGCGGAAAATTAACAAGTTGACATTTCTGCCTGAAACTGCTACAAAATGTGTAAACAAAGGAGGAACTGTGCAAAGAATTCTAGCATTCGCCCTTTTACTTTGCAGTGTGCTTGCTGTTTCGTCTTGGAACGGACAAATCGTCCGTGTCTGTGCAAGCAGCGGCAGCACGGCGTATACCTACGGTGACTTGACTGTGCATTTTATCGACGTAGGGCAGGCGGATGCAATCGTTGTACAATTTCCGGACGGCAAAGTGATGTTTGTGGATGCAGGGCTTCCGGGTGCTACCCCATCAACTGCAAGCCGCCAAAACTATTTAAAATATCTCAGCGACTTTGTATTCGCGGATGCATTTTCGAAAGGCGAAAAGCCTTATATCGATTGGTTTGTCGTTACCCACAGCGATTCTGACCATATCGCAGCCGCACCTCACGCAACTTACGGGCTTTTTGCAAACTTTACCATCGGAACAATCTATCGCCCTGCAATTTTCACGACTGCAGAGGTTGCAGAACTTAATGCCGCGCCAATCGGGCAAATTTACGGCAAGAATTTCGGCACACAGTGGACTTCGGTCAACACTGTTGGGTTTACCAGCTTCATAAGCGCAGCCTACGACGGCGAGCGTGAAGTTATCTTCCATCAGTTCGCGGAAAGTTTTTCAACCGGCGAAGTCGACATAGATTTTTACCCTCCGCAAAAATTTTACTATTCAAACAACTCTGTCGGCATTAACAGTCAATGCCCGTACATCGTGCTTACATATCAAGGAAAGCGCATTATGCTGACCGGTGACGCGCATACGGTCAACCAAGCGGAATGGCTGGCACGCGGCCTCGAACTTAAAATGGATATATTAAAGGTCGCCCACCACGGAGGCGAAGGCAGCAACGGATTAGATTTTTTCAAAAATATAAAACCTGCTTATGCCGTGATAAGTGTCGGTCCGAATTCCTATGGTCACCCGTTCCAGTATGTGCTTGACAACTTGGAAGCAGCCGGAGTTTTGCCGGAAAACATTCTGCGAACTGACCAGCTTGGACACATAACGGGCACCATCTCGGACAAAGGCGAAATCAGAATTGTTACCCAGTTCAATCGGCATACGCAAAGCGGTGAACCGATCTATTTGCTTGACTATTGGTGGGTAGGTGCGGGTTTACTTGCAATTACTGCAGTTGTGCTGTTTACTGTTACTGTTGCAAGACGCAAAAAATAAAACGGAGAATAATTTTGGCAAATGTTTACAGACCCGGCGAATTTGAGATACGCCCTTGGGGAAAATGGACAGTTATTGAAGTCGGAAAAGGCTTTACCATAAAAACACTCGAGATAAATCCGGGCGAACTGTTATCACTGCAGCGGCATAACTTTCGAACTGAAACATGGAAGATTACCAATGGACACGGCATTATTACCCTTGACAACGAAAAAAGACCCGTAAAAGCAGGTGACACTTTCGTTGTTCCCGTCAAGACTTGGCATCGACTTGAAAACACCGGCACCGAAAAACTTGTTATCCATGAAACGCAAACCAGTGATACCGGCATCATAGACGAAAACGATATCGAGCGCATAGAAGACAAATACGCAAGGAAAAGCGAACAAATCATCTGGAATAAACACAAATAGTCAAGAGGCTTTCATCTCGCGGCGCGCAAAAAACCTGATGTAGAAGATTGCAACAGAACCCAGTAACAATACGGACTGCACGATTCCGATGATGTTGAAAATAACGACATAGTTTATAATCACAAGACCGTCGTAAATGGCAGATGAAACGCGGATTAAGTGCGGTCCTTTTGCCCAGTTGCCGAATACGATAAAAACCGACGCGCCAAGCAAAACCCAATCCAGCCACCACTGCCACAGCAGCGACACCGAAATTATCGCAACAGCCATAAACGTCAGCATCAGCGCAAGCGAAAGCCTTTTTCCCTGGATGCCCTTGTGTTCAACAAAAGCAAAAGTAAAACTGCGAACCGACGCAACGACATTCAGCGCCACCACAGGCCAGTCGGACAGAAATGCAAGCGACACGGCAACAAAAGCAAACGCAACCCCGAACAAAACCAAGGTTTGAACTTTTTTATGCGCTTGATAAGCCAGCAGCGCCATCGCAAGCCCGGCAAAACCAATAATTTGGCTGGTAATCCACATATATAATAATAACATATGCGGGTGGTTTTAAGTATTGTGCTTTTGTTTTCAGTGTGATATACTTGCAGTATGAAAAAATTGACCAAACTCGCGATTACTGCTCCGCTTTCGGCGTTGGCAACAGCAACCTTTGGAATCGGCGCCCATACTTTGTCTGAAAACGCTTCCTCTGTCACGGATATGCTTTACGTGATACCTGCCAACATACTGTCGGGCGGATTTTTAGCCATATCATTGATTTCGTTCTGGCAACTTTATAAAGAATGCAAAAGAATTTCGGAGGCGAAAAAAGTAACAGCCGAGGCGGGAACCTAGCCCTGCGGAATCACCCTCAGTGCATTCCACGTCAGCGGACCGACTATGCCGTCAGGGGTTAAACCTGCATACCTTTGAAATACGCGGACGGATTCCTCCGTCAAGGGGCCGAAATTGCCGTCGACTGTGACAATCGGAACAGCGGAATACAATTTGCGCGAGTTATTAAGCATCTCCTGCAGCGTGCGGACATTGGTTCCTGTGCTGCCACGGCGAAGAAGGACTCCGGGATACGGCGGGAACGGCTGGGGCGACGGTCCGGGCTGCTGAGGGATTTGACCTTGTACAGTTCGGAACACTTCATACAGCCTGCGCCATGTGTTGGGACCGATAACTCCGTCAACCGTAAGGCCGAAACGCCGCTGGAACGCGCGGACCGCGTTGGTTGTATCTGCGCCGAAAATACTGTCCATAAGCGGCGCCGGGATATCCGGATAAAACTGGGCTATGTAATCAAGCAGGAACTGGGCATGGATAACGTCCTGTCCGCGGTTGCCTTGCCGGATTGTAACGGTCGGCGGAGTTGGACTTAGACCGATCCGCTCTCCTTCGCCGCCAAGTTCCGAAAGTTTGACTATTGCTGTCCATATTTGCGAAATTTTGTTCCACGTACTGCGCCCGACTTTGCCGTCTTGCAGCAGATAAAATGTGCGCTGGAAAACCTTCACGGCGTTTTCGGTTGCAACATCGAAAGTTCCATAGCTGGATACCGGAATTGCCGGTATTGCCGGATAATTTGCACGAATTCTGTTAAGGCGAAGCTGAATTGTGCGTACGTTTGCGCCTGTGCTGCCCCGTTCCAGCGTATGTCCAGGGTACGATTGCTGAACAGACCCCGATGGTGCGCCGACAAGTTCCAGATCCTTCGGATAGTAGTTGTGCAGGATCTGTAATGGCGTGAATCCGCGGTTTGCAAGTGTCACTGTGCCCCACTGGGAAAGACCTTTGCATGTCGCGGTTGTTCCGTTGCAATATTCAGTGAAATACGGATTACGGAAACCGACGCGGCGAGCGTAAACGTTGAAAATGCCGTCGACGATCTGGCTTATGTTCTGGTAAATGGTGCGCCCGTACACAAAAGCTTGGTCTACCGTGGTCGAGCTCGTGATGTCAAAGTTATAGCCCCGAACGCGGTACCATTCAGTATAAACACGGTTAAGTGCAAAACTTACAATGCAATGCACGTTTGCAATAATTGAATTGACCGGCCAGGTTGAATAGATTTCGCTGCATGTTACGTTCTTAACGTAATCTATAAAGCGAACGCGGACATTTTGCGCAGAACTGTCTGCAGGTCTGCCAAGGTGAACAGTTATGTAATCCGGAATAATAACCTGGTTTTGAACGCGCGCGGCGGCGCTTATCGCATCTGCTACTGTTACAGGCGCTCCGGTTCGAAGTCCGACACCTTCCGCAAGCTGACCCGGTCCTATGGGCCCCAAAGTTTCAACAGTGCCCTCCTTCCCTTGCACTTCGGTCGGCAGCGCGACAATCGGAGGCGGTATTCTGATTGTAATCTCTCTGTCATCATCACTTGGGGCAAGCGGTATCATTTCAACCGGCTGGATAGCATCGATTCCGTCAAAAATTTGAACATCGACAAAATTCAATGTGGCGAATCCGGGTTTGCCTATCCAAATATCGTAAACCGAATACGGCCGCGGACCTTCCGGACGCGGCTCCAGAGTCAATTCCCGCGGCGGGGCATCCAGCGAATAAACCAAACTTTCTCCGTTTTCGTTAGTTACGCCTGAAAACAGCACTGAACCTGTTTTATCTTTGATTGCGTAGGACGCTCCCTCAACGGGCAATGTTCCTCCGGCGGTGGTTGCCGAAATTTTAAGTGTTCCTTGCGGCATATGTAAAATTCTCCTTTTCCTTGATATGTACTGACTTAACATATGGGGTTGAGGAAAGTTTTGTGAAAAGATTTGTTTTAACAAAACCGCTCCTGCGTCCATATATACACCGTATATAAGGAGAATCAATATGCCAACAATAGTGTTAGACGCCGGGCACGGCGGTTACGACAACGGAGCGGTCAGCGGAACGCGCCGCGAGAAAGATGACAACCTGAGGCTTGCTTTGGCGGTCGGCAACCTTTTGCGGAACTGCGGTTTTAATGTAATTCAGACACGCTCGACTGATGTTTTCGTGCCGCTTCTAGAGCGCAGTAATATAAGCAACCGCGCCAATGCAGATTTGTTTGTTTCGCTGCACCGGAACGCATCGACAAACTCGACCGCTAACGGAGTTGAAAACTGGGTCTATACAAACCCGTCGCAGCGATCTGTATATGCGGCAAATTACATACTTGACCGCATCGTCGCGGTTGGAGTTCAAAGTAACCGAGGTATAAAGTATGGCAATTTTTCCGTTTTGCGAGAAACACGCGCCCCTGCTGTGCTTGTTGAACTTGGTTTTATAAGTAACGCCGAGGATAACCGCCTGTTTGATACAAGGTTTAATGAATACGCACAAGCAGTCGCAAGCGGTATCGCGCGTGTATTCGACCGCACCTGCGGCCCCGTCACACCTCCTCCCCCTCCTCCTCCGCCACCGCCGCCTCCTCCGCCGCCCGACGAAGAATACCGCCGTAATATAATTGCGATTCAGGAACGCCTTAACGCCCAATACGGAGCGAACTTGACTGTGGACGGCATTTGGGGGCCGGCAAGCAACCGCGCCCTGATACGCGCCTATCAAACAGAACTGAACCGAATGTTCAACGCAGGCCTTGTTGCCGACGGGGTTTGGGGACCGCGTACACGCGCCGCAACACGAAACGTACGGTTCGGTGACCGCAATAATATCGTTTGGATTATGCAAGCCGCGCTGTATGTAAACGGCTTCCCGTCAACACTGGACGGAATTTTCGGATTGCAAACGGATGCGACCTTGCGCAACTTCCAACGCGCAAAGGGTCTTGTTGCCGATGGTATAGCCGGTCCGAATACCTTCGAGGCACTGTTTACCCGCGGCGCGGTCTAGTTTTCCACAGCGGAGACGGGTATTCGCCGCGTCTTACTTTTTCCGCAATCGCATCTTGAATGACTGATTTATCGTTTTTGTATGTTGTGCTTAGCCAATCATCACAAGTTCCAAGTGTTTTCAGTATTATTTTCTGCTGCCTCATAAGTGCGCTTATGGATTGAGGCAAACCAAATTCTGCGTCTGTATTTGCCCCCTTGCTTTCGATGAACTTTTCAAACCTTTGCCATAAAAGCGGCCAAACATCCGGAGTGAATCCGGCAAAATTCACGTTAACTTCGGCATCGCTGCGAAGCGGATAAAAATCGGTGCCGTCAAGGGTGTAACCTATCCTGTCGCCGCGCTTGAAAACCTTCAAGCGTTCATTGATTTCCGTAACGTTTCTTTCCTTGTCAATTTCGCAAATACCGCGCGAAACTGTACCGTGTTCGGACACGGCGTTTTCAAGTTTGACAGTCACAAAAGCATATTGACCTTTGCTGTCGGTTGGTAAACTTTGAAGAAATCGCGCCATTTTCTGATATGCCAAGCGTCCGTAAAACTCGTCGGCGTTCACGACAACAAACGGCTCTTTTATAACCTTCCTTGCCGCCAGCGATGCATGCCCGGTTCCCCACGGCTTTACTCTGCTCTCCGGTACGCTGAAGCCGGCTGGCACATCATCCAAGTTTTGAAACACATATTCGGCTTTTATTTTTGACTTTATCCTGTCAAATACGGCTTCGCAAAAGTCTTTTTCGATTGCCTTGCTTATCACGAAAATCACCCGATCAAACCCTGCCAAAATCGCATCATAGACCGTATAGTCAATTATAAGTTCTCCATGCTGCCCCACCGGGTCAATTTGCTTTACACCACCATAACGCGAGCCGATCCCTGCGGCCATAATTAAAAGTGTCATATTCCCCTCTGCAGTTTATTCTAAAAAAAAGCCTTTTGCGCCCGCCTCTGCATCTGCAGAGTTCAGGTTTAAGGCTTTTTTTTTGATATTTGGTTCAGGCAAGTACTGTCAAGTCTTTACTTAGTATTATGGTTACAAGGTCGATGATATAGAAAAACGGAAACAAAACAATGTTCAGAATAACGCCAAGCCAATTTTCGCGCTGGATTCTTGTAATGATTCCCAGAATGACATTCGTAGGAAGAATTGCAAGGATAACGGAGATTATCCAATCTAACCCGAAATATGCTCTTTTTTTCGCCATTTATACCCCCTCCTTTTCAATTAAACTACCATCAGCAGCCAGGTTTGTCGAACGATTTTTCAGATATAACAAATTATATGACTTTTCACGTAATTTATGCTAGAATGCCGATATGAAAATCGGAGTTGTGGGACTGCCAAACGTCGGCAAAAGTACTTTGTTTAACGCATTGACACGCGGAGGTGCGGCAAGCGCGAACTATCCGTTCTGCACAATCGAGCCAAACGTCGGGATTGTAGCCGTACCGGACGCGCGCGTTGATTTTCTTGCCCAACACTACAAAGCCAAAAGCGTAGTTCACGCATATGTTGAATTTGTCGACATCGCCGGTCTTGTAAAGGGGGCAAGCACTGGTGAGGGGCTTGGAAACAAATTCCTCGGGCACATTCGGGAAGCAGATGCAATCGTTCATGTCGTGCGTGCATTCGAAAAACCGGACATTATTCATGTGGACGGCGAAGTCAACCCCAAACGCGATATCGCAACAATCAATCTTGAATTAATCTTGGCGGATTTAGAAAGCGTCAATAAGAAACTTGAGCGCAATAAAAAAGCCGAAGAAGTCGCGGTTTTACAAAAAATAAAAAAAGATTTGGAAGCGGAAAAATTCGCCGGCGAAGCCGGCAAACAATTCGGTCTTGTCACAAGCAAACCCGTGATTTATGTGTTAAACGTCAGTGAAGCGGATGTCGGTAAAGATTTCGGTGATGCCATTCCAATCTGCGCCAAAATCGAAGAGGAACTTGCGCAAATCGAGGACGAAGCAGAACGCAAAGAACTTATGCAAATGTACGGTTTAAGCCGTAGCGGGCTTGACAGGTTAATTGATGCAGGTTACAAAACCTTGGGACTTATCAGCTTTTTGACCGCAGGCGAGGCTGAAGTCCGAGCTTGGAAAATTACAAACGGTACACGCGCGCCGGGGGCTGCAGGTAAAATTCACACGGATTTCGAACGCGGCTTCATCCGAGCAGAAGTGGTTTCTTACAACGACTTCGTCACCTGCGGCAACCTTTTAAAGGCTCGCGAAAAAGGTCTGGTCCGCAGCGAAGGAAAAGACTACGTCGTCAAAGACGGGGATATCATACACTTCAAATTCAATGTATAGATATTGTTATGAAAACAGCAAAAATCGTTGCCGTCCTCCTCTTCCTTGCCTCTGTACCGTGGGCAATCAGTTATAACTTAAGTTATGACAAGTACGGTTCAATCGACCGCCCTGACCCTCCTGTATTTATACAAATTGTCACGGTAAACGCAGGTTCGCTTAATAATACGCTGAAAACAAAAGCCGCAGAGTACGCCAAAACCAATGGCGGCGTTCGGATTTTCGTACTTGCTTTGACTCCAGAACAAGTCGGAGCACAGGAGTTCGACATCCGCATTATAAAAGACGACAACTTGTTTCATGCGTTCGTCTCTTCGGTGCAAACGAAAGAAGCAAAGCAGCACTGTAAAAATTTCCTCGAAAAATTGGCGCAAGAAAACAATACCCTGAAAATACATATAAAACATGGAACAAATACTTAAAACTTACCTCGAATACATCTGCGGAAAAGAAAACGTTGCCGAGTTCGTGCCGATGGCAACAAAAACAACTATAAGAATCGGCGGACCTGCGCGGTGGTTTGTGACGGTACAAACAAAGCAGGTACTTATGCGCCTTGTCAGTGCACTGAAATTCATCGGGCTGCCGTGGTTTATAATTGGCGCGGGGTCAAACGTGCTTGCCTCGGACGCAGGCTACGACGGAGTTGTCATTCGGCTTGGATTCAGCGGTATTGCCGACAATGAATGCTTTATCTACGCCGATGCCGGTGCACCGCTTAAAAAGGTATGCAACTTTGCCAAAGAGCACTTGCTTTCAGGCTTAGAGTTCGGCTCGGGAATCCCCGGCACAGTGGGAGGTGCAGTATTCATGAATGCTGGAGCACACGGCAGCGAAATTTCCGGCGTGGTTGCAATGGCGGACGTGCTTGTTGACGGCGAGATAAAAACTCTGGACACGCAAGAACTTAAATTCAAATACCGCACAAGTGTCTTCAAGCACAAAAAGGACTGGATAATTATTGGCGTGTATTTTTATCTTAAAAAGTGCGAAAACAAGCGCTTGATCGCCGAAAAAGAAGAGGAATTTGCCGCAACGCGCCAAAAAAACCAACCGGTCGAGCCAAATGCAGGCAGCGTGTTCAAACGCCCCAACCCAAACTTCGCCGCAAGCAAAGCGATTGATGAACTTGGACTTAAGGGACTTCGAATCGGCGGCGCATGTATCAGCGAAAGGCATGCAGGCTTCATTATCAACACGGGCAACGCGACTTCAAAGGATGTTCTTGCGCTTATAAAAATCATACGAGCGAAAGTCAAAGAAAAACACAAATTGTATTTACAAACCGAGTTGCAAATACTAAAATAGAGACATGAAAATCTTGGGAGACTACCACACCCATACAAATAACAGCGACGGCAAAGCGACCGTAGAAGAAATGGTGCGCGCAGCAAAAGATGCGGGCCTGAAAGAAATTGCAATTACCGAACACGGAGACGCCAAATGGTCAGGCGGGTTAGAGCGCAAAAAGTATTCAATGGTGCGCGCTTTGGTCGAAAAATGCGGCGAAGATATCGGCATAACAACTTTGTTCGGCATCGAGGCAAACATAACAGGAAGCGCAGGTCAAATTGACTTTTGCGAAGAGGATTATGACAAAGTTGATATCGTTCTTTGCGGAATACACCGGCTGGTCAGTCCGGCAAACTTTATCAGTTTCTTTACTTTTACGCTTCCGAACTGGTGCCGCGGAATTTTTAGGTGCTGGTCGAAGTCACGCATTAACAAGAATACCGAAATCGTCAAGCGTGCCCTCAGCGAGAACAACATAGACATTTACGCGCACCCGAACAGGTACTTTAAAGTTGATGTTGTAGAGATTTCGAAAGTCTGCGCGGAACGAAATATCTTGATTGAACTCAGCAGTAAAAAAATCAACTTCCGCCCGATTGACTTCGAGCGCATGGTTGCCGCAGGGGCAAAATTCATAATCTGCTCGGACGCACATACCCCGCGTCGTGTAGGAACTACTGCAAAAGTGTTTGATTTCTTGAAACTCTGTGACTGGAAGCCCGAGTCCATCGTCAATATTGACAATACGTTCAAGCGAAAAGACAGACACATCAGCGGCATCAAAATCGAGAAACTGTCCGGAAAAGAGGAAGAAGATGACGTTCATCCAAAAAATAAAAAACGAAATAAGCGAGACAAGAGAAACAAAAAGAGCCGAAAATGAAGTTCAGCAATACGTGTCGGACATATTCTTGACTGCGGCAAACGGCACGATACGAAAAGGCTATCAGATTGATTTTTCTTTTGACAGTTTGGAAAATGCGCAGGGTTTCTGTGATATCCTTGCCGCATATGAAATTCTGCCGAAACTGACACAGCGCGGAAGTTTAATCATCGTCTATATCAAAAGCCGCGAAGATATTTGTAATCTGCTTGCCCTTGTCGGCGCGTCCCGGTCGCTGATGGACCTGAGTAACGAAATCGCATTGCGCGAAGTCCGCGGAAATGCCAACCGCCGGGCTAACTGCGACTCCGGCAATATTGCCAAACAAGTTGCAACTGCGGCAGAGCAAATTGACCACATCAAAACTATTGACATGCAAACACTTGACCCGAAATTGCGCGAGGTCGCGAAAGCGCGCCTTGATAACCCAACCGCCACTTACGAAGAACTTGCCGAGATCTTAAGTTTAACCAAAAGCGGTCTGGTACATAGAATGAAAAAAATTATGACACATAAACATTAAAGTGTCGCTTTTGTTCTTTTTTATGGTTGTGGCAAGCCTTAGTTACCTCACGGTTACAGCACCCGGCAGTATTCTGGGCACCATGATTGCCGCGGGCGCGTCCGGAGTTCAGCTTGCGATAACATTGGCAGGCATTTATATCGTCTGGATGGGCATTATCCAGGTTGCAATTGATGCAGGACTTATCGACTCCCTCGCACGCGCTTGCAAGCCGATGCTGCGGTTTTTATTTGGCAAGCAAAGTGACGAAGTCAACGCGCTGCTTGCCGCAAACATCAGTGCAAACATGATAGGCGCGGGCAACGCTGCAACTCCCGCAGCCATAGAGGCAATCCAGAAAATGAGCACGCCCGAGCAAACCCGAGCCACCACTCCGATGATTATGCTGTTTATCCTAAGCGCGACAAGCATGCAAATACTGCCGACAACTGTTTTGGGGATCCTGGAGGAAGCAGGCGCTGCAAACGCAGCAGGGATTATCCTCCCGACACTTATTACCAGCACTTTGATTACAGTTATTGGGGTTATTTTGGTCAAGATATTCGGGAGCCGCCATGCGAATAACTGATTTAATTATCCCGGTTTTCATAATCTTCATCTTTGCGTTTGCAGGCTTCAGGCGCGTCAACACGTACCAGTCTTTTACCAAAGGCGCGAAATCCGCGGTGCAGCTTTCCATCGACCTTCTGCCGTTTATTGCAACAATTCTGATTGCGATTCAACTGTTTGCCGCAAGCGGTCTTTTGGATTTACTGTGTGCGGCGGTTGCTCCGGTTATGCGGCTTTTCGGAATTCCTGCCGAGTTGACGCATTTTATAATTTTGAAGCCGTTTTCGGGCGGCGGTTCGATTGCACTGTTTCAGGAAATCGTTTCAACCTACGGACCGGACAGTTATATAACGCGCGTTGCAAGCGTCATCGCAGGCAGCAGCGAAACCGTGTTTTATATCTCCGCGGTTTATTTTTCAAAGACGAAAATCCGGAACCTTTCATACGCGATTCCGGTTGCGCTGGTGTGCGTTTTTGCCGCTGCGGTTCTGGCAAGTCTGGTGTGTTTAGTTATTTAATCTTATAGTTTCGCAAAGTATGGAAAACTCGTTCGATTTTTATCTCTTTTCTTGTTTCATCGATTTTGTAAAGTGCAACTATTCTTTTTCTTATTATGCATTTGCGATATCCGCCTTTGTATATAGGGCACATCCTTGGAAAATATTCCAAGTTTTCAAAAGCATCCAACATGCTGCGCATTGTTTTTTCTGCCGCATCTCCGTTGCGAAGTTCAAATGCCACATAATCAAACAAATCGTCAATGTCCTGCTTGGCTTTTTGTGATAGTTTAAATATGTGTTCAGCATCCATGTTTTTTTCTTAGGTCAGCAAATACGGAGCGTCCGTCAAGATACTTCTTCCCTCGCATTTCTCTTTCGGATTCACGCAACGCGGCATCTACGTATTCCTTATTCTCAACCAACCAATTATCTGCCTCTGCCTGTGCAGTATCATATGCATCTTTATAAAACGCAAAAATATTTTTGTCGATTATTACTTTTTTGCCCTGGATTTCGTAGTTGGTTGTATCCATACTGTTATTATACATCAAAATGCCGTGATTAGTCAACAAATTCTTGCAGCTGCGGTGCTGGCAAGTCTGGTGTGTTTGATAATCTGACTTTAATAGTTATTTCTGCGGTTATTTTCGTCTGCTTGTGCGATAATCGGATACAGGTGATTTGCGGCGACACACTCGACTGCTGCCTTGATATGTTGCAAAGATTCCCGACGAAATTTATCTTCACATGCCGCAAGCTGGTCATCGGCAATTGTAGCGTAAGTTCCGTCTCCGTAGAACCAAAGAGGACGGATCAGCATTTGATTTCTTACAAATGCATTCATGTTTTCAAGAATCTTCTGTGTATAATTCATTGACCAAGTTTTAGGCTTGAAGTTTAAACTGGTCTTGCGCTTGCTGAATGTCGGGGTTGTTAAAATCTTTTATAAAGTTTACAGACGCCGATTTTACTTTGGTGCCATCCATATCGACACGAAAGAACTGAAGCACATTAAGCGACAAATTCGTCTGAAGATTATCTTGGAAAATCTTTGCACGGCATTTGTACGCATGCGTTCATAATTTTTGGATTTCTGCCCTCGCAGCATGTTCCCAGGAATTCCCGGCTGAGTTTTATTTTGTTTTCCAGATGCATTGTTGCTCTCCCTTATTTAAATATAAGGTCAATATAACACGCCAGACATTATAAGGTCAATATCCGATTTTTCGCGTCTACTTCGCCTTGACGTCCAGACGCGGGGCGCCCTCGAACAGGACACAAATTCCGCCGCAGCCGAGGTGAGTGCCGATAATCGGACCAACAATACGTTCGGTATATTTCAATTTCGGATATTTTTTTATGACCGCCGCTTTGAAATCGTCATAAAGTTTGCTTTTGGAAGTGCGCACAAGGTACAGGCAACTCCGCGAAAAGTCGGTGCCGTAATTTGTGCCCAACTCCTTCATTTTTGCAAGAAGGTAATCAATCGCGTTGCCCGCGCCGCGCATTTTGTTCTCCATGGCAAGTTTCCCTTCGCGGTTAAGGCAGATAATAGGTTTTATGCCAAGAACCGAACCGATTGCCGCCTGGAAACCGCCTATTCGCCCGCCGCGTTTCAGGTGAAACAGGTCGCTCATGATAACCCAGCCCTGTTGGTGATCGCGAATTTCTTCGCACTTTTTAACAGCCGCCTGCGAAGCCATTCCGGCGTCGCGCATTTCAATCAATTTATCAACCTGCATCGACATTCCGTGTGTTGCAATCAAACTGTCGATGACATAAACTCGCCTGACGCCTGATTTTGCGTTCACTATTTCGGCTGCACGCACGGCATTGCCGTATGTTGCGGACAAACCGCTGGACAAGCACACATGGACAATATCTCCTTGCGGCTCGACTTTGAAAATGCTTTCAAAGTATTCCTGAAGTTCTACGATGTTTAAAAGCGAAGTCGTCGGTAATGCGCCTTTTCCAAGTTCTTCATAAAACTTGTCGAATTCTTCCGCCGAGTCATAAAGTTCAATATACTCTTTGCCGTTTAAAATGCGTTTCAGGATAATGCAGTAAATGTTTTGTTTGTCCAAGTAACTCTTGTAATGGTCGCAGCACGAATCTGTCGAAATGATGAAGTTCTTTTTCATAAAGGTATTATATCGTTTGTCCCTTATACAGTCAATTCTTTTCATATTGACATAGTATTTCCTTTGTAATATCTTACCCCGTGACAGCAAGGGAATATTTTGAAGAAAACTGGATAATTATCCTGTATATATTTTTGGCGCTTGTCCTGGAGATTGTTGCGCTGCCTTTCATGGGGGCAAAAGTTTTCATAGCGCATTTTTGGATGCCTATGCTTGTGGTTACGGCAGGAGCCGGGTTCTTGTTTTTCTGGCGCAACCAGTATGCCAAAAGTTTCATTGCACTTGCCTTCATAATCGGGCAAATCGCGCTGATAATTGCTTCGAATTTTTTATATATAGCAAACGGTACAGCCTTTCAAAAAGAAATGCTCAACCAGCGTTTCGACGCGTTCGGCGCGATGGAGCAGCTTGCCGTAAGCACCGGCCTTATCGTAATCTGTGCGGTTGCCCTTGCCATTTTTATTGCAGCGGTTGTTGTTAACCTTATCCTTGACAAAAAACGCAAAGATACTGCGTGCACACCCGAAAATCCGAAACTCTTCAGATTTTTGTCACTTTCGGCGTCTGTTATTTTCACAGTTATATTTTGTATAACTCCCGTTATCAGCGGTTTAAACGAAAGTCGCCAAAAGGATTACCGCTATTTGCTTTATTCAATGCAAGGAGACGCAAACCAAATGTATGGGGCAACCGCAAACATTTTGTACGAGACAGTAAAACTTGCAGCGGCACAAGGAGTTGATACAAAAAACCTTGGCATGGTTGATGATTTTATTTATGACTCGGTATTCGACGAAACCGATTATTTTGGTCTGTGCCCTGACAACAATCTGATTATTATCCTGGCAGAATCGCTGGACACCCATATTCTGGAGCGGTACGGCTTTGATTCGCCGGAAACAACGTATCTGTTTCCGGCTCTTACTCGCCTGATAAATGATGGTATTTACGGGGCAAACTACCGTCAAAAAGAAAAGACGGATTCGGCTGAACTGATTTCTGTACTTGGCAACTACCCGACCAAAAACTATATCAATTACGATTTCCCGAAGAATCGGTATCCGTTTTCACTGCCGAACCTGTTTCGAAGTCACAACAGCGGTCAAACAACGCAGATTGCCGGCTTTCACCAAAATTCTGCGCGCGCCTATAATCGCGGGAATATTTTCCCGCAAATCGGGTTTGACAGGTTTTACGGCATAGAAGAAATGGAATCGTACGGTATGACAAATACATACAAGCAAACAAGCATGACACTTGGACCGGACAGGGGTGAACGCAATCTGGACTCCTTGACAATCAAGACGATGAAAGAACTTATGTTTCCGACAAGCGACGACCCGGATTTTCGGTTTTTCACATATTGGACAACTTTTGCGATGCATGGCTTTTATGAAAAAGAGCGCGGAAACCTTAAAGAGTATTACGACAAAATGGATGCGTACAGCGGCGGAGGGCTTTTCCCGCGAGGCAGCACGAAAGAAAACCAGTGGCGCACATATGCGGCAGCGGCAATGGATTTTGATTACTCGCTGGAACTTATGATGGATTATTTGGAAGGGAACGGCATTCTGGAAAGCACAACAATAATAATTGTTGCCGACCACGAGACCTATTATAACGATTTGTCGGGCTGGGCGCAGCGCGACAGGATAGCCAGCCGGTACGATACCGAGCTTTACCGCATTCCGTTTTTGATGTATGACAAGAAACTGATCGACGCACTTGGCGGACCGAAAAAAATCGACAAATTTATAACTACCGCAGACATTATGCCGACAATCTGCGACCTATTCGGCATCGCTGCATGGAAAAACCTGTATCTTGGAACAAGCATTTTCAACGAAAACGACGAAAGCATAGTTTTTTCGCGGGTATATAAAAAATTTTTCAACGACAAGCTGATGTTTTTCAGCGCGAAAAATCTTTTATACAAGTCCGCAGATTTCGTGCAAAAAGATTACACTGATTTTGTCCGCCGCGCAGAGGTTCATCTTGACAAACTTTTTATCATAGACAAAATTTATTTCAGTGATTATTTTAAAAACCACAAATACACGGCTCCAAGTTAGCGCTGGGCAGAGTCGTCCCAGTATTCTTCATAATCTTTGCTTGAAGCGAAACTTGTGTGCTCTCGTTTGAAAATATCCAGAAGGTTATGCTCGTGAAAACTGTAAACCGAACCGTCTGATGCGAAAATTATATGATCAATAAACTGAACGCACAGTGGGGCAAGAATGTTTACAAGATATCTGGTCAGATTTATGTCGGCATCGCTTGGCGCCGCGCTTTCGCCCAGATGATTGTGTGCAACGATTACCGAAGCAGTTTTCACACGAAGAACTATGTCAACAATCTGCCTGAGGTTAAGGTCAACTTTGTCCAAATCGCCGGAAGTCGTGGTTTGTTCCAAGATCACAGTGCCGCTTTTATCCAGGCACAACAAGACGAACTGTTCGGTTGTGTATGTTTTCATAACTTCGCGCAAGATTTCGATTGCTTGGGCGGGAGTATTAATTTTCGCACTTGAATCGCGCGAAACACGCCTGTAATACGTGACAAACTGTTTAAGGAAGTTCAAGAAAATCGCTGCTTGTTCGCCGATGCCGGAGACTTGCATCAGTTTTTCCGGATGCGCGTCAATCACGCCGGCTAGGCTGCCGAAAGTATTTATAAGGCGGTGCGCAGTCGGATTTGTGTCAATTCGCGGAATCGCAAGCCCAAGCGCATACTCGATAACCTGCGTTTCGTTAAAACTGACAAGTCCGAAATCCAAAAAGGACTTGCGCAATTTCTTGCGACGCCCCTTGTGAATCTGTTCGTCAATTGATTTATCTTTTGCGTTGGACATATGCTTCAAGATACAAAAGATTCAGGTGTTTTGCAAGTGGAAGAATCAGCCAGCTTTTACAAAATCCAAGATTTTCCGCTTTAGCTCATCGATTCCATGGTTTTGTTTCGCTGAAATCACGACAGAGGTTTTATCCGGCACACTGAAATTTTGATTAAGGTCGGTTTTATTGTAAACAACAATTACAGGTATGTGGTCGGCACCGATTTTGTTCAGAACTTCATCAACGACTTTGATTTGATTATGATAGTTTTGGTTTGAAACATCAACAACATGCAACAGAAGATCGGCACGGCGCGCTTCGTCAAGGGTGCTCTCGAACGCGCGGATGAACTCGTGCGGAAGTTTGTTGATAAAGCCAACGGTATCGGTCAGCAAAACCTGAACCCCTTCGCAGTCTGTACCTTGGATATAGACATTTGCTGTTTTTGGGTCAAGTGTGGCGAAAAGTTTATCTTCCGCGACAACTCCTGCTTTTGCGATTGTATTAAGCAGCGTTGATTTACCGCTGTTGGTGTATCCGACGATACAGATGCGCGGTTTGCCGGATTTCGCCGCTCCGCTGCGGCTTAGATCGCGGTGCGCTGACAGTTTTCGAAGTTTTCCCTCAAGCGCGGTGATTTGGTCGCGAATTGTGCGCTTGTCCAGTTCAAGTTTCTTCTCGCCCGGGCCGCGCATACCGACAGAGGTTTTCATCTTTGCCATCAGTCCGCCACTGCCGACAAGGCGCGTTGAATTGTACTTAAGCTGGGCAAGTTCAACCTGCATTTTGCCTTCGTTGCTTTGAGCACGTTGGGCAAAGATATCCAAAATAACTTTGCTGCGGTCAAGGACGGAAACTCCAAGGGCATCTTCAAGGTTTCGCACCTTGCTGCCGGAAAGTTCAACATCGAAAACAACACAAGTCGCCCCTTGAGACTGCACAAGGCTTTTAACTTCATCGACCTTGCCGCGTCCGATGTAAAAAGTCACGTCAACATCCTTGCGCTGCTGCACAACGCGGCCGGCAGTTCTGATGCCGCATGTAAAGCACAGCGCCTCAAGTTCGTCCAATTCGCTTTCTGTAACGTTGACTCCAACCAGAATTGCAGAGTCGAGTTCTTTCGAAGTCCTATATAAGTTCATAAAACAACTCCGCATAGTGTGAAGCCTTTGAATCTTCGAGATAGGTATAAGCCATTCGAAGAAAATCAACTGCAAATATCGGCTCACCTTCAAAAGTGTCAAAGTCGAATGCACCTTCAAATGCGTCGACATATTCTGCAAATAATCCTCTTATTTCTTCATCAACCCTATCTGCCCAAACGAACGCAAAAAACGCATAGTTAGGCTGCAACAGGTCGGGTCCGGGCTTCAGCCAATCAAGCAGCCGTGGCTTTGCAACTTCAAACTCCCCTCCGGCAAGCAGGGCAACCATATAAGCGCTTTTGATGCGGCTGTCTTCGTTTCCCCACTTTAACATATTAAGTTTATTGCCAGCTGCAGCTTCATAACCGGCTTTGTTGGCCGCTTTGATTATGCGTATGTAATCGCCTTGGTGAATACCGTCGGGACTGAGGAATTCTCCCGCAAACTGAACAACCTTTTTGTGATTTTCGGCGATTATATATTGCTCAAGAGCTATATAGGCATTTTCGGAAGTTTTGTTTGCATTATAAATGCGCTCGTAATACATTCCAGCCATGTTCGCCGAACCAAGAGACTGTGCAAAATCCGCCATCACTTTTGGAAATACCAACCCAAACAGTGCAAGTCCGTAACCAAACGCCGTGAATGCAAAAAAAAGTGTCCAAGCCCCGGTTTTGATAACGACTTGTTGAAGCGATTTCGTCATATCCCTTTATTTTATCATAATCCGGAGAAACCTCAAATAATTATTTGGTATGAAAATATTTAAATTTAAAAAACGCGTGACGAAGTGGCTGCTGCTGGGCGGCGCGGCGGTGCTGGTAGTTGTTGGAGTGATTATCGGAGCAAGTTCATGCAGCAGGGCAAGTTATTTCCAGATTGCGCTTGATAACCTAAGCGAAACGCGGCTTTACATGAAGCATGCCGAGACCGAAAGATACCGTGTCCAGTTTTACGCAGGAATGCGCGAAGAACCATACGCAGTTAACGGAATAAGCGAGAAAAAAGTTGCTTTCGGTGTAATCAGTTTGGAATCACGCGGCAAAATCATTAACGAAGAGGAAATTGTGGGGACTCTTTACATCGGTGAAGAAGAAATCCCCGTTCGACTGGAACGTAATCCGCACGGCACGAACTTTGCATGTGATGTTGAAAAGTTGATCGACGTCGAAAAAGATTTGGCTCTGACACTTTTTATCGGCGAGGCGGCGCTGGAATTCACACTTGTAAACGCGATGCCGGAGGATGCAATAAACTGGGAACGCGCACTTGAAATTGCAACGGATGAGGCTCGCGCGCAAATCAAGGGCGCCGGCAGGTTCGAATGTTTCGTTAGAATCGTGGAAAGCCCTGTGAAGAACGCAGGAAGCTTCTGGTACGTAAGGTTCGTGCCGGAAAAAGGGAATAACTTCTTTGTCGTAATCGACCCTACGGGAAAAGTAATTAATTAATGACCGCGAAAAATCGCGTGCCCGCTGATGATTGAGGGTGAGTAAGCCGAAAAACCAACAAATCTTTTACCACACGACGTGTTTTGGAATCAAGGTGCCGCTTGAGGTGCTGTGCCAGGCGCAAAGCTCGGTGTATCCTTCATTATAGTTATAAAACGTGGCAACATCAAAGTAGTTGTCGTTATTGAACTTGCCAGAAACTACGCAACCGGTCATACTACCTGCAGAAAAGTTACCATAACCGGAGTCCCAGCAAGGGAGTTGCGAAAAACTGCTTCCTGTCGACATAAATCTGAAGATTCTGGTTCTGTTATTTCCATAATCAAAGAAAGCGGCGATGTCACATTTACCGTCTCCGTTAAAATCGCCTGCAACCACGCGACCGGTGACGTTATTGGCATTATACCATCCAGGGTTTCGTTCGGACCACCATCCGTTGATCCCTTGGTCCCAGAACCTGGTACCATTTGACAGCCATACATGCATCGCCGACGTCCCGCTGCCATAGTCGAATAGTGCGGCGATGTCGCATTTGCCGTCCCCGTTGAAGTCACCGGCGACAACACGGTTTGTGATATTTGATGCCGGATAATTACCGACTCCGGAGTCCCAGTACGAAACTTCCGTAAATTTGGTGCCGTTTGATACATAGACGAATATTTTGGTGCGATTGTTTCCCATATTGTACAGGACAGCGACATCACATTTGCTGTCTCCGTTAAAATCGCCGGCGACCATGCGACCTTTGATTGAGATAGTGTTAAAGTTTGCAATGGCGGTGCTCCACCATACTCCGGCATAGTCAAAACCGTTTCCATTGGATTTCCACACGTGCAGTTGCGTGTGCGTCGAAGTTGCCACGAACATCGCGACATCATCCAAGCCATCGCCGTCAAAGTCACCGGAAACCGTCAAACCATTGCCCTGGTGGTTGATGAGGTATGGGATTGGATTTGCGGTAATTAGCACCGCCGCCGCCTGAAGCGCCTTGTATGCGTTCAGCCGTCCGCCCGAAACACAAAGACCATTCAGCGCCGGAATTTTGTCAACGCCGTTCATAATCGCCTCTTTGACCAAGGCTGGGTATTGCGCCAAATTCGGGTATTTCGAAATAATCAGCGCGGCAACACCAGCGACGTGCGGGGCAGCCTGAGAGGTGCCATCCATGTTTTGATATTTGTTGCCCGGTACGGTGCTGTAAATACCGGTACCCGGAGCATACAAGTCAACAGAGGTTGCACCACCATTTGAAGCGCTATTGTTCATAAGCCAGCGCCAAAATGGAGGAATCCAGTTGGAGCGTTCGTCATTTTTGTCCGAGGCGCCAACAGAAATATGATTGGGGAAATCATAATTACTGGGGTAGCGAGGTTCTTTGTCGTTGTTATTGTTCTCATTCCCGGAACAGCAGACGAATAAACCGGTGTACCTGCGAATTGCTTCTTTAAAATATGGGTCGTCAAACTTGCCTGATGCGCTAAAGTTCAAAATTTGAATATTTTTTTCTATCGCGTAAATCACAGCATTTGCCGAATTTTCCCAGTCCAGATATCTTCCAACTCCAGCTCTTAAAGATATAAGTTCTATATGCTGGTTCACACCAGCGATACCGCCATTGTTCCATTCCGCGCCAATAATACCAGCAATATGTGTTCCGTGCCCCTGCTTATCAATGACTGCATCTGGGATATGCGGGTATGGGATTGTAAAATCCCGCGACATACTTTTATTGACTTGATTTTTTAAGTCCGGATGGCTTGCATCAATCCCAGTATCTATTATACCAACCCTGATCTTGTTTGTCGCATTGCCGGTAGTTACATTCCAAGCCTCAGGCGCACTGATTTTATTGAGTCCCCATTGCGTCCTGTCAGTGTATTTTTTGTCAGTCGGCGCAGAGTCAATCGTTTCAATGTAAGACGGACCAACGTAATAAATGTCGCTTCGTTTTTCGAGTCGTTTTATTGCAGCAAGAACATTGTTCTTACCTGGATTTTGAAGTTTTAGCACAAGCATTTTTCGATAATCACTCGTTCCTTGCACCCTTGCAATACTTTCCGCATAACTGTTTGCGTGTCTAACGCTGGACACAGAGATTTCAGAGAATGATTGTCGGCTATGGGTTTTAAAACTCAAACTCTCTTGTTGTTTTATGAGTATGAGTACTTTATCGTCTGCGAAATCATCATCAATTGTTACATTGGAAAACACCTTGCCTTCATTCGTACTGTTTTCAACAATTTGCGCAAACGCTAACTTTCTGCTTGTTGTATTAAAATAAGCATAAAATTGTGCTGTCGCAACACACAAAACTAAAAATGATAAAACCCACAAAAGATACTTTTTCATAAAGATTCAATCTCCCTTTCCTTATTGAATTTCGCCTCTGTACGAAGGTCCGGCATACTTGACATCTGGTCTGTCCTTAAGTACATCAATTAAGCGTAAAACTTCTTTGTGGCTTGGGTTTTTCAAAGTTAAAACCAAAAAAAGTGTGTCCGGAGCGAAGCGGGTGTTTTTCACGTCGATAAAAACTGATTCATCAAAATCCTCAGGGGTGTATATATAGCCGTTTGTATTGGCTAATAAGCTTGCATCTTCATTTAGCCATACTATAATAACGTCATTCGCGAAATCATATTTCTCTTCGCACCCCACCATGACCACCCCCATTAAGATTACCAGCATCACCGCCGCGACCGAAACCAATTTTTTCATCCGCCCTCCATTAATTGACTATATAGTATCTGATAAAAACAAGTCAACTGGTTTTACAGCCCACTAGAAATCGCATGGCTTTCTGCTGAATCATAATAACTACGACTTTGTCGTCAGCAAAAAAATCATCATTAAGTGTTGCAGTGCCCGAACTTTTTCATCTTGCAGGAATGACAAATCTGACCCAGACTTGCCTAAGGTTCAAAAAGCGTTCGAAAAAAAGCATTCGATTGGTGCTTTGGCGTAACGTAAATTAAAAATCAATCTTTGCCAAGTACTAGATATTCTCCCGAAGGCGAAATAACGCCGGTCCAGTCTTCTTTAGAGGTTGATAAGTAAATCTCTGTCAATTTTTGCTCGGTCGTTTTGGGCGATACTGGAACTCCCAAAAAATACAAGCGACCGCGTCTATCCGTTTGTATCGGATACATGTCTTTTAGGTCTGGAAACAATTTTATTGCGCGTCTGTTCATAATGTTTCTCAGCGTCAGTTTTCTTTGAGTTATCCCAGCCATTTCAAACCCCTCCCAAACAATTATATTCTGTTTCCAAAAAGGAAGTTTTTAAAAAAGAGCCAAGAGGCTCTTTTTTAAGTTGCTTATTTGATGATCTTTGCAACGACACCCGAGCCGACGGTTCTTCCGCCCTCGCGTATCGCAAAGCGCAGTCCCTGCTCGATGGCGATGTCTGTAATAAGCTTGATAGTCATCTGGACGTTGTCACCCGGCATAACCATCTCGACGCCCTTGGGAAGTTCAATCGAACCTGTCACGTCAGTTGTACGGAAATAGAACTGAGGACGATAGCCGTTAAAGAACGGGGTGTGACGACCGCCTTCTTCTTTTTTCAAGACATAAACCTCGGCGGTAAATTCGGTGTGAGGGGTAATCGAACCCGGTTTTGCCAAAACTTGACCACGCTCGATGTCCTTACGCTCGATACCGCGAAGCAATATTCCTGCGTTGTCACCGGCAATCGCGCTGTCAAGGTTTTTCCTGAACATTTCGATGCCTGTTATTGTAGTGCTTTTCTTTGAACCCATACCGATAATTTCAACGGTATCGCCAAGTTTAACCGATCCGCGTTCAACACGACCAGTTGCAACTGTTCCGCGACCTGTGATTGTGAAAACGTCTTCAACAGGCATAAGGAATGGCTTTTCGCCGTCACGTTTGGGGTCAGGGAGGAACGAGTCAAGAGCTTCCATAAGCTTGTCGATGCATTCAGTATCCGGACCCAGTTTGCCCGCCTGTGCTGCAGCCAATGCTTTTGCCGCACTGCCTTTGACAATCGGAGTTTTGTCGCCCGGGAATCCATACTTGGTCAAAAGTTCGCGGATTTCCATTTCGACAAGGTCTTGAAGTTCGGCATCGCTGGCAAGGTCACACTTGTTCATAAATACTACGATGTGAGGAACGCCAACTTGACGCGCAAGCAAAATGTGTTCACGAGTTTGCGGCATAGGACCGTCGGTTGCGGAAACAACCAAGATTGCTCCGTCCATCTGCGCGGCACCCGTAATCATGTTCTTTACATAATCGGCGTGACCCGGGCAGTCCACGTGCGCATAGTGACGCTTTGGGGTCTCATATTCCACGTGCGAAGTATTTATGGTAATACCGCGCGCTTTTTCCTCCGGCGCTTTGTCAATAGAGGCATAGTCCATAGCCTGTGCCAAGCTTTTTTTAGATTGCGTTGTGCAAATTGCCGCCGTCAAAGTTGTCTTGCCGTGGTCAACGTGACCGATTGTACCGACGTTGATGTGCGGTTTGCTCCTGTTGAAATTTTCTCTTGCCATTTTTGTCTCCTTTTTTGCTTCGTCACTGCGCTCCCCGCAACGACGCCTTTTTGGCAGTTAATAAAAGATTGTATAGATATTATCTTGAAAAGTCAACTGTTTTTTTACTTCTTCGCACGTTCTCCGATGATCTTCTCGGCGACGCTGCGCGGCACTTCGTCATAATGGCTGAACACCATATCGAATACTCCTCGACCTTGTGTAAGCGAACGAATGTCTGACGCATAACCAAAAAGTTCGGAAAGGGGAACAAGCGCGTTGATTATCTGGACTCCTGCGCGTGCATCCATACCTTGCAACTGCCCGCGGCGCTGGCTGATGTTGCCCATAACGTCTCCAAGGTATTCTTCAGGGGTTTCAATTTCCATCTTCATAATAGGCTCCAGTAAAACTGGGTTTGCCTTTTTCGCCCCGTCTTTAAAAGCCATCGAACCGGCGATTTTAAACGCCATTTCGGAACTGTCAACATCGTGGAACGAGCCATCGTTTATAACTACGCGAAAGTCAACCGTTTCATAAGCGGCAAGTACACCTGCCATCTTGGCTTCCTGGATACCTTTGTCAATTGCGGGAATATACTCCTTGGGAATCGAGCCGCCGACAGTTTTGTCGACAAACTCGTATCCTGTTCCCGGCTCTTTCGGTTCGATATAACCGCGGCAGTGTCCGTATTGACCGCGTCCGCCGCTTTGCTTGATGTATTTACCTTCGATATCAACTTTGCTGCGAATGGTTTCGCGATAAGCGACTTGCGGTTTGCCTACATTGACATCAACTTTGAATTCACGGCGCATACGGTCAACGATAATCTCGAGGTGCAGCTCTCCCATACCCGCGATGATTGTCTGATTTGTTTCCTGGTCGGTAAAAGTTTTAAATGTCGGGTCTTCCTCCGCCAATTTGATAAGCGCCATAATCATTTTTTCCTGCATTGCTTTTGTGGCGGGTTCAACTGCAAGCTGAATAACCGGCGCCGCAAAGTTCATACTCTCCAGTGTTATCGGCTGTTTTTCATCGCAAAGTGTATCGCCCGTTATTGTGTCCTTAAGACCGATAATTGCTGCAATGTCGCCTGCGTAAAGTTCGGTAATTTCGTTGCGTTGGTTTGCCTGCATACGAACAAGACGCCCGACTCGTTCTTTTTTATCTTTTGTGCTGTTTAAAACATAGCTGCCGGATTCAAGTTTGCCGCTGTACACACGAAAGAAGCACAGACGTCCGATAAACGGGTCTGTTGCGATTTTAAAGGCAAGCCCCGCAAAAGGCGCGCTGTCGTCTGATTTGCGTTCTTCTGTCGCGCCCTTATAAGTAACCCCTTTGATTGCCGGAACGTCCAGAGGAGATGGCATATAGTCAACAATAGCATCAACAAGCATTTGCACGCCCTTGTTTTTAAATGAAGAACCGCAAGTGACCGGTGTAAAACGCATTTCGATTGTGCCTTTGCGTATTGCAGCCTTAATTTCCGCCTCGGTAAATTCTTTTCCTTCCAACCATTTTTCAGTAAGTTCGTCGCTGACTTCCGCGATTTTTTCAATCATTTCTGCGCGAAGTTTGTCTGCTTGCGCACGTAAATCGGCAGGAATATCGGTAATTTCGAATTCTTTTCCAAGGTCGTCTTTGTAAATCTTTGCCTTCATCGTTACAAGGTCGATAATACCGCGGAATTCTTTTTCGGCACCGATAGGAAGCTGGATAGGAACAGGCGTTGCTTTCAGGCGGTCACGCATAGTTTGAACAGCGCGCATAAAATTTGCATCATCGCGGTCCATCTTGTTTATATACGCCATACGCGGAACTTTGTACTTGTTAGCCTGTGACCAGACTTTTTCAGATTGCGGCTGGACACCTGCACGCGCGCAGAATACTGCAACGGCGCCGTCAAGAACTTTCAGGCTGCGTTCGACTTCAACAGTAAAGTCGACGTGTCCCGGAGTGTCGATAACGTTGATTTGGTGGTCGCGCCATTCCGTAGTTACACAAGCGGAAGTGATTGTGATACCGCGCTCCTGCTCCTGCACCATCCAGTCAGTTGTTGCAGCGCCGTCGTGGACTTCGCCGATTTTATGCAGCTTGCCGCTGTAAAACAAAATACGTTCGGTTGTCGTAGTTTTTCCCGCATCAATGTGCGCCATAATACCGATGTTGCGGTATCTTTCGATAGGAACTTTTCTACCCATAATTTCTCCTTGACAAAAAAGTAATGAGGATATTAAAGCATGTTTTCGCACCATGGTCAACCCTTTATGTGATTTCATCAAAAAATTCTTTTTGGTTGATTAGACTCTAAATTATTTTGGACCATTGTTCCTTATGATAGTTACAGGCGATGAAAAGGTAAGTTTGAATAATGGTATCAAGGTTGACACAACAATCGCGCCAAGAGAAATCAAAAAAATATACACGATGTTAATTGGGTTAATAAAGAAAAACGTCAAACTTGAATTTATTTCTTTCACAAACCCATTATTTATACTGCTCATCAGGATATAACATATGGGTATTGACAGCAAAAACGCAAATAACGTTATAACCACAAGTTGAAGTCCGAAAACAAGGATAATATCCGAATTTTTGGCACCCAAGGATTTCAGCACTCCTATTTTATAACCGTACTTTTTTACAGTCATGAATGTGAAAAACAACATTCCCGCACATGCCACTATTATCAAAACGATCATTATATCAGCTGCGAGATTTTTAACTTTTACAAGATAAAAATCCGCATTCGATATTAAAACACCATAAGCTGTAAAGTCAGTATAGCCCTCGAAATAATATGCCGGGTTTTCATTGTAAAAATCACCACTCATGCCTCGCATAATAAAGTTATTCAATATCGCCTTATTCACAGACCAATCCTGCGCCAATGATAGATATATTTGCCTAAAATTGGCTGTGTTGCACCAAAAATAGTAGTCTTCGTTGTAAGAGTATACCGTAATTACGCCGTCCTCTTCCGGCAAGGCACCTTCATCGCCGTTATCGTCAACAATGCCAAGCACACGAAACGGTCGATATCCGTACAAAGTCCTTTCAATACTCCAATCATAGTGAGCTTCGTAGCCGTCCATCCGATAATCATCCATAAATTCTTTTGCAACTTGCTCGGTAATAAATTCTTCGTTACTCAAGCCAAGGATGTCGGCAACTTGCTTTTTGCTAAGGATCACTCCTTCTTCGTTTTGATAATCTTTCACCGCAACCAGAAAGTTTAATTCGGAAACTTCCGAAAGAGAAATAAACTTTAATTTTTTAACATTCGTTTCCTGCAAATCATCGCTTTTTACGAAAAAATATTTCAATACAGACAAATAGCGTGCGTCATTAACAAGCATGCTTACAAGGTCGCTTTTACAAAATAAAGTTTGGAGACCGGTCAAATATGTTTCCTCGAACGAAAAGTCTCCGTTTCTGTTCTTTATGTAGGCATATCTTTCGTAATCACTTTTTAGTATGCCGGAAATTCTAATACTTAGACCTGTTTGCTTGTCAGTCAAGACTTTTCCGACAACATCTGCGATTTGACCAGAGAAAACATTGTGATACAGTAAACTGTATGCCATATAATCGTAAATTAAGACTTCGTTTGCCGCAATCGGCTTGCCGCCAAAAATCACTTTTTGGTAAAAAGTGCCATAATCATCAATCACAACTGCCTCACGAAAACTTATCGCCTCGTATAAGAATCGAGTTGAATCGGTATAAATGAATTCGTCGGTGAAATCCTGAAAATTTTTGTTGAAAAAATATGATGGATAAAAGTTTGCTTGCGGATTATTCTCTTTCAGAATGGCAATATCTTCTGTCGTACATTTTTCATATGCAAGTTGCGGTCCGTACACAATTTCAACTTCACCTGGAGCACTACCCGGATAAATTCGTGCCGTATCAATATATTTTGTAATTTGCATAACATACTGGTCGTTTTTTTTAAGAGTGCTGACAAAAGAATCCCGCGAGTCATACTGCTGCAATGAAAAAAAAGACTGTCATTAAAGCAAAAACCGCGACCATCAGCAAAGCAACAAGTGCCGTGCTGACGGCGGAATGTGATATATTGTTTCCAATCATTTGAAACGAGTTTTTTACCGAGACACCTTGATAGCTTTTGATTTTGTTGTTTTTCGGTCTTGTGCTTGCAAATTGTGACTGTGGCAGTTTTTTGTGCATGTCCTCAACCACTGCTCCATCTTTTAATCTGATAATTCTGTCTGCAAAGCCGCAAATTTCGTCATCGTGTGTAATAACGACGACAAGCCGCTCTTTTGAGATTTCTTTCAGAACTTCGATAACTTGATTTGAGGTTGAACTGTCCAAATTTCCGGTTGGCTCATCACAAAGAATAATCGAACTGTCTTTCGCAAGTGCCCTTGCAACCGCGACGCGCTGTTTTTGCCCGCCGCTTAATGTTTTAATTTTCCTGTTTGCCAAGTCGGCAATTCCGACTTTTTCCAAAGCGCTGTGTGCTTTTTGCTCGATAACTCCTTTAGAATTCTGCTGAAAATTCAAAGCAAGTTTAATATTCCCGACGACCGAATAGTCTTCCAGCAAATTGTAATGCTGAAACACAAACCCAACATGAAAATTTCGATAATCATCATAATCTTTTTCTTTAAAATCTTCAAAACTTCGCCCGTTTAAAAAAACTTCTCCAGAAGTCGGATTATCTATTCCGCCCAGCAAGTTAAGAAGCGTTGTCTTCCCGCTTCCGCTTTTTCCAACAACCGCGACGAAACCCTTGTCGCCGAATCGAATGCTGACATTATTCAGCGCATGAACTTTGACGCACTTGTTAACAACAAATTCTTTGCATATATTCTTTAGTTCAAGCATGATATTTCCCTTCTTCATAAACAAAGCAATGTCGTGCCATTGCTTTGTTTACTATGATTCCAATGACCGCTTCCGCTTACCACTTGTAGTGTGCAAAAGCTTTGTTTGCGTCTGCCATTCTGTGCATTTCTTCTTTTCGCTTGAATGCGCCGCCGGTTTGGTTGTACGCGTCTGTGATTTCCGCCGCCAGTTTG
>Ga0123356_10000875_pt1 | contig 33439 bp, 28 predicted proteins | sample TergutEmb28metaG_2_FD_92546 | JGI IMG/M metagenome (GOLD analysis project Ga0123356, IMG submission 92546) | Embiratermes neotenicus P3 segment gut microbial communities from Petit-Saut dam, French Guiana - Emb289 P3 | ecosystem: Host-associated > Arthropoda: Insects > Digestive system > Gut ...
GATCACGCCTGCTGTAGGTCAAGCGGCCAGCACCGCCCCGATTCTCTCGATCACGGAGACCCCACTGCTGCTTAGTCTCCGGCCGCCTGCGGCAGTGCGCGATCCAGCAGCAGGTCGTCGTCAACAGTTGCCTCTCGGTCCGCCATTCTTCCAGCGAACGGTGAAGCTATCCGAGTTTGCGAGGGGGCCAGGAGTCGCGAGGACAGGTCCGAATCCGTCGTTGCAGCTCATAATGATGGGGTAATAGCTGCTGAGCCCGCCGATACTGTTTCCTGTGCTGACGCCATCCGCAGTCTGGACCGCTCCGGCGCCGGTGATTGTTTCCTTCCCGAAGTGTGATAGGGAGTCGGGTGGCCCGAGGAACGACATGCGCTCGACGATCCATTCGGCGGTGCCGCCGGAACTGCCCGCTACGTGCGTGGTTTGCTCCCCGCAAGTATTTTCACTAAGGTCGCATATGAGGAACATTGCATTGTGGGACGTCGGGTCGTAAGAGACGTCGACCGCTATCCGGTCTTTCGTCGAGATGGGCAAGTTGTTTATTATTACCTCGTCGTCCATCTGCGGGACGATCTGCCACCAGAGGTACTTGAAAGTAAACGGTCCAAACGGGCCGAACGATACGGTATTGAATCCGGTTCCCGCCTGGATCAGCGAATCGCTTCTGGTATTACCCGTGCCGATCCCGGGCCAGATCGAGAGGGCAGTGGTGACATGGGCTCTTGGGGCCGCGATCGTCGGGACCTTCCACTCCATGGACGCGTCGGTGAAGTGCCCGGCACTACTTTGGTAGCCTGACCAGTTGTCCGTGTACTGGGCCGGCTGCTCGCCAGTCGCGGTGCGCGCCGCCGTGACCTGTGCCTGTTGCCCGCCAGCCGGGTTACCGTGCCCTAGCGCCGTGGCCGGGCTATTGTCAGGCCCATTGTTCTCGTTCTGGCGATGACCCTGGGGTTCGTGGCGACGCTTGCCGGACTCATTGTTCTCGTTCTGGCGATGACCCTGGGGTTCGTGCCGACCGTTGCCGGACTCATTGTTCTCGTGCTCGCGATGGGCCCGGGGTTCGCGGATCTGGGTGTAGCCCTGCTTGCAGTCGATGGTTCCGAGCCAGTGGATCTTCCGCCCGGACAGCAGGTGCGCAACGTGGGTTCCGTATGCGACACGGGTTGCTGCTGAGATATCGGGGGGCGCCACTGCTTCCGGATCGCTCGCCGAGACTGTCGAGACCGAAGGCACCCAGACGCGCATCGAATCAGGGCAGCCGGCACTTGCGTGGCCCGGGCGAACGTCGCTCGCGGCGGTGCCGGGCGTCAGGACCTGCGCCGGTTGCTTGCCAGCCGCCGCCGCTTGGGCATGACCGGAATTGGCGGCCATCGTCGTGGCCGATGAGCAGCTGGTGGCGCCCACGGCGACGAGCATGCCGGCCATCACGATAGCGATGGTGCGGATTTTGCGATTGAGCATCCTGTTCCCCGAGAGGTTGGCCCCGCTATCCGTCACGGCAATGACCGCGGGTCCGAGCCCGCCGGCTGATGTCTTTCTTCGGGAAAGACGCATCGTTGAATCCTCGATGCCATTGAGAAGGGTCACGAGACCCCGTTAGCCCCGTGATCCCGTGCGCGGAAGCGTCCGGGGCTAGGCAGCCATTGCGGATGCCCTGGACAATGGTTATATCACTAACAAAGGCTGATCTTGTGAGAAATGTCGCTAAAATGTTCCGATATGTTGTCACATGAGAAGCATTCGGCTGTCAATTGCTCACAGGACTCATTGAGTCGAGCTGCCCGGCTGGGCCCGGGCGATCGCGCCGGACTCCCCCGGGTACTGGGCGATGGGAGCGCTGCGCCCGGCGCTGAACGGCCAGGCCGGGGCCACGGTCCGCGACGCCGGCTCGCCGATCCTGGTGGGACGCCCAGCAGCCGGGCAGGCGGAGGCGTCAGTTGATGTCGAACTCGTTACCCTCAGGGTCCTTCATGCCCACCGCGTAGTGATCGAGGCCGTCGGCGGTGAGGGCTCCGGTGAGCGTGGCCCCGAGATCCGCCAGCCGCCTCGCCTCGGCGTCGACGCGCTCCTTGCGGACCTCGAGCGGGATGTGCCGGATGGTGCTCAGGTAGGGTCCATCGGTGCTGGCGTGGATGTCGAGGTGAAGGCGGTTCTTGACCACCTTGGCGTCCGGCAGCACATGGAACCAGATGCGCGGGCCGTCACCGCGAGGATCGATGATGCTGTCCGCGCCGATTCCCAGCTCGCTGTCGGGGAGGCCGATGTCGCGGCGCCAGTCGTCCCAGGAAGCGAACCCGTCGGGAGGCGGTTCAAGCACGTATCCCAGGGCAGCCGCCCAAAAGCGGGCAAGCAGCTCGGGGTCCCTGCAGTCGATAACGAGCTGGAATCGGCCAGGCATAAGCGCTCCATCGTTTAGTCGGCCGCTGAGCACTGAACCTGGCCTAGCACCGCGAGCCCCAGCACTCGCACGCTCACGATCATCGCAGACCCGGCATACTGGCGGAGTGGACGATGACCAGGCCACGCCCCCAGTCCTGCACGGGAGCTTCAACGCCCTCGCGGCGGTGCTTGACTAACACGGGCTTGACTAACACGGGCTCGCCTAACACGGGCATGTCAGGCAACAGCTCGAGAGTGAGGGCCCCAATCAGGCGAGGCGGGCCGGGAAGCCGCCGGTGGCGACCGGACCCCAGCTTCCCGGGGTGACCCGCAGCAGGGACTTGCCCTGCGACATCATGGCCCCCCGGTACTCGGCCCAGTCGGGGTGCTCGCCGGAGATCGCGCGGTAGTAGTCGACGAGCGGCTCGACCGCCTCAGGCACGTCGATAACCTCCGCGGTGCCGTCGACCTGGACCCATGGGCCGCCGAAGTCGTCGGACAGGAAAAGCACGCTCACGTGGTCCGGATCCCGGCGCGCGTTCCGGGCCTTGGCCCGTTCGGGATAGGTGGCGATGACGATACGGCCCTGCTCGTCGACGCCGCAGGTCACTGGCGACGCCTGCGCGCGGCCGTCCTTGCGCGTCGTGATCACGATCGCGTGATGCCTGGACCTGATGAATTCAAGCAGCTCGTCCCGGCTGACAGCGGTGTTCGTCGCGATGTTCCGTGGCACCGCTCCACCCTAGCCACCCACCCGCAGGAACCCATCGGCAGGGCAGGCGCGCGCCGCTAGCCGAGCGCGGTGTTGCGGAAGAGGTACACCCCGACCGTGACACCGTTGACGGCGGTGGCCTGCCCGCCAAGGACGCGGCCGGCGGAGGTCTCCTGGGTGGTCATGTAGTAGTAGCCGACATGCTCCAGGCGCCAGCCGATCTTCTCGATCTCGCCGAGCGTGGCCGCGGAACTCGAGGTGCTGCGCTGCCCGGTCAGCATGCCGAAGTGGGCGCTGCCGGTGTGCCGGGCGACTTCCAGTTGCACCTGGAAAAAAGTGTCGCCCGCTTCCTTCGCCGCAGTCGCCAAGCCAACGGGACTAGCCGCGGACGCCTCCCGATCGCGCTGCCCCTGCTTCCGCCTGATTTCCTCCGCCATCGCGGCCGCCTCGCGGGCATTCCTGGCGTCTCGCGCCCGGCGCGCGGCTTCCCGCTCGTCCTCGCGCGCCCGGCGCGCGGCTTCCCGCTCGTCACCGCTCTTGAACAATGCACTCCTCCGTCCACGCCCGCTGGACGGAGCGTACAGCGCGGCGCGGATCGCGCGAAGTCACGCGATCGTTCGCGATAATCGGGCTTTTGTTGCTCTTTTCAACGGGACGCCGTTTTACGGAAGGGGTACATTCGATCACGTCATTCCAGAGGTATGCAAAACATGTCGGTCCGCTCGCAACGGACAAATCCATGTAATCGTCGCTTAGGGACCCTAACTCCGAACTATCAGGATGGCTGCGCAAGGAGGTGCGGAGCGCGGTGACGGGGGATGATCCTTCGGGAGAACCGGAGCCGATGCTGCCCGGATTGGCGGCCGGGTCGCTGCTGGCCGGATACCGGATAGAGTCGCGGATCGGCGCCGGCGGGATGGCGGTGGTGTTCAAGGCCACGGAGGAAGCGCTGCGGCGGACCGTTGCGCTGAAGGTCCTGGTGCCCGCGCTCGGGATGGACAGCGAGTTCCGGGAGCGGTTCATCCACGAATCGCGGGCCGCTACGGCGGTCGACCACCCCCACATCATTCCCGTCTACGCGGCCGGGGACGCCGGCGGCGTGCTCTACATCGCAATGCGCTACGTGCCGGGCGGCGACCTGCGGGCGCTGATCCGCCGCAAAGGGAAACTGCCCACCATACGGACGGCCTACCTGCTGTCCCCGCTCGCCTCCGCACTCGACGCCGGCCACGCCATCGGGCTCGTCCACCGGGACGTCAAGCCCGGCAACGTGCTCATCGACACCAGCCCCAGACGGATAGATCACCCTTACCTGTCGGACTTCGGTCTCGCTAAGGGCACCGCGTACACCGACCTCACCGCCACTGGCCAGTTCGTCGGCACCGTAGAGTACTGCGCACCGGAGCAGATCGCGGGAAAGGCCGTCGGTCCTGCCGCCGATCAGTATGGGCTCGCCTGCGTCGCCTACACCATGCTCACCGGGGAAGTCCCGTTCCCGCGCGAAGGACGCACCGCAGTGATGTGGGCGCACATGACCGACCCACCGCCCTCCGTGACCGCACTGCGGCCCGACCTGCCTCCGGCGGCCGATCAGGTACTCGCCCGAGGCATGGCCAAGACGCCCGAGGACCGGTACCCAACCTGCGAGCAGTTCGTCGATACCCTGCGGGACGCACTCGGCATCGGCGGCTACGGCATCCCCCGCCGTCTCTCCGCGCTGGTGCCGGTCTTGGAGTCCTCTTCGATTCTTCCGGCAACCAAGCCAGATCCTCCGACCCCGATGCCGGAACCGTCATTGCCGGTCGGCCCACCATTGCCGGGGCGGCAGTCACTGGTCGCGACGGCCTTGCCGTCCACCGCGGACCAGGCCTTTCCTGACCATGCCCAGTATCAGCCGCAGCCGCACCTGGGAGGGCGGTACGACGGCCTGACCGACTCCCGTGCCGCCGCCGGGCAAATGGTCCCACCCATCACCGGTCCGATGGTGACCGGCAGGCCACTGGGCGGTCACCGTGCCAAGAAGACACCCAGACGGCGACGTACGAGGGCTGGCGTTGCGGTTAGTGCGGTGGTCGTGGCGGCTGTCGGCGGGGCAGGCATCGCCTGGCTGCTCAGGAACCACGGGTATTCCATGCCGCTGACCGCCATCCTCTCGGAGCCCAAGGGCGCAGCACCGTTGGGCGTCGCGTTTGCTTCCAACGCCGGCCTGGTCACCGCCGATCTGAACGGGGCCTACTCCTGGAACCTCGAAAGGCGACAGGAAACGCGGACAGTCACGGCTCCCAGATGCGGTTTCTACTCCGTCGCGCTCAGCGCAGATGGATCCACGCTGGCCGCCGCAAGTATCAATTCGTGCTTCGGCAGATCAGCCAGTATAAATTCGGCCTTCGGGATATGGAGCCCAAGCAGCGGAAGCCGCACCTACAGTTCGGGGTCCCAGGCCGACGATCCCTTTGCCGTCGCGAACGCCATGATCAGCAGTGGCTTCAGCAGCGGCGCGCTCAGTTCAAGTGGGGTCCTGGTGTATCCCGGATCAACCTCGACGAGCGTCTGGGACCTCCTCACGGGCTCCATGGTCAACAACCTATCCTCACTCGAAGACGCTTTGTCTGTCGCAGTCAGCCCCGATGGCAGCACGGTGGCGACCAGCGACGGCCGTGGCCTGACTGAACTCTGGAATGCCGCGAAGAGCAGCAACGACCCGAGGGTGCCCAGCACCCCGAGCGCCTTCCTGCGGTCACCTGACGTCGCGCCGGTCAGCTGCTCTGGGTTCAGCAGCAACGGCAGGATGCTGATCACCGGCGACATCGAAGGCAACGCCTACGTCTGGGATAAAGCCACACACGCCATCAATGTCAGGCCGGCCGCCACCCTGTCGGATCCCGATGGCGGCGCGCTGACCGCCGTGGCGCTAAGCCCGGACGGGACGCTCGCGGCGACCTTCGACAGCGCTAACAATGCGATCTACCTGTGGGATGTGGCATCGCGGAGTCTCGTCGCCGCGGTGACCGACCAGAACGGCAAGAGCGTGGTCGGCCTCTCGTTCAGCCCGAACGGCAGAGAACTGGCCGCCGCCGACGCCAACGGCAATACCTATGTGTACCGCATCAACCCTTAGCGGTTTCGGACAGAGGGAGCAACAGCGTCGCTGTTCAGGGCGGCGACGTCGGGGACGCCGGCCAGGACCATCAGGGTGCGCAGCTCGTCGCGCAAGAGCTCGAGCGTGCGGCGGACGCCGCGCTCACCCGCCGCCGCCAGGCCGTAGGCCGCGAGCCTGCCGATGACGACGGCGCTCGCGCCGAGAGCCAGGGCGAGGAAGACGTCGGCGCCGGTACGAACGCCGCTGTCCAGCAGGACGGGAACCTGGCCGCCGACCTCGGCCACCACCTCGGGCAGCGCGTCGAGCGATGCCGGGGAGGGGTCGACCTGGCGGCCGCCGTGGTTGGAGACGAGGATCGCGGACGCGCCGGCCGCCAGCGCCGCCCGCGCCGACTCGGCGGTGAGGATGCCCTTGGCGATCCACGGCAGGTCATGCCGGGAGGTCGCCTCGGCGAGCTGGTCCCACGTCCAGCCCGGGATGATCCTGTTGCCGAAGGTAGAGGCCACGTTCGGCGCGCCGTCGGGGGTGACGTTGCCGGACCAGACCGCCGGGTCCGGGTGGAAGCGGATCATCCGGTTTCGCGTCCGGAACCCCGTCATCGGGCAGTCCACGGTCACGCACAGCGCGCTGTAGCCGGCCACCCTGATACGCCGCGCCACATGGTCGAAGGAGTCGAACGGGTGCAGCTGGCCGATCCGCGCCGCATCGGGGGCCGCGGCGGCCACCTCCTCATAGGAGAAGCTGCCGACCTCGGGCACGATGGAGACGGTGCCGCAGGAAGCGTTGGCGCGGGCCACCGCCAGGTGACCGTCGGTGAAGAAAAGGGCATCGCCACCGAACGGTGCCGTGATGATCGGTACAGCCAGCGGGATTCCCAGCACTTCGGTGTTCGTCTTCGGGTCGGTGATCCCGCTCATCGGCCGCGGCTTGATCACCCAGCGGCCGAACGCCTCCCGGTTCGCCCGCAGCGTCTGCTCGGTTCCCGCCCCGCTCTCCAGGTAGACCGCGACATCAGCGGGCAGCTTCTTGACCGCCGCCGCATGGATCTCGTCAAGGGCGACGAACTCGTCATCCCGCCGGTACGCCGAAGCCGAAGGCACAGTCACCCCCGCACCCTACCGGCCGCCCGCCGAGCGGTTAAACCAGTACGAGCGGGTCAGTTTGGGCTGGTAGCGTCTGGGCTGATGTCAACGGGGTTCTTGTGAGCTGGCTAGCGCTGGTGCCCGACACGACGCCGTTGCGGGGTGGGCGGGCGCGCGGGTTCCGCGCCATGTTCACCAGCCGGACGGTGGCCTACCTCGGCGCGCAGGCAGCGGCAGTGGCGCTGCTCGTTCAAGCGCAGCGGCTCACCGGGTCACCGCTGGTCGTGGGGACGCTCGGGCTCGCCGAACTCGTGCCGCTGATCGTGTTCGGGCTCTACGGCGGTGTGCTCGCGGACCGCTTCGACCGGCGGGCGCTGATGCTGTGGTGCGAGCCGGGTCTCGCCGTGTGTGCCGGGCTGCTGCTCGTCAACGACCTGCTGCCGCATCCGCTGCTGTGGCCGCTGTACGTGGTGTCGGCGCTGATGATGGCGATCGCCTCGCTGCAGCGGCCGGCCTTCGAGGCGGCCACGCCGCGGATCGTGGCCCGCGACCAGCTGACCGCGGCGACGGCCATCTTGTCGCTGTCCACCAACGCGAGCGTCCTGGTCGGCTCGTCGCTCGGCGGCGCGCTCGCCGCCTCACCCGGCCCCTGGCTGGTCTACGCGCTGTGCGCGGCAGGCTACCTGGTCTCCTTCGTGCTGCTGGGCCGGCTGCCCAAGCTGCCGCCGGCCCCCGAGGAGCTGGGCGAAGCCGGGGAGCTGGGCGGTGAAGCCGGGGAGCGGGCGGAGTCAGCCGAGGCGGCAGGGGCGCCGTCCCCGGCGGACGGCCACGCGCTGCGGCAGATCCTGGTCGGGCTGCGGTACGCGGTCAGCCGGCGGGACCTGCTTGGCTCGTACCTGGCCGACCTGGCCGCGATGATCTTCGCCTACCCGAACGCCATGCTTCCCTTCCTGGCCATCGAGCTGCACGCGCCCTGGTCGACGGGGCTGATGTTCGCCGCGCCGTCGGCTGGCGCGTTCGTCGTGTCGGCTACCAGCGGGTGGATGCCCCGGGTGCGCCGGCATGGGCTGGCCATCGCGCTGGCCGCGGCCTCCTGGGGCGTGGCCATGGCCGCGGTTGGCCTCTCCCCCGACCTCTACGTCGCCCTCGCCTGCCTGGCGATCGCCGGCGGCGCCGACGAGTGCAGCGCTGTCTTCCGCGACGTGATGTGGAAGCAGTCGATCCCCGACCACCTGCGCGGCCGGATGGCCGGCATCGAGCTGCTCAGCTACGCCGCCGGCCCGCCGGCCGGGCAGCTCCGCTCCGGTGCCGTCGCCGCCGTGACGAGCCCGCGTTTCGCCCTGACCAGCGGCGGCCTGGCATGCGTGGCCGGGGTCGCCGCCGTTTGCGTGTTCCTGCCGGCCTTCCGCGGCTACACCGCGCCCGCGCCGGCCGTCCTCGCCACTAACCCGTGACGGATGATTCGCATGGGGCGCCGTGCGGGCAGGCTCAGACCTGAAGCGCCTGTAAGCGGGAGGGGATGAGGAAATGACCAAAAGGTCCGGGACATCACACGCTCGGCACGGCAGCGTCGGGGCCTGGCTGCTATCGGCCGTCGCAGTCGCGACCACGGTAGTTGCGCTGGCCTCCTGTAGCAGCAGCAGCGCCAGCAGCATCGCAAACAGTGTCAAGAGCAAGGCCGCCTCCGTCGCCGCCAGCGCCAAAGCCAGCAGCAGCAAGCCTGCTGCCAGCGCCAGCGCCAGCGCCAGCGCCAGCAAGCCTGCCTCCGCTGCCAGCGCCACCGGCAGCAGCAGCGCCAAGCCCGGGTACTGCACGGACATAGCCAACCTCCAGAATTCCATCAAGGGGCTGACCAGCCTGAACGTCAGCAGCGGAGTCAGCGGCCTGACATCGCAGGTCGAGAAGATCAAGACCGATGCCACCACGGCGGTCAACTCGGCCAAGTCTGTGTTCCCGAGCGAGGCCAGTGCCGTCAAATCGTCGGTGGACTCGCTCCAGAGCTCGGTGAAGGCGCTGTCATCGAGCCCCTCCGCGAGCGCGATCGGCACCGTGACCAAAGACGCGGGCAAGGTGGTGAGCTCGGTTCAGGCCTTGGGAACCGCGTCCAAGTCGAAGTGCAGCTGACCTGCTGCTTCACGTTCGGGTGAGTGGGTAAGCGCTATGCCAAGCACGCAGAAGGGGACATCGATGTCAGACAGCGTCTACTCAGTCAGCGAAATCGTCGGCTCCTCCGCTGAGAGCATCGACGACGCGATCAGGGGAGCCGTCGGCCGCGCCGCCAGGACCCTGCACAACCTCGACTGGTTCGAGGTCAGCGGCATCCGGGGCCGGATCGAGGACAACCAGCGCTGCCACTTCCAGGTAACGCTGAAGGTCGGCTTCAGGCTGGACGAACCTCCGGCCTGAAGCCGCAGACCGGTCCGCCGGTACCTGGGAGAACGCTGAGAGCACGCTCCAAGAATCCGGATATTTAAGTCGATCTTCACAATCGTCATGAAACTGACGATGTGCAGCAAGTTAGTACTAATCAGCCAAAACAGGCTAAAAGGCGTCGGCTCGACCACGTCGATGCCATGCGGCCAGTGAAACAGGCCGGAGTCATCAGTACCCACGTGCTGGACATCTTCGCGCCCATCTGCACCGCCCAGGGCGCGGCGCTGACCTTGCTGCACGTTTCGCGCGAGGCGTTCTTCTTCGTGTCCGCCTGCATGCTGACCTACACGTATCAGCAGCTGAACTGGTCCGGGCTGGGCCGCTTCTACTGGCGCCGGTTCGTCTCCGTCGGCATCCCTTACCTGGCCTGGACGGTCATCTACTTCCTGTACACATTCCGTGTATCGCACTACGCGGGCACTCACCAGGCTCTAGACGGACTGCTTCAGCTGCTCTACCTGAGCTACTACCACCTGTACTTCCTGCTCGTCATCATGCAGTTCTACCTGGTGTTCCCGCTTGTGCTGGCGGTACTGCGGTGGTCGAAGGGACACCATCGCCTGGTCATCGGCGTCGTCGCGGTGGTCCAGGTGCTGCTGGTCACCGCCATGCACTGGCAGTGGCTTCCGCCGCACCTGACCGGTCTGTGGGCGCAGCGGCAGGCCACCACGTACGTGCTCTACCTGATCGGCGGCTGCGTCACCGCCTTCCACCTCGAGGCGGTGGACGCCTGGCTGCGGCGGCACGCCCGGCTTGTCGTGGCCTATACAACGCTCGCGGCGATGCTGGCGGTGGGCGTTTTCCTGCTGGCCCAGTACCACGTCACCACCGTGCTGGGATCGGGCACCGACCCGTTCCAGCCGAGCGTCATCCCGTTCAACCTGGGCGCGATCGCCTGCTTGTACCTGGTAGGCGTCGCCCTCGCCCGGTCCGGGCGAACCCGCAAGCTCGCCCGCATCGGGTCGGACAACTCATACGGGGTCTACCTCAGTCACATGCTGTTCATCACCGGGCTGGAGTGGCTTGGCTGGGCGCGGCTGGACGCCACGATCCCCTGGCCGTTGCTCTGCCTGGTGACCATACCGGCTGTCTATCTTGCGGCATTCGCGCTCACCGCGATGCTTGCCCGGACACCCCTGGCGGTCCCGCTTACCGGGCGGTCCCGGGTGCCCCTGGTGCTGCCGGCCAGCTGGTCCTGGCGTCTGGATCGGCGCGAGGGGCACCGGAGTCGCCCGGCCGCCGCTACTCAGCCACCCGTCGCGGTGGACTGAGCCTGGCGGGCGCGTCGCGGAATCACCCCGCCCGGGGGATGCCCGACCGCGCCGCGGGGGTGACCGTGGCGGGGTAAGCGTGACTCACGCGTTAGGGAGACTTCCGTGGAGCGCTACCCGAACATCGGTGAGCACGGGCTCATCGGCGACCTTCAGACATGCGCGCTGGTTACCAGCGACGGCACCGTGGACTTCTTCTGCTGCCCGCGGTTCGACTCGCCGAGCATCTTCGCATCGCTGCTCGACGCTGAGCGCGGCGGCTTTTACAGCATCAAGCCGGCCGGTGACGGCTACATCACCAAGCAGCTGTATCTTCCCGACACGGCGATGCTGATCACCCGGTTCATGACGAAGGACGGCGTCGGCGAAGTGCTGGACTTCATGCCGATCATCGAGGGCGAACCCACCGACCGGCACCGGCTGGTCCGGCACCTGCGGGTGGCCCGCGGCACGATGCGGTTCGAGCTGGAGATGCAGCCCCGGTTCAACTACGGACGTTCAGGTCACAAGCTCGAGATATCCGAGGGCGGCGCGGTATTCCGAGCGGACGACGGGATGCACGTGACCTTGCATCCGGCGGGCAGGGTCGACAACCGGGCGGCGGTGGAGCAGGTCGGCGACGGGCTGCGCGTCACGTTCGAGATGCGCGAGGGGGAAAGCGGCCGCGGCCTGGTGCTCGAGTCCATGGGCGGCGAGCCGCACGACATTGCGGCGGCAGAGCTGGACCAGATGGCCGAGGACACCGCGATGTACTGGAAGACCTGGCTGGGCACTTCCACCTACCACGGGCGCTGGCGGGAGATGGTCAACCGCTCCGCGATGACGCTCAAGCTGCTCACCTACGAACCGACCGGCGCGCCGATCGCCGCCGCCACGTTCGGGCTGCCCGAGCAGGCGGGCGGCGAGCGGAACTGGGACTACCGCTTCACCTGGATCCGGGACGGGTCGCTGACCATGCATGCCCTGGCCGGACTTGGCTACCTGGTGGAGGCCGGCCGGTTCAGCATGTGGATGCGCGACCGGGTAGCCGAACGAGCCGGCGACGCCTCAGGCCCGCTGAAGATCATGTACCGGGTGGACGGCACCTCCGACCTGGTCGAGGAAACCCTGGACCATTTCGAGGGCTGGCGGAACTCGCGGCCCGTGCGCATCGGCAACGGCGCGGCCGACCAGCTGCAGCTCGACATCTACGGCGAGGCGCTGGACGCGATCTTCACCGCGACTGAAGCGGGCCTCCCGATCGCCCACCAGGGATGGCAGGAGCTGTCGCGGATCATCGACTGGGTCGCCGACAACTGGGACCAGCCCGACGAAGGGGTCTGGGAAACCCGAGGCGGCCGCCAGGACTTCACCTACGGCCGGTTCCAGTGCTGGGTCGCCCTCGACCGGGCGCTCCGGATGGCCGAGCACACCGGCCGGCCGGCCAACATGATCAAGTGGGCTGAGGCGCGGGACCGGCTTTACAACCAGATCATGGAGCGCGGCTGGAATCCGTCGGTCGGGGCCTTCACCCAGCACTACGGCACCGACGTCCTGGACTCCTCGCTGCTGCTGATGCCGCTGGAAGGTTTCGTCGCTCCGCATGACCCGATGTGGCTGTCCACCCTGCGGGCGATCGACAAGCAGCTCGTCTCCGACAGCCTGGTCTACCGGTACAACCCGTCGGCCTCACCCGACGGGCTGCACGGCGACGAGGGCACGTTCTCGCTGTGCACCTTCCTGTACGTCGACGCGCTCGCCCGCTCGGGGCGGCTGGACGAGGCGGTCCTGACGTTCGAGAAGATGCAGACCTACGGCAACCACCTCGGGCTGTTCTCCGAGGAGATCGGGCCCACCGGCGAGCAGCTCGGCAACTTCCCGCAGGCGTTCACGCACCTGTCGCTGATCAACGCGGCGATCACGCTCAACGCCGAACTGGACCGCCGCAAGGCGCACCCGGAGCGGAGCGCCGCTCTTGAGCAGCTGGTCGCGACGCTCTAGCGGCATCCGCGGCCCTTGGGCATCAGAGGGCGGCCGGTCAATACCTTCATCCGGGCGATGCCCGGCGCCCGTCGCGCGATCAGCGTGGCTCGCAGAGCCCGAAGATTCGTACGAGACAACGAGAGGTCGGATCAGCCATGACCGAGACCTCCGGCTCGCGCCGGGTAGTGATCGTCGGCGGCGGGTTCGCCGGCTTGTTCGCGGCGCGGGCGCTGAGCGACGCGCCGGTCCAGGTGTCCCTGATAGACCGTGCCGAGCATCACCTCTTCCAGCCGCTGCTCTACCAGTGCGCCACCGGCATCTTGTCGGAGGGGAAGATCGCGATGCCGCTGCGCCAGCTGCTGAAGAAGCACCGCAACGTGGAATTCGTGCTGGCCGAGGCGACCGGAATCGACGTGGCAGGCCGGACGGTACAGGCGCAGCCGCCGCTGGGCGAGCCGATCGAGCTCGGCTACGACTTCCTCATCCTGGCGGCCGGCGTCCAGCAGTCGTATTTCGGGCACGAGGAGTACGCCGCCTTCGCGCCCGGGATGAAGACCATCGAGGACGCCCTGAAGATCCGGCGGCGAGTGTTCGGATCGTTCGAGCGGGCTGAGTCTACTGACGATCCGGCTGAACGCGCCCGGTGGCTCACCTTCGCGCTGGTGGGCGCCGGACCTACCGGCGTCGAACTGGCCGGACAGATCCGGGAGGTCGCCACCAAGACCCTGCAGCGCGAATACCGGCGTATCCAGCCTGAGGACGCCAAGGTCCTGCTGTTCGACGGCGGAAGCGCCCCGCTGTCGACGTTCGGCCCGCACCTGTCCGCCCTGGCCGCCCGCGAACTAGCCACGCTGGGGGTCGAACTGCACATGGGCACGATGGTCACCCATGTCGACGAAAACGGTCTCGAGGTCAGGGATCACCAGGGCACGGTGACCCGCTATGAGGCGGGCAACGTCTTCTGGACCGCCGGCGTGGCGGCGCCGCCGCTGGCCAAAGCGGTGGCTGAGGCCACCGGCGCCCAGCAGGACCGGACCGGACGGCTGGTGTGCGGCCCGGACCTTTCCCTTCCCGGCCATCCCGAGATCCTGGTGACAGGTGACATCATGAGCCTGGGCAAGCTGCCCGGGGTCGCCGAGGTCGCCATGCAAACGGGCCTGTACGCCGGCCACCGGATCAGCCGCGAGGCCCAGGGCCAGGCCCACGACGAGCCGTTCCGGTACCGCGACTTCGGCTCGGCCGCCTACATCTCCCGTGGTCGCGCCGTCGTCTCCGCGTTCGGAATGCACTTCGGCGGCTTCCCGGGCTGGCTGGTCTGGCTGTTCATCCACATCGGTTTCCTGACCGGCTACCGCAACCGGGTAGGAGCGATCATGAGCTGGTGGTTCGCCTTCACCCGTGACCTGCGCCGGGAACGCACCTACACCATCGGCGACGCGCCAGCGTCGGCCGGGTTCTACCGCGGCAGCCCAGCGAGCTCAGCTGAGCCAGCGGCGCCGCGGGAGGTTCCCCGGCAGGCAGCCGCACCCGCGCCGGAGGGAAGCCCGACGGGCGAGCCCGCCACAAAGCCGCGATCGGGCTGACCGGATGAACGTTGACCTGGCGCGGATTCAGTTCGCGTTCACCTCGATTAATCACTTCTTCTTCGTGCCGGTCACGATAGGCCTGGCGTTCCTGACCGCGCTACTGCAGACGGCGTGGCACCACAGCCGGCGGGAGGAGTACCTGCGGCTAACCCGGTTCTTCGGCACGCTGCTCGTGATCAACATCGCGATCGGCGTGGTCACCGGGCTCGTGCAGGAGTTCGAGTTCGGGATGAACTGGGGGGCTTACTCCCGGCTGGTCGGCAACATCTTCGGCGCACCGCTCGCGATGGAAGGCCTGGCCGCCTTCTTCCTCGAATCCACGTTCCTCGGCCTGTGGCTGTTCGGCTGGGACAGGCTGTCCCGCCGCACGCACTTGGCAACGATCTGGCTGGTGGCGTTCGGCAGCATGCTGTCGGCGGCGTTCATCCTGGCCGCGAACTCGTGGATGCAGCATCCGGTGGGCTACACCATGGTCAGCGGCAAACCCGTGCTTAACAACCTCTGGGCGGTCTTCACCAACCCCGTCTTCATCTGGGGATATGCCAAGGTGGTGTTCGTCTCGCTGACCACGGGCGCGATGATTATGCTCGCCGTCTCGGCATGGCAGCTGCGGCACGGCGGGTACCGGGACGTCTTCACCCGCGCTGCGCGGATTGCGTTGATCGTGCTGCTCCCGGCCATCTTGTTCACCATGCTCGTGGGTGACGAGCTTGGCGTGATCGAGGGCACGTACCAGCCGATGAAGATCGCGGCCGCGGAGGCGCAGTGGAACACCTGCCAGCCGTGCTCGTTCTCGCTTTTCCAGATCGGGGGCGGAAACCAGGACCAGACCCCGACCCAGATCCTAGAGATCCCGCACCTGTTGTCCCTGCTCGCCACCAACCACTGGAACGGCAAGGTGCTCGGGCTGAACCAGCTGCAGGCGCAGTACACCAGGCAGTTCGGGCCGGGCAACTACGTGCCTAACGTCTTCATCCAATACTGGTCGATGCGGACGATGGCCTACCTCGGCGGGCTGGTCCTGCTGATATGTCTGTGGGGGCTATGGCTGAGTCATCGCAAGAAGCTGGCGACTGCCCGGGTGTTCTTGTGGGTCGCGGTATGGAGCGCGGTGCTCCCGTTCCTGATGAACACGGCGGGCTGGTTGCTGACTGAGAGCGGCAGGCAGCCCTGGATCGTGCAAGGCATCATGCTCACCAAGAACGGGATCTCGCCGACGGTCAGCGTCACCTGGCTGTGGATCAGCCTGGTGGGCTTCGTTCTGCTGTACGCCGCGCTCGGCACGGTCGACTTCCTCTTGATGCTGCGGTACGCGCGAAAAGAGCTCCCGCCGCCGCGAGCCGAAGCCGAGACGGACGCGCGCGTGCCCGCCGTGCTGTACTGAGAGGCGCCGATGAGCAGCTTCGTCCCGTTCTGGTACATCGTCATCGCGGTCTTGTGGACCGGGTTCTTCGTCCTCGAAGGGTTCGACTTCGGCGTCGGCATGCTGCACAGCGCGGTCGGCCGCGACGAGGCGGGCCGCCGGGCCGCCATCAACACGATCGGACCGCTATGGGATGGCAACGAGGTCTGGCTGATCGTCGCCGGGGCAGCCATGTTCGCCGCCTTCCCCGGCTGGTACGCGACCATGTTTTCTGGAATGTACCTGGCGCTGGCCCTGCTGCTGGCCTCCCTCATCATCCGCGGTGTGTCGTTCGAGTACCGCGGCAAGCGGGACGCCGCCCGCTGGCGCCGCTTGTGGGACGTGCTGCTGACCGTGGGCAGCGTGCTTGCTCCGCTGCTGATCGGCATCGCCCTGGGCGACCTGCTGCACGGCCTCCCGATCGACTCGGCCCAGAACTACACCGGCTCGTTCTGGGACCTGCTGCAGCCTTACGCCGTGTTCACCGGCGTCACCCTGGTCATGGTCTGCTTGTTGCACGGCGCCACGTTCTTGTGCCTGAAGACCACCGACGGCGAGCACGAACGGTCGTGGCGTGCGGCCCGCCTTGCGGCACCGCTCACCTGCGCCTTGGTGATCGGCTTCACCATCTGGACACACGTGACCGCGAGCACGGCCTTCTTTCTCAACGTGATCGAACTGCTGGCCATCTTGGCTTCCGTGGCCGCGGTGTGGCTGGTCTACGCCCACCGTGACGGTTTCGCGTTCGCCGCGACCGCGGTCACCACGGCGGCCTGCATCATCACGATCTTCGTCGACCTGTACCCCAACGTGATGGTGTCCTCCACCAGCCACGCCTACAACCTCACCGTGCACAACACCGCGTCTCCCCCGTACTCGCTCAAGGCGATGACGATCGTGGTCATCATCTTCCTGCCGCTGGTGCTGGCCTACCAGGCGTGGACCTACTACGTGTTCCGCAGGCGGGTCAGCGCCAGCGAATTCCGGCCAGCCGCGCCGGCACCGGCCCCAGATGTGCCTGGTCCCCGGCCCGCTGCGCCCGGCGCGACGACAAGGCAACTCAGTGTTCAGGAGGGATCACATGGCAGAGAAAGTAGACGCGCTGGTCATCTTTGGCGCCACCGGTGACCTTGCCAAGCTGGAGACCTTTCCCGCCCTCGTGGGTCTGGTCAAACGCGGCATCCTCGACGTCCCGGTGATCGGGGTGGCCAAGAGCGGCTGGGGGCTGCCGCAGTTTCGCGACTACGCCGCCGACTCGCTGAAGCTCAACGGGATGGATCCGACCGACCCGGCAGCGGTCACGATGCTGAACCTGCTGCGTTACGTCGACGGAGACCTCGGCGACGACGCCACTTACAAGCAGATGTCCGATCAGATCGGCGGCGGCCAGCAGGTGCTGTTCTACCTGGAAGTGCCGCCCGTGCTGTTCGGGCGGATCGCCCAGGGCATCGCAGGAGCCGGCCGCAGCAACGGCGCTCGGGTGATGGTGGAAAAGCCATTCGGCACCGACCTGGCCAGTTCCCGGCAGCTAAACGACACCATGCACCAGCACTTCCCGGAGGAGGCGATCTTCCGGGTCGATGACTGGCTGGCCTTCGACCCGGTGGAGAACGTGCTGTTCGTGCGGTTCGCGAACTCTGCCATCGAGCCGATACTCAACCGCGACCACGTGGAAAGCATCCAGATCACCATGGCCGAGGCGTTCGACGTCTCCGATCGCGGCCGGTTCTACGACCGCACCGGCGCCATCCGCGACGTGCTGCAGAACCACATGCTCCAGGTGCTGGCCACTGTGCTGGCCGAACCGCCGGTCGGGAACGGCCTGGCGCGCTGGCAGGACGCCAAGCAGAACGTGGTCAACTCGCTGAGCCCGCTGACCCCGGACAATACAGTGCGCGGCCAGTACGAGGGCTACCACCAGGTCGACGGGGTTGACCCGGCCTCGACCGTGGAGACGTACGTCGCCGTCCGGCTATCCGCCAACACCTGGCGCTGGGCCGGAGTACCGATCGTAATCCGGGCGGGCAAGACCTTGCCGGTCACCGCCACCGAGATCAGCATCATCATGAAGCGACCGCCGCAGGACGTATTCGGGATCGAGCCCGCACTCCCGCACGACTCACTGCGCTTCCGGATCTGGCCGGAGACCGCCGTCGGCCTCACCGTGCACGGGAAGAAGCCCGGCCCCGGCTGGGAGCCGCAGGCGGAGGAGCTTTCCTTCGCCCAGCAGCCCGGGTCGGACGTCCGCCCCTATGACCGGCTGATCGGCGCCGCACTCGACGGGGACCGGTGGCTGTTCGCACGCCAGGACACGGTGGAGGCCGCCTGGCAGATCGTCGACCCGGTGCTCGGCGATGCCGTCCCCGTGCACCCCTACGCAAGGGGCAGCTGGGGTCCAGCGGAGGCCGACCGGCTGCTCCCCGCCGGGGACACCTGGCATAATCCGGCAGGCTGACAGCTCACCAGAGGCTGCCAGACCTGGCGGATAAGCAAGGTTCAGGCTGCCAGCGGCGCTGACAGGCTCGGCGCGCTTGCCAGCACCCTGCGGACCTTGCGGGCGACGCCCAGGGTGTTGAAGAGCAGGTCCGCGCTGATGCCGCCAGGGCTGACCCGGAGCTGGGTCTGCCCGCCGCCCGTGGTGATCGTCACCTGCGCCTTGACGAGACGGTTTCCTCCGGTGCCGACCACGATCGTGTTCGGGCGTCCTTCCTGCGGACCCATGCAGGCCGCCTGGCCGATGACCATCCCCGGTAGCACGTTGTAGCGGTCCCCCAGGCCATCGCGCAGCAGCGTGACGACGTCCTCGGTGGTCAGGTCTTCCCGCGGAACAGTGACGATAGACATTGTTCTCCTCCTAGCCCATCGGTGGCAGTGCGGCCAGGATGTAGGCGATGACGCCCTCCTGCCCTGCTATCTCTGACATAGCAATATGATATCAAATTTAGACGGCGGGTCAATAGCGCCAGCGTCAGGGGATGGGAGGAAGTCGGTGCCTGAGCTTCCAGAGGTGGAGTCGGCCCGGGCGGTCATCGAGCGGAACGGACTCCGGCGGCAGATCATCGACGTCGATGACTCCGACGCCTACGTGTGCCGCCCGCATGTACCGGGCGAGATCCGCCACGCGCTCCTCGGCGGCGAGCTGATCGCCGCGATGCGGCGCGGAAAGAGCATGTGGTGCCTGGTCGGCCCCGCGCCGGGAACGGACCTGCTCGGCATTCACCTGGGCATGTCGGGCAAGATCGTGATCGCCGACGCCGACGGGACCGAGGTCGACGGCGGCGACTACTGGGAGGGCCGCCGCAAGCCTGGCGACTACCGCTGGGCTCGCTTCACCATCACCTTCGATGACGGCGGGCGGCTCATGCTGATCGACCCGCGCCGGCTGGGGCGGGTCAGGCTCAACCCGCCGGTCGAGCAGCTGGGGCCGGACGCGCAGCTCATTACCCCGGCCGAGTTCCGGGCCGCACTGGCTGCGGGCAGCACCGAGCCGGTCAAGGCGCGGATCATGGACCAGCGCCGGGTCGCCGGCATCGGCAACCTGCTCGCCGACGAGATCCTCTGGCGCGCCCGCGTCCACCCCGCCCGACCCGTTGGCAGCCTGACCAAGGCAGAGGAGAATCGCCTGCTCAGAGCCACCCGCGACACGATCAGGGCGGCACTCCGCAACAGCGGCGTGCATACCCTGACGATCATTCCGCACCGGCACCCGGGGGGCGCCTGCCCACGCGACCACGCTCCCATGGCCACTGGCACGGTTGGCGGTCGCACGAGCTGGTGGTGCTCGGCCGAGCAATTGCTGCCAGGAGCAGCAGGCTTAGGCACCAGGGGAATATCTGGGTACGACAAGTACTTGTACCGTACAAGTAAATGCCAAGCGAGTTAAGGGATGATCGTCGACGATGACTGACGGCACGACAGCGATGTCACCGCCGGGATCCGCCGAGAAGGCGCGCTCGCGTCCTCCCGGCGACCGTCGGGAGGACGTTGCCGCGGTAGCGGAATCGTTCGTTGAGCTGCAGCGCACGGTGCGCCGGTCCAAGGCCCGGCTGCTGGCCGCTGCCGGGGATGACGTGGAGTCGGCTTCTCACGTGCTGCTGCAGGCTGTGGCGGCCGATGGCCCGATGCGGACCAGCGCGCTGGCCGCCAGCGTGCAGGCGGACCTGTCGACCGTCAGCCGGCAGGTCGCCGCCCTGGTAGGCCGTGGGCTGCTGGAGCGCCGGGCCGACCAGCTCGACGGCCGGGCATGCATGCTGGCAGTCACCGGCTCCGGCCAGGCCGCGATCGCCTCGCACGAGCAGGCCCGGCAGGCGTTCTTTGACGAGGTGCTGGACGGCTGGGACCCCGGTGAGCTGGACCAGTTCGCCCAGCAACTGGAGCGGTTCACCGCCGGCTACGACCGCGTCCACAGCGCGTGGATCAGCAGAAAGGCCGGCCCCTTGCCGGGTCGTCCCGGAACACACGCCAGCACCAGCCACCAGCACCGTCCCGGAGACCAGAAAGCAGGCTCCCCCGAATGACCGCCACTGCGACCCGCCCGGCCGACTCCCCGCCGGATGGCGCGCTGTCCCACCGCCAGATCCTGACGATCTTGTCCGGGCTGGTGATGGGCATGTTCCTGGCCGCGCTGGACCAGACGATCGTCTCGACCGCGATCAAGACGATCGGCAACGACCTGCACAACCTGACCGCGCAGGCTTGGGTCACCACCGCGTTCCTGATCACGTCGACCATCGCCGCGCCGCTGTTCGGCAAGCTGTCAGACATTTACGGGCGCAAGCGGCTGTTCATGCTCGCAATCGTGATCTTCGTTGCTGGCTCGGCCCTGTGCGGCCTGGCCACGTCGATGTATGAACTGGCCGCCTTCCGTGCCTTCCAGGGCATCGGCGCCGGCGGCATCATGCCGCTGGCGCTGGCCGTGATCGGCGACATCATCCCGCCCCGCCAGCGTGCCCGCTACCAGGGTTACATGATGGCGGTCTTCGCCAGCGCGTCCGTGCTCGGGCCGGTGCTCGGCGGCCTGCTGTCGGGGACTAACAGCTTCCTCGGCGTCGCCGGGTGGCGATGGATCTTCTACATCAACGTCCCCATTGCCGCCGTCGCGCTGGTCGTCATCGCCAGGGTCCTGAAGATCGACTCCGCCCGCCGCCAGCGGCGCATCGACTGGTGGGGGTCGCTCATGCTGGTCATCGGGCTCGTGCCGGTGCTCGTGGTCGCCGAGCAGGGACAGGCCTGGGGCTGGTCCTCGGCCGCCTCGCTGACCTGCTACGCCCTCGGCGCCGCCGGGCTGGCCATGTTCGTCTGGGTCCAGCACCGGATGGGCGATGATGCGCTGCTGCCGCTGCGGCTGTTCCGCAGCCCCACCTTCTCCGTCGCCTCCGGGCAGGTGACCATCATCGGCATGGCCATGTTCGGCGGCCTGTCGGTCATCCCGCTGTACCTGCAGATCGTCAAGGGCGCCTCCCCCACCAAGTCCGGGCTGCTCCTGCTGCCGCTGGTCGCCGCGATGATGCTGGGCTCGCTAGGCTCGGGCCAGCTGATCGCCCGCACGGGGCGCTACAAGATCTTCCCGGTTGCCGGCTCGATTCTCATGGTCATCGCCATGGGACTGCTGGTCACCGTCGGCGCCGACACGCCCTTGTGGCCTACCGACATCTTCATGGCCATCTTCGGCATCGGGCTGGGGCTGAACATGCAGAGCCTCGTGCTGGCGATGCAGAACTCCGTGCCTGCCAGCGACATGGGCGTCGCCTCGGCGTCGTCGTCGTTCTTCCGTTCCATCGGCGGCACGCTCGGCACCGCGATCTTCCTGTCCATCCTGTTCTCCCAGGCTGGTACCAAGATCGGCCAGCAGTACGCCAGCGCCGCCAGCAGCACCGCTTTCCTGGACGCGGCGAGGGCGCACCCCAGCCAAGCTGCCTCGCTGCACCAGCACCTAGCCGGCGGCCTGGCCGACACCTCGTTCCTCAACGGCCTGGCCAGGCCACTGGTCCACCCGTTCTTCGCCGGATTTTCCTCCGCCGGCGACGTGGTCTTCGCGGTCACCGCGATCCTTCTGCTGGCCGCAGTCGTCCTGTCTGCCTTCCTCAAGGAAGTCCCGCTCCGGCTCGTGTCCGGCAACCAGGCCCGTGCACAAGCCGAGGACGCGGGGACGGAGCGCGGCCTGGCCCAAGATGACACGGAGCCGCAGATGGCTGGCACGGTCCCCGCGTCCGGTGCTGACGACAGCGCGGGCAACGCCGACGGCAAGGCGGCCGGCTTCGCGGATTGACCACCCGCTGCCCGCAACGTTGTCCGCTACACCGGCCACGATGATGTGATCAGGCTGACTGAACCGTCACTCAATCCTAAGCAAGCCAGCACTTAACCGGTTTCGTGTCGAATGCTCATATCAGGACGGGAGGCGCGACGGAGGATCACCTGCGTCCGCCGGATGGGCACGACAGGGGGCCGGCATGAGCGAGAATCACGCTGCGTGCCCGGGGTACGCGGGGACGGCGCGACTCGCGCTGCGTACCACGGAGTGCGCTTACCACGAATCCGATGCGGACGACCGCGTCTGGGCTGAGGCAGAAACATTCATCGGGCAGTTCTACGCGGAAAGCCCGGATGCCGCTGGCGGACCGCTGCTGCGGCTGGCCCAGGTTCGGCGGGAGATCGCTGCCACCGGAACGTACCGGCATACCGCTGCCGAGTTGACGTTTGCCGCGCAGGTCGCCTGGCGGAACAGCGCACGATGCATTGGCAGACTCTACTGGCGGAGCCTGCGGGTCCGTGACCTGCGTGAGGTGAGCGATGCCGAGACCATCGCCGCCGAGTCGGTAGCGCACCTGCGGGAGGCCACCAACGGCGGCCGGATCCGGCCGCTCATCACCATATTCGCTCCGGACGCGCCCGGTCGTCCTGGTCCGCGCATCCTGTCACCGCAGCTGGTGAGCTACGCCGGCTACGCCGCGGACGGGGTGGTGACCGGGGATCCGCAGAACACGGATCTGACCCGACTGGCCCGGCTGCTCGGCTGGCCGCAACGGCGGTCGCCGGGAAGATTCGACGTCCTGCCGCTGATCGTCGCGACATCGGCAGGCATGAGCATTCATAAACTTCCGGCCGACGCGGTCCTCCAGGTGCCGCTGCGGCACCCCGAATTCCGCTGGTTCGAAGAGCTCGGGCTGCGCTGGTACGCCGTTCCGGCGGTCAGTGACATGTACCTCGACGCTGGCGGCCTCCGTTATCCCGCGGCACCGTTCAACGGCTGGTACATGTGCACGGAGATAGGCTCCCGCGACCTTGGCGACGAGGCCCGCTATAACCAGCTACCGGTGGTAGCCGAGCGCATGGGTCTCGATACCAGCACGAATAGGACGCTCTGGAAGGACAAGGCGCTCAACGAACTGAACCTCGCCGTCCTGCACTCGTTCAGCACGGCCGGCGTCACCATCACCGACCACCACACCGAGTCGGTGCGCTTCCTCAAGCACGTGGAGCAGGAGGAACAGCGGGGTCGCAGCTGCCCGGCCGAATGGAGCTGGATCGTCCCGCCCGCGGCGTCATCGACCACGCCGGTATTCCACCGGTATTACGACACCTTCGACCAGACACCGAATTTCTACCGCCATTCCGGTGCCCTGACCGAGGTGCTTTCCGAGGTCTCGCGCCCGCTGGCGACCGCCGGGATCCAGTGGTCATGAGCCGCTGGGCAGCTCCGGCGGCTGGCTTCCGGAACCGATCTGGGCCTTGAGGGCGGCGAGCTCGCGGTCCACGTCGGCGGAGGCCGAGGCCTCGTCGAGTTCCTTCTGGATGTCGTCGGTCCCGCCGACGTCCTCCAGCGCGCCAGACTGCAGCAGCTCGTCCAGGGCGCCGGCCCGCGCCTGCATGTTGGCGATCTTGTCCTGCGCCCGCTCCAGTGCCGCGCCCGAGTCGCCGAGCGTCGTGGAAATCCCGGCGACGCTTTCGTTCACTGAGCTCTCCGCGCTGGCCGCGGCGTACTGGGCCTTCAGCATCTCCTTCTGGGTGCGGAACTGGTTGACCCGCTCCTGCAGCGCCTTCAGCGTCTGCTCGAGCTTCTCCTCTTCCTCATTCAGCTGCTGGTGCTGCGCCTCCATGCCGTCGATCTGGCCTTGCGCCGCGGCCTTGCGCTGCAGCGCCTCCCGGGCCAGGTCCTCCTTGCCAACCGACAGCGCCGTCGCGGCCTGCTGCTGCAGGTGGTCAACCGAGTGCTGCAACTGCTGCTCCTGCAGCTCGATCTGCTTGCGCGAGGCGGCAACGGTGACCAGCGCCTGGCGGACCTGGGTGAGGTGATCGAGCATCTGGTCGTAGGAGTAGTCGAGCATCTCGTCGGGCTTCTCGGCGGAGTCGAGCGCCTTATTGGTCTTGGCCGCGAGAATGTCGTGCGCTCTCTGGAAGAGGGTCATATCGGTCTGCTCCAAATCGGCGATGAGCGGAGCCTGCCTGACCGATGCTAGTGCTGGCGGTGGCTTGGCGGAACGTCCAGAGCGGGGTTGCGGTCGAAGAAGCCGAACGGCTTGAGCCAGAACGAGACGATGTCCGACGACATCACCGGCCAGTCCTCGGGCCGGGTGATGTGGTGGATGCCGAACACGTACCACAGCACCACGTCCGTGTTCTCGATGGACCGGTTCGCTTCGGTCCAGGCGGGCAGGCCGGTGTCGCGGCTGGCCTGGACGGGGAAGTCGCCGCACGGCCAGCGCTCGCCCTCGCGGTACGGGGTCACCCACAGCGTGTGGCCGATCACCTGCGCTCGCTGGAAGGCCGGGGACGCGGCGTCGAGCATGGGCGGGAACGCTGCCGAGGGGACGAGCTTGTAGCCGACCGGGGTGCCGAGCGCGTTCGTCACGTTGTCGTTGGTCACCTTCCAGCCGCGCTGCGTGCCCCAGTCGTAGTCCTGCTTCCCCTCCGCCTCGGTGCGCAACGGGCTGTTCAGCACCGTCAGGCCGAGCCCGTAGGGGTCGTCATCGCCGAGCGCCGCCGGCCGGGACTCCGTGGCGTAGACCGTGTTATCGGTCCCGTCCACGTCGAGGTCGAGACGGGCAATGATGAAGTGCTGGTGGAACGGGGCGTAGATGCCCTGGTCCACCAGCGTCCCGTTCGCCGGGCGGCTGCCGGGCGCGGCGACGTGCGAGGTCACCATGACGCCGGAGGCGCGAACCTCGCACTCGATGCTGCCGTCCTGGTAGAACCGCCAGTAGACGAGGTACTCGTAGTTGGCCACGGTCACATGGAAAGAAACGACGAGCCGCCGCGCCCGCCGGACCTCGGCGCCGGCCCGCTCGTCCACGTGCTTCCAGAGCACGCCGCTGTCTTCCTCGTGGACGCAGATCGCGTTCCGGACCGCCAGCGGCTCGCCCCGGGAGTCATGCAGCACCGCGTCCAGGTAGGTGATCTCGCCGAGGCAGTCGCAGCCGCGTTCAAGCGAGGTGGTCATGAAGCCGAGACCCCACTCGCCGATATCGAACGCGGTCCGCCGGTAGTGGTCCGGGCTGGCGTCCCGGTAGGGCACCACCATCTCGGCGAACGACAGCCGGTGCGCGACCGAGCGAACCCGGCCGGAGTCCCGGAAGGTGACCTGGTGCAGGACGAGACCCTCGCGGTGGTTGAAGCCGATTCGCAGCTGCCAGTTCTGCCAGCTGAGCAGGTTGCCGTCCAGGGTGAAGCCGGCGCCCTCAGGCTGGCTGATCTGCAGCGGCGCCACCTCGCGCAGCCGCATCGGGAGCAGGTCGGGCAGGTACTCCCCCATGACCTCCGGGTGGGTACCGCCGCCGCCGTTGTCCTCGAGCTCGAGCAGCGTCATGGTGTTCAGGTCCACGACCGGGTGCAGGCCGGTGACGTGGTGTGCGTACGGGTTGCCTCGCTCGCTGCCCCGGTACCACAGGTCGCACCAGCCGATCCGCCGCCCCGCGTAGCGAGGCGGGACGAGCGCCGCGTCGTAGGCCCACATGTCGGCGAGGACACGGGACATATCGGTGATCCCGCGCTGGCCAAGAGCCTCGATGACGGCCGGATGGCCGCGTAGCATCTCGTCGCACTCGTGCCATTCGTCGACGGTCATGTTCGGCTGAACGCCGGGAAGGTGATCCCAGGCTGTCACGTCGTCCTCGGTCAGGTTCACGACGGCCCGGTAAGCCTGGCCGTCTGCGCGGTTCCAGCAGACGACAAGCGCCTCCCTCCTGGTTTCCTGGCCCGCCGCGAGCTTCGATAGCTCCGCCTTGGCTGGCTCCTTCAGTTCGATCGATGCGAACCGCCAGCTCCCGCCGACTCCGCGGACCCGCCGGACAGTGACGGCAGCCCGGCGGATCTCGCCGGCGGACAGCGGGTCCAGGGGGTGGGGCACGTTAGCCGGCCGAGCCGGGGACGACCAGGCCGCTCTCGTACGCCAGCACGACAAGCTGCGCCCGGTCACGGGCGTCCAGCTTGGTCATGATGCGGCTGACGTGCGTCTTGGTGGTCAGCGGGCTGAGGTACAGCCGCCCGGCGATCTCGTCGTTCGACAGGCCTTCGGCGACGAGCGCGAGTACTTCGCGTTCGCGTTCGGTCAGCCGGTCCAGGGCCTGGCTGGGCCTCGCTGGCCGTTGCGGCTGGCTCGCCAGGTTGGTAATCAGCCGCCGGGTCACGCTCGGGGACAGCAGCGCCTCGCCGCGGGCCACCACCCGGACCGCCCGGATCAGATCCTCCGGTTCGGTGTCCTTCACCAGGAACCCGCTGGCCCCGGACCGCAGCGCCTGGTAGACGTACTCGTCGGACTCGAAGGTGGTCAGGATGATCACCTTGACGCCGGCCAGGTCGTCGTCCGCCGCGATCCGCCGGGTGGCCTCAAGCCCGTCGACCTCGGGCATCCTGATGTCCATCAGGACAACGTCGGCGCGCTCTTTGCGCGCCAGGTCGACGGCCTCCTGGCCATTGACCGCCTCCGCGACCACAGTCACGTCGTCGGAGCCCTCGAGCAGCACCCGGAAGCCGGCCCGGATCAGCTTCTGATCGTCGGCGAGCACTACCCGGATCATCGGGATACCTCCTGCGTGCGGATCGCGTCGGCCGCGTCCGGCGCGGCCGCGGCGGTGTCCGTCGGCAGCCGCGCCGCGACCCGGAACCCGCCCTCGCGGCCGGGCCCGATCTCTATCGTCCCACCGGCAGCGGCGGCCCGCTCGCGCATACCGCGCAGCCCGTGCCCAGTGGCCTGCCCGCTCCGCGGCGCAGGCGGCCCGGCCGCGAAGCCTGCCTGCCCGGCGCCGCCGGGACCGCGGCCGGTGTCGGTAACCTCGATCAGCAGGCTGTCGGCGTACCGGACCGAGACCGTGGCGGTCGCCGGGCCGGCGTGCCGGATGGAGTTGGTCAGCGCCTCCTGGATGATTCGGTACGCGGCGACGTCCGTGACGGCGGGCAGCGGGCGCGGCTCGCCGGTTACCGTCACCGTCACCGGAAGGCCGGCCGAGCGGACTCCTTCGGCCAGCGCGTCGAGGCGCGCCAGACCGGGCGCGGGCTCGGTCGGGTCGAGAGCCTCGTCGGCATGCCGGAGCACGTTGAGGATGGCGCGCAGTTCGCGCAGCCCGTCCTTGCTCGCTGCACGGATCGCGGTGAGCGACTCGGCGGCCTGCTCCGGGCGGTCCCGCAGCAGGGCAGTGGCGGCGCTGGCCTGGACGTTGATGGTGGCCATCGTGTGCGCGACCACGTCATGCAGCTCCCGCGCAATCCGCAGCCGCTCTTCATCGATGCGGCGCCTGGCGTCGGCCTCGGCCCGCTCCTTGATGGAGGCGACGTAGGCGCGCCGGTTACCGACCGCGATGCCGGCGAAGCACGCCACCGCGACCATGAAAGGCGTGACGTCCCACGCGCCCCAGGTCGGGGAGACAGGGTTGCCGACATACATCGCCGCCATGAGCACGGCCAGCATGCCGATGCCCCAGGCGAGTGCCCGGCGCGCGCTGACATGGCAGGCGAGCGCGTACAGGGCGATCATCGGGGCGACCAGGGCGGCGCCGTTCACGTAGCCGAGCAGCGTGTAGATGCTGACCGCGCCGGCGGACACCACGAGCACCGCGGCGGGCCAGCGGTGCCGGAACGCCAGCGCCAGCGCCGCCACCGCCACCAGCAGGTAGGCGGCAGTCGGCGTGTACGGAGCGTGCTGCCCCGCCGGGAAGTAGCTGTTGGGAGTGGTGGGATGCGCTTCCGCGTAGGCGCCCCACACGAGCAGCGCGGCCATCCCGAGCCCGAAGAGCGCGTTGCGGACAGGCGAGGACCACCACGCCTCCAGGCGGTCCCGCCAGACCTGCTCTTCTTCCATACCCGCAGCGTAGGCCGGTGCTCACCGGTTGCGCCATCCTCCCCCGGGAGGCCGCCCGCGTACTCCGCGGAGAGTACGGCGGGCGCTGGTACTCGCACAGTGGTACCGCGATCTGCCTACTTTCGCCCGACGCCTGAGTACGACCCGGTCGGCGAACCTGACAGAAGCCGGCGGAAAGGCCGCTGGCGGCAAGAGCAGGGGGAAATCTGCGATGCCAGCCCTGACGCGTTTCGTACTCCGCCACAAGGCGCTCGTGGCACTGCTGTGGCTCGTGGTAGCCGTCGCTGGCGTGATGACGGTGGGCGGGACCACGCACCGGATGACCAACAACTTCTCCATGCCGGGCCAGGCGTACCGGGTGAACAACCAGATCGCGGCCGAGTACGGCAACGGCGGGTCGCAGACCCCGTACGTGGCGGTGCTGACGGTCGGACCCGGCCAGAAAGTGACCGATCCCGCGGTCGCCGCCGAGACCGGGCGGGTGTTCGCGGGGATCCGGCACACCGCGGGATCCGTTCGGATCGCCGATTATGCCACCACCGGTAACCGGGCGTTCGTGACCAGCGACGACCGCACGACGTTCGCGCTTGTCTACACCCCGGCCCTGAGCGACGGCTTCGGCGGGCCGGACCTGTCCCCGGCCATCCAGCACGCGGTCAGCTCCGCGCTGCCCGCCGGGTGGCACGCCGGGCTCACCGGGGAGCAGCTGCTGGCCAACGGCGCGCAGACCTCGAAAGGGACCGGGGTGATGACCGAGGTCATGCTGGGCGCGGGCGGGGCGCTGGTGATCCTGGCTCTGGTGTTCGGCAGCTTCCTCGCGTTCCTGCCGCTGATCATCGGCGGGGTGTCCGTACTCGGCACGTTCCTGCTGGTCGGCGGGCTGACAGAGATCACCGCGGTCAGCCAGATCGTCGAGTTCCTGATCGCGCTGATCGGACTCGGCGTCGCGATCGACTACTCGCTGCTGGTAGTCAGCCGGTGGCGGGAGGAACGCGCCGCCGGACGGCCTAACGACGAGGCGGTCACGGTCGCCATGGCGCACGCCGGCCGCGCTGTCGTGTTCTCCGGGCTGACGGTTGCGATCGGGCTGCTGGCGATGATCGTGCTGCCGGTTCCGTTCCTGCGCAGCGTCGGCTACGGCGGCGTTCTGGTGCCGCTGATGTCGGTCCTGGTCGCGATCACGCTGCTGCCGGTGATCCTGGCGACCGTCGGGCCCCGGCTGGACTGGCCGCGGCTGCGCACCGAGCGGCGCGCCTCACCGGTGTTCTCCCGGTGGGCGTCGCTGGTATACCGGCACCGCTGGATCTCCGCGGCCGCCGGACTCGGGATCATGGCCTTGCTGATGCTGCCCGCGCTGTCTCTGCATCTGGGCGAGCCTGGCAGCACCGCCGAGGCGACCTCCGGCCCGGCGCACGACGCGCTGACGACCCTGACCAACGGCGGGATCCCGTCCGGCGTGCTCACGCCGGCCGAGGTGCTGACGTCGGCCGGTTCGCAGGCTTCGGTCGCAGCACGGGCCGGGCACCTGCCCGGCGTGTACACGGCCATCGCACCGGCGACGTCGGACTATCACCAGGACGGGACGGCCATCGTGACCGTGCTGCCGACCGCCGAGTCCTCGGTCCCGGCCGGCCAGGCCACCGTGGGCTCGCTCGAGCACGCGCTCGTCGGCAGCCCCGGCGTGATCGGGGTCGGCGGTGACGGCGCGTCGCTGATCGACTTCGACAACGCGGTCTACGGCGACTTCCCGCTGATGTTGTCGCTGATCGGCGTCGCGACGTTCCTGCTGCTGACCCGGGCGTTCCGGTCGGTGCTGCTGGCCGCGAAGGCCGTGGTGTTCAACCTGATCTCGCTGGCGGCCGCGTACGGCGTGCTGACCTGGGTGTTCCAGGACGGGCACGGGTCAATGGCGATCTTCGGGGTGCCGGCGACCGGGGCGATCACGATGTGGGTGCCGCTGATGGTGTTCGCGTTCCTGTTCGGCCTGTCGATGGACTACGAGGTGTTCATCCTGACCCGGATCCGCGAGGCGTATGACCGCACCGGCTCGGCCCGCACCGCGGTGGTCGAGGGTCTCGGCCGGACCGGCCGGCTGGTCACCAGCGCGGCGGCGATCCTGATGCTGAGCTTCGTGTCCCTGTCCACCTCGCCGATGACCGACCTGAAGATCCTGGCCACCGGCCTCGGTGCCGGGATCCTGGTGGACGCCGTCGTGGTGCGGTGCCTGCTGGTGCCGGCCATGGTGGCACTGTTCGGCCGGGCGAACTGGTGGCTGCCGGGCTGGCTCGGCCGGCTGCTGCGGATCCGGGAGACGGCCACCGCGCCGGAAGCGGCGCCGGCGCTCAGCCAGGTGCCGTAGTCGCGTAAGCAGGAAAGCCGGTCCAGCCACCTGGGCCGGCTTTCCTGCTTACCGGCTGAAGATCGTGTAGCTGAACGGCGCGGCGGTAATCGCGTCTGCGGAAACGGAGACGCCAGAGCCCAGCACCGCCGTGGCGGTGGCTAGCTCCGGGCGCGAGTGCGGGGCCCGTTGTGTCTGTCCGGACGGGTTGACGACAACGAGGAAGCGCCCGCCCCGGAGGTACGTGAGGGGGTAACCGTCATACAGCACCTCCAGAGTGCCGACCGAGCCCGTGCCGAGTTCGGCGTTGTCCTTGCGCAGCCGGATCAGGTCCCGTACCAGGTGCAGCAGCGAGTGCTCGTCGGCCTGCTGGGTGGCGACGTCGGGACGGTCCGGGCCGGGGTCCAGCGGCAGGTAAAACCGATCCGGCTGGGCGGTTGAGAAACCTGCGCCTGGTCCCGGTTCCCACTGCATCGGGGTGCGGGAGCCTGCCCGGTTGTAGCGCGGGCCGAGGACGCTGCCCTCGAGGCCGGGCAGCCCCGGGATAAAGCGCATCCCGATCTCTTCGCCGTAGTAGAGGGCCGGGATGGCGGGCCAGGTGAGCAGGAAGGCGAAGGCGGCAGGCAACTGCTCCGCGCCGCGGGTGCCGCAGTGCAGGCGAGCGAAGTCGTGGTTGGCGGTCGGCAGCAGTATCCGGCCCGCTCCCCCGAGGGCGGAGGCGGCCGCGGCGTAGGCATCGGCGAAGGTACGTGCCGTGCCGAGGCCAGCGGCGTCGAAGTACGGCGGAACCGGCGGCCAGCTGTCCTGGTCGGTGCCCTGCCGGTTGTTCCACAGCGACCGTAGCGGCTGACCGTCCGACGGCCCGCCGAACTGGAGGAAGAAGTCGCCGTGGAATCCCGCCGAGACGGAGATGGCGGGATCGCCCCATTCAGAGATGATGACCGCGTCGGGGTGCGTCCGGTCGAGCCATGCCCGCATCCCGGCCCACAGCGCGGCCGTCTCCGCATACCCAGGGTCGTCCTTGACCAGGGAGGCGGCCATGTCGACCCGGAAGCCGGACACGCCCAGGCCAAGCCAGTAATCCATGATGTCCCGCAGCGCCGCGCGGTTGGCGCGCGGCCCTTCCGCGTCCGGTTGCTGGCGCCACGGCTGGCTTGGGTCGGGCCGCCCATAGCCGTAATTGAGGGCCGGCTGAAACGCGAAGAAGTTCGGCAGGTACCCGCCGGGCCTGGCCCCAGGGGAGGGCACAAAGCCGTCCGGCACCGGGTCCGCGGCCCAGATATAGCGATGGTCCGCCGGGTCGTCCGCGGCGTGGGTAAACCACGGATGCCGGTCCGACGTGTGCCCGGGGATCAGGTCGAGCAGCACCCGGATGCCCCTGCGACCCGCCTGGCCGATCAGCTTGGCGAGGTCGTCGTTGCTGCCGTAGCGCGGAGCGACGGTGAGGTAGTCGGCGACGTCATAGCCGGCATCACCGAACGGCGAGACGAAGCACGGCGAGAGCCAGACGGCGTTGACGCCCAGCCAGGCCAGGTAGTCCAGGTGCTCGATCACACCCTCGAGATCACCGATGCCGTCGTGGTTGGAGTCGGCGAAGCTCTGCACGTACACCTGGTACAAGACGGCGTCGGCGAGCCAGGACCGGTCAGCCGCTGGAGTTGTCACGAAATCTGTGCCCTCTCTTGCCTGCCGGAGCTTGAGTTCAGCCATATCGGGTCCAGCATCCCGCAAGCGCCGGGGCTGTCCACACCGCACGCGTTCCTCCGGCGCGATGCACCCTTAGCCGTCGTCGCTGAGGCGGGTGCGGGGGCCGCGGATGGTGAAGAGCAGCAGGCCTGCCGCGAGGACCGCGCAGGCCCAGATCCACGCGCCGCGGTCGGCCGGCGGGCGGACCGGCCAGGTCCACGGGGCCCGCCAGGCCTCGAGCAGCGCGTACTGGCAGAACAGCATGTATCCCATCGGTAGCGTCCAGGCCAGCAGGCCACCGGTGACCAGCGAGCACAACAGCCCGATGCCGGTGAACCCGATGACGTTCCTGGCCAGCACCAGAACGCCCGCGTTGAGGCTCTGGCCGGCCGCGCCGAGCTGCAGCAGCGCGATCGCCAGACCGCACAGCCCGACGGCGGCGGCCAACCGCAGGTACGGCAGCCACCTGCCGGTGGCCCGTTCCGTCTCGCCAAACGGGCTGTGCCCGGTCACTGCGATCACCGCCGCCGCGCCCGTCTCGATGATCATCGGGAGCTGCTGTGAGTGCAGGCCGTTACCGAAGCTCCAGTGCCAGTGCAGCGCCGCGCGCAGGACGGCACCGCACACGACGAGCGCGAGGACCGCCCCGGGCACCCGTCGGCTGCGTATGTGCAGCCACACCAGGCGCACCGCCGCCGGGCCGCGAGACGTCACCCCGGCGGGGACGGCCGGAGATACCCGGACTTCGGCCGCGGTCACGGAAGCTGCGCCAGGGTGACGCGGCCTGCCCGCAAGGCCGTCAGGTGGACGAGCAGCCAGGCATGCCTGGCCGGCACCGGCAGCGCGGCGAACCGGGCCGCGGCCGCGTTGACCTGCGGCGAGGCGGGGAAGAAGAGGTTTGTGTTCGACGGTGACGTACCGATCGCGGTCAGCAGCGCATCAACCACTGCCCGCTGGGCCGGGTCAAGGTAGCCCGTCTGCGCGGCCGCCGGGCCGCCGATGACCGCTTCGAAGAGCTGCGCCTGGATGTTCGCCGCGTCCACCTGCGTCGGGCTGACCCAGGTGAGATCTGCGGCGAACTGGTAGACCGGCGGCGTCCCGGCCAGGCCCGGGCCGGTGTAGGGAGGACCGAGCGGTGCTGCCACCTGCGATGCGCGCACCGGCGCGCCCGGCAAGCTCGCGATCTCGGCCGCCGC
>Ga0123356_10000876_pt1 | contig 33411 bp, 29 predicted proteins | sample TergutEmb28metaG_2_FD_92546 | JGI IMG/M metagenome (GOLD analysis project Ga0123356, IMG submission 92546) | Embiratermes neotenicus P3 segment gut microbial communities from Petit-Saut dam, French Guiana - Emb289 P3 | ecosystem: Host-associated > Arthropoda: Insects > Digestive system > Gut ...
ACCTCACACTCCCGGTAGAAGAGCGCGGGCGCCTGCGGGTCGGGAAAAGGGTGCAGGGTTTTGAGCGCTACATCGCGATTCATGGGCGGAGGGTCGTAGGCGCGATACACCACGCCCATTCCGCCTTCGCCGATCTTGGACTTTATCTCGTACCGACCTTTGACACGATTGGGTGGCATTGACAGCTTTGGTGTCCAAACATGTTAGTGCACTGGGAAGTTTAGCAGCAAACCTTCAGAGGTCACCCGAATCATAAGGCCGCTTCTCGACGCGGCTGCGGGAAAAGTCGACCTGGGGCTGGACGACGGTAGGATCTGCCGACCCCCGCCGCGGGATCCCGCGTGGTCCCCGCCCGGTGGTCTCAAAGCCCGGCGGCACCGGGCGGGAAGGCATGCGCCTCGGCGCCGACCGCGAAAAGGAGCGGGAAAAATCCGCCCAGCGGTATCCTCCGGCATTCGGGGAGGAGCCCGTCACCGGATCGGGCCACACCAGGCGGGGAACCAAAAACCAGAGCACCAGCAGCAGAACCCCCAGCAGGACAAAGACCCTGGCCGGCCTGAGAAAAGCCAGCCGGTTCCCGGGGCCCGGCCCGGGAACCTTCAGCGCCGCCGTCAGCTCTTCGGTGTCGCACTTTCCTTCAAAGACCGGGGTTCCCATCTCCGGCGGCTCCCAGGAAAAAGCGCCGCTCGCTAGCGTCCGGTTGTCGGGCAATCGCAGGAAAATCCTTACCCGCAGCGTCTTTCCCGCAAGAGAGGACCGATCCTCGTAGGGAGAGGCAAACGTCGCCCGAATGCGGGATGTCTCGAGCCTCCGCGCGGCGGTGAACACCTGGTCGAGGGTCTGGGCATCGCTGGCCAGGTAGACCTTGGCGCCGATTTTATGCAACGCGTCGACGTCAACCTGTCCCGGGTCTCCGAAGCCGATCGCCACGACCTGGAGGCCGGCCTGCCTGACTTTCGCGGCCGCCTGTTCGAGCCCCGACGGTCCGTCGGCGAGTCCCGGATCGTCTCCCCGGTAAACCTCGTTTTTTCCGTCGGTCATGACAATCAGCTGGGTATCGGCGGTTTCTCCGTCCGGCCCGGAGGCGCGGATACGCGCCTCGGTCAGGAGCAGTTCGAGGCCCATGCCGACGGCCGTGTAGAGCGCCGTGTTGTTGCGCGGCGCGGGCGAGGGAAGTTCGGAGATTTGCCGTTCGGCTTCTTCCCGGGTAGAGGCGAAGAGGGCCGAGCGGAATCGCGCCTGGACGCCATGACTCTCGAAAGGCACAATCGCAACCCGGTCGACCGAGTTCTGAAAGTTCTCGACGAATTTGTCGAGTGCGCGCTTGGCCGCCTGAAAACGGGTCTCTCCGCTCGTCAGCTTCAGGTTCATGCTGCCGCTCGTGTCCAAGAGAATGACCGTCAAGCGGCTGTGGACGGTTGCGGCGCCATTCTCCTCCGAGACGGCGAAGAAGGGTCGTAGGGGAAGATCGTCGACGGTGACCTTCACCCGCTCGCGGAGATCTTGGTCCGGGGCGAGTCCGGTCTCGAGCGGATTGCCGCCCGCATCGACCGCGTTGATCCGCAGGCGAAAACAGGGCCGGCTGATGACGGGATCGCAGTGAACCAGCCTGGGCCGGTCCGCGAATTCGAGATGGCCCGATTGCCCGAGACTGGCGACGGTAAGCGCCAGGACCATGGCCGAGAGCCAGCAGGCGATTCGCACCCTTCCGTACATCAAGCTCCCTCCCCGCGGGCCACGAATTTCAAAGCCGTCTTACCCAGCAGGATGTCGTCCTGGCCGCGCAGTTCCTGGGTGTTGACGACCGTCTTGCCCCGGACCCGCAGCCGGAAGCGCGCGATCCCCGCATGGCCGGCCGCCTCGGGGTGGCGGGCAATAAAAAAGCGGCCTTCCCGTCCGAACAGGATGGCATGCCGCGGGGCGATTCCCGAGTCCGGGATGAAGATCTCGACGTCCGGGCGGTAGCGGGTGCGGTTGAAGTCCTCGCTCTGGTTGCCGAGGACATAGGAATCGCCGTGCTGAATCTCCCACTGCTTGTGCATGGGCGGGCCGAACTTGTACTGCGCCACCGGGTCCCCGCTGCTGACGAACTCGAGAACGGCATCCCGCAACAGCATGGGGGCGAGCGTTACTCCGAAGCAGATGCCGACACCGACGAAGACGAAGCCGAGCGCCTGCGAGAGGTCGGGCACGGAACTGCCGAGAGAGGCAAAGATCAATCCTCCGAGCGCGCCTCCGAGCAACCCGCCCACGACCGCATGCGCCACGCGGGCGCGGTTCACGCGCACCCAGCGCAACCCCAGGCCGAGGCCGATCATCGACCCCGCCAGCATCCAGGCGATTACGCGGGTCAATACGGGAGAGGATTCCGCGAGCTTCTTGGTAATCGGAATCTCGAGCCATCCTGCGACGACACCGGCAAGCAGTCCGATCAGGGCCCCGGACAGGATCCAGCGGGGCATGACGCGATTCCCCGACCAGTGGTCGGAGAAACCAACCGTAAGTCCTCCAATCATGGCCCCGAGAATCCCGGCGGCCACGAGATCCGGCAGCCATCGGATCTCCTGGTTTGGCAGCACGGCAAACACCAGGGCCGCGAGCGCCCAGGAAAACAGGCCGGCCATTCCGCCGACCAGAGACATGTAATATAGGTTGCGATACAGGCTCATTCGAATTTTGTTCAGTTTACCCCAGCTTCCCTCCGTCGCCGGGAAAGAAACGTGCGCATTCCGCGCCGGTTGAATCGAGATGCGAAAGAACGCGAAATCCATCGTGGCTCACCCTCCCGGCTCTCGTTCTCCCGAGCCCGTTGCCGACTACTCTCGCCTGGCGGGCACCATCTTTAACCGGAGCCGAATGCGGCGCCTCACGGCGCTCGTGGTGGGCGTGGGGGCGCTCGGCGGAGAACTGGCGCGACTGCTTGGCCTGCTCGGCGCGGGAAGGGTGATCGTAATCGATGGCGACCGGGTGGAGGCGAGCAACCTTCCGCGGTCCTGCTGGTTTTTCTCGAACCGGGAAGCCATCGGCGAGCCCAAGGTCGCCGTGCTCGCCCGTGAGGCGCGATCGCGTTTCCCGGAAACCGACTGGTTGCCCATCGAGCAGGAGATTGCCGACGTGGGATTCGGGCGCATTGCCGAGGCCCCCATCCTCTTCAGCTGTGTAGACAGCGATCTCGCGCGGCTCGAGATTGCCTACATCGCCACCCGGCTGAATATCCCGGTTGCCGACGGCGGACTTGCCGCGCCCAATTACTCCGCAGGACGCTTCAGTTGGTTCGCCGGAAGACAGGCCGCCTGCTTCGGTTGCATGCTTCGTCCTGCGAAGAGGCGGGAGCTGCTCGAATCCTGGGATGCCACGGTGCGGCCCTGCGGCGGCGCGGGGGAAGCCGGGGGCTTTTCGAGCACTCCGATCATGGCCGGCCTTGTGGCCGCCGTGCAACTGGAGCTTGGGCTGCGGCAGTTGGGGTCGGAGACGGGCGCGTCCGGCGAGTCTTACAGCGTAAACGTGGAGCTCTATCCGAACCTTTCCTTCACGCGGTTTGAAATTCCGCTCAGCCGGGAATGCCCGTTTCACGGCGAGTCCTCGCTCCAAACGGCGCGCTCGCCCGGCCTTCGCTCCACGGTGCAGCAACTGCTCGATTCCGCCCAAGCGACCACGCTCGTTCTGGACTGGCCGATCTGCACTTCGGCCGAGTGTCTGCGCTGTGGCAGGCGCTGGCGGCCCATGCAGCGGCTCGCCCGGCTGCGCCGGCGGGGTTGTTGTCCCGCCTGCGGCGGCCAGCGTATTCTGGAACGCGAAGTGGCGCGAGCGATTCCAGCCCATTCTCCGCTCTCTTCGGAGCCCTTGTCCGCGCTGCAATTGCCGGCCGATCATCTCTTCACGGTGGCGAAGACCCCATGAAGGGGATGCGCTGGATTTCCACCTTGGCCGGCGCGGGCTTCCTGCTGGCGCTGGCTCAACTGCTCGGGGCGCTCGGGGGCGCATGGATTTCCGCCGCCTGCGGCCTCGCGACGGGCGCTCTCGCCTATCCGCTCGTCGCAGTCTTTCGCTTGACGGCGTTGCCGTGGTGGGTCGCGCCGCTCGTTGCGGGCTCGAGCAGTCTGGCCGGGGTAGCGGCGGCGGCTTTTACGCGAGGCTCCTCCGCCGAAATCTGGATGGGTCCGGTCCTGGCCCCCGTAGCGGCCTTTGCGGTGATGGGCGTCGCGCGCAGACGGGCGGGACGCTGCAGAGTCTGCAACCAGAATCCGGGAGCGCGCGTTACCTTCCCCTGCCCCCGCTGCAGGTTGCTGGTATGCGAAGATTGCTGGGTGTTTGAACTCAGCCGGTGCCGGCTGTGCGACGAGAACCAGGTGCGAATTCTGTCGGAGGACGCGCGATGGTGGGATCGCCGGTTCGGTCCGCCGTCGCAGTTTGGCCGCTGTCAGCTGTGCCTGAAGACGGCCGGGGACGCTGACCTGCGCAGCTGCCGCAACTGCGGCCGGAGCCAGTGCAGGGAGTGCTGGGACGCGGCGAATGGCCAGTGCAGCCGCTGCCAATGGACCATCGCAGATGTCCCCGAGTCACTCCGCGTCTATCTGATCCATTCGCCTTCAGCTAGGGAATCGAGAGCTTCGCGCCGTCGATAACGACCGGAGTCTGGTTTATGCCCAAGTACCAGATGTATTTCGATACCGTGCAGGGAGAAACCAAGTACAACGTGGACATCGATGAAGACGAGATCCTCGACGCGGTGCTCGACGAGATCCTGTTCGATCTGCGCGAGCGCGGCGATGTGCTCGATGGCAACGGCGAACCGCAGGTGATTTGGAACGGCAAGGCTCTCGATTTCTCGGCCCCCCTTCCCGTGCAGGGGGTGCGGCCGAATGACATTCTCAGGGTTTCCACCATCGCGACCAACGGATGAGCCTCCGCCTTTACGAGCGACGTCTCGAAGAAGAATGGAAGCTGCTGGCTTCGCTCGCTGCCCTGAACCCGGACCTGGTCCAGCTCGACGGCCGCAGAGCCGAGCCAACGGGCGCGGTTTTTGCCGTTACCCTCGCAGGCAGTCCCTCGTTGGTCGAAGTGTGTACTTCGCTTGAAACCGTCGCGAACCACCAGGTGCGATTCCGCTTCCCCGCCTTTTATCCGGCTGTGCATCTTGAGGCCTTCCTCAACCGTCCGGTCTTTCATCCGAATGTGCACCCGGTGAACGGCTTTGTCTGCCTGTGGAAGGACTTCTCATGCGACCGGACCATCCTTGAAGCCATCGAACAGCTTCGCCGGGTCATCACGTATCAATTGGTCAATGAGTCGTCGAACCACGTCATGCAGCCTCGGGCCCTCGATTGGCTTCGATCGGGCGGCGCGAGCCCGCCTCTGCCATTTCCGGCCGGAGGGCTTCGGAAACCCCAGCAATTCGAGCGGGAACGGACCTACCGCCAAAGGCCTGCCTGGGCCAGGCGGCGCCGTCTGAGTTTCACAAGCGAGACAAACGGGCAGCACTTTTGATTCGCGCACGTCGTTGACAAGGTTTTGGCTCTTGTATAAAAGTTCAGTGTTTCCTAATTTCATACTATTCTTGGAGTCCTGATTTTCGTTCCGATACCTATTCCGCGTAACTGGGAATTCGGCTCAGAGATCAGCAGTGAGTCTCTGAGCCTTTTGTATTTTGAGCGAGGATCCTAATGGGACCGGGAACTCGTCGAGCAGAGCGTCGCTCCGTCTCCACCCGGCAGGGCAGCCCTTTGCGGGATGAAAGCAAAACGTGTCTAAGAACTAAGAACAAAGACTAGAATAGTTGCGAGCTCGACTGCCGTGTCGACAGCAGCCGCGTCTTTCCGAATGACGCACCGTTGGTCAAAAAGGGAGCGGGTTGGGCATGAAATCACCTCGTGCGGTCACGTTTCGCCAGCATGCGTTCCGCTACCTCTTCCCGGTTCTGCTGACGCTTGCGGTGCTAGTTCCCTTCCGTCTCCTCCATGACCCTGCGTTGGAGGTCATGGCATACCTTCTGTCGTCGGCCGTAATCGCTTTCTGCGCCTGGAACCTCGGTCTCAAACCCGCCATTTTGTGCGCAGCTCTAGTGCTGGGGTCCGCGTTCTCTTCGCCCGGCTGGAGATTCCGGGCGCCGGTTCGGGAGCAGTCGCTCATCCTGGTTGGTTTTCTCGTCACATCGGCCGCGATCATGGCGATGGGGGAAGCGCGGCGGCAGCGGCACCGTCAACTGGAGGAAATGCGCACCGATCTGGAATCCACGGTGAAAACGCGCACGGCAGAGCTGGACGCGGCCAACCGGAACCTCCGCGATTTGTCGGCGCGCCTGCTCCAGCTGCAGGACGAGGAGAGGCGGCGCATCGCGCGTGAGTTGCACGACAGCGTGGGCCAGTCGCTCGTCGGACTGAGCATGAATCTTTCCACCGTGCGCACCCAAATCGAGGGGCTGACCAAAGCCGCCATCGTACTTACCGATAGCGAAAACCTCATTCAGCAGATGACCCAGGAAGTCCGCACCATCTCTCATCTGCTTCATCCGCCTCTGCTCGACGAGGCAGGCTTGTCTTCGGCGATCCGCTGGTACATCGATGGATTTGCCGAGCGCAGCAAGATCCGAGTCGAGTTCGATTGTCCCGACGACTTCGGCCGCTTGCCGCGCGACGGGGAAACCGCAATGTTCCGGATCGTACAGGAGTCCCTGACGAACATTCACAAACATTCCGGAAGTCCGGTGGCGAAAATCACCTGCCGCCGCCTCGGCGGCGAAGTGCTGCTCGAGGTCGCCGACCAGGGCAGTGGCATCGCTCCCGAAAAGCTTCGCCAGTTGGCCTCAAACGGCGTATCCGGAGTGGGAATCAGGGGCATGAAGGAGCGTCTTCGCCAGCTGGGAGGAGACCTGGAGATCACCTCGAGTCCCCAGGGCACGACGGTGACGGCGCGGCTGCCCCTCGCGGACCAATCGCGAAAAGACTCCTCAGATCTGGGGGCGTCCCAGGCCGCGGCCTGAGACCTTAGTCCGAACCGCCCACCATCGCGCGAGCCTCGAACCGGCGCTCTAATTCGGCGATTTCGGCTTTCAGCTTGCGCCGCAGGGCAAGAATGGACAGGTCTTCCGGACACATCAGCTCTATGCTTTCCAGCGAACGCAGCCTTCTCTTTTTCGCTTCCAGCAACTCTGATTTAGGGAGATCTTCCATCTGTTGTTGGTTAGCTCAGATGCAAAATGGTTCTGCGGCGTCGGATACAGACATATCTTTAATTTCAGGATTTCAATCATTTATAAGATTTCAACTTCCGCCGAGCGGCTCTTTCGACTACAAACCGTCACCCTAAACTCAGGGTCGGGCACCCATCGAGTGTTCGTATTTCAACCGGCCGCCCGCGAGCCGGGCTGCTGCCCGAGGACCTCCCGGCTTCCCGGGACAGCCTGCGATCCGAAGGAAGAGCGGAACTGAACTGCTCGCGCGTGATTAGCGGGTATCCAGGTGAGCCGGGCGGCATATTCTATTTGCCGCGTCCTCTGTATATTGATAGGTCAAGCGTCATCGATGGCCCGGCCGGAATACGGAAGGACGACGAGAGTCATTCGACAAAGTGCCGCCGGGGCCGAATCCGCATGCTGACGGAAGCCCCACCTCGGAAAAGCGACCGGTCGCAGTTTGTCGAAAGCGATCGCATCCGAACCCTTGAGCTGCCGGCGGACCCCGAGCTTCCGACGATCGCGAATTCCATCGAATCCCGGATGCAGGCGGGAATCGCAGCCGATGTGCGCCGCGTCTCGGCCGAATTCCTGGCCGCTGCCTGCCGTTTTTACCAGGTCCGGGGCTGCGGGTTTCGGGTACTTGCCGCGCGGCCGCTGCGGGTCCGGGAAATCTGGACGAGCGAACGGTTCGGTGACTACGACCCTGAAACCCAGCTGATCCGAGTCTGGATGCGCACGGCCATCAGGAAAGAAATCACCTCCTACGGCACGTTCCTCAGCACGTTGTGCCATGAATTCTGTCACCATCTGGACTTCGAGCGTTTCGGCTTTCGCGATTCATGGCACACCCGGGGTTTTTACGAACGGGCCGCAGCCCTTTACCATCATGCCCGGGCGACCGCTCCGAAAAAGTTGGTGTGGGTTGCGGCCGGAGGCGGACGCTACAGAATTGATTGGCCGCGCACCAACCGGCCGGGGCAAACATGGGCAGGTCCCGAGCCGAGCCAGAGGTGCCAGGTGAAGGGGAAGGACTTCCGCCGCATTGCCCTCACGCCGGCGGGCGTCGAGGAAGGCTCGCATATGGGTCGCCCCGACTACCGAGGCCATCTCGAGGGCGCTCTCAGAACCGCATGGAACAACCGCCTCGAGAAGAATGCCCAGTCAAAAAACAAACCGCCAGCGCCACGAGGTCAGGCCTTGGTCAAGCGAGCGTTCGATGAAAACTGATGCAACACCCCTCCGGGAACCGGTACCCGCGTTTTTGTTCGACCTTGACGGCACTCTGATTGACAGCGTCTACCAGCACGTCCTGGCCTGGCGGGAAGCCTTAGAGCGCTTCGGCACCCAGCTCTCGGTTTGGCGCATTCACCGGCGGATCGGGATGAGCGGGGGACTGCTCGTGCACGCCCTGTTGCGCGAAACCGGGCGGAACTTGACTACCACCGACCGGCAGAATCTGCAAAAGTGGCACGCGGAGGCCTATCGACGGTTCATCCCTCAAGTGCGGCCGCTCCCCGGAGCGGTCGAACTGCTCGCGACTCTATCGAAGGCGGATGTGCCCTATGCCATTGCCACCAGTGGACTGCTCGAAAGCGCCGGACCTTCGCTGGATGCCTTGCAGTTGGATCGCCGCGTGCCGGTGGTCACGCGGGATGACGTCCGCCATGCCAAACCTGACCCCGATCTGTTTCTTGCCGCCGCAGCGAGACTGGGAGTTGCGCTCCATGACGCGGTTGTCGTTGGAGACAGCGTCTGGGACCTCCTCGCTGCCCGCCGCGCCCGCGCGTTGGGCGTCGGTCTGTCTTCCGGCGGTTACGGCCCGGACGAATTGGAACATGCGGGCGCATACCGCGTGTACGATGATCCCCTCGACCTGCTGAATCATCTCGACGAGCTGGGGGTCAGGGCCGGCTCGTAAATGGGCGCCAGAAACCCTTGAAGAACCGCAATCTCGCGCCCGGCCTCATGGCCGACTATGGCCGACTCCGGGTCCTAGCGAACAAAAAGCGAATCTGCTATCCTCTGAGTCGTGGTATTACGGGCCTGCAAGGTTTCAGTTCGCGATGTTCGCGAGGTCGAGCACACGGTCGAGGTCACGGCCGAAACGCTCTATGAAGCCGTTGCGTCGGCGCTTGCCGCTTTTGAAAAGGACAGCTGGGTCGGGGAAATTGCCGAGGGCCTCAACACGGTCAGCGTGCTGGTCCAGCAGCCGGCGGTAAAGCACGAAATCGAAATGCAGCATTTTCTCTCCTGGCTTGGACGAAAAGGAGGATCGCCAGCCGAAATCATGCTTCGAGAGAAAGTCTCAAGGGTGTTGGGACGGCACCGGTCTCCGACAGGTTGAGTCCAGTTACAATGATTCCGGCTGGACTCCGCGGTCAAGCCGAGGCGGGCGATTTGGAGAGGTTCCTATGGCAAACCCCAAAGTACTGGTTCTCACCGGCGATGCGGCTGAGTCGCTCGAGGTCATGTATCCTTATCAGCGGCTCCTCGAAGAAGGCTATGAAGTTCACATCGCTGCTCCCGGCAAGAAAAAGCTGCACTTTGTCGTCCACGACTTTGAACCGGGATACGACACCTACACCGAGAAGCCCGGGTACAGCTGGGACGCAGACCTCGCATTTCGAGATGTGCACCCGGCAGACTATGCGGCCCTGGTCATCCCAGGGGGGCGGGCGCCGGAATACATTCGCAACGATTCAGATTGCCGGAAAATCGTTCGTCATTTTTTTGAGCAACAAAAGCCAGTGGCCCAGCTGTGCCATGCCGGTTTGGTGCTGAGCGCATGTGGAGTCTTGAAGGGCAGACGCACCGCCGCGTATCCGGCTCTCGAACCGGACATCGCAGCGGCCGGAGCCGAGTTCGTGAATGCTGAGGCGGTGGTCGACGGAGTGATGGTTTCGGCGCGCGCGTGGCCCGACCATCCCGCCTGGATGCGTGCATTCATCCGCCTGCTCAAACAAAAGGCACCCGTCGGCGAACTGGGAACAGCCGCCTGAGGGCATCGGTAGAACGTATTCCACAGGGTAAATGGAGGAAACGCCCCTTTCCGGGAGGGATCGCGTAGGATTCCTGTGCGCGGGCCCTCCCCCCGATTGGGGTGTTCGACAGGAATACCCGGATTCGATTCTGCTGCGACCTGCCCGGTTTCGAGCTCGTCCACAGGGCCGCTGCTCGAGGGTGGTTGCGGCCGAAAGGGCCGGCGAATGAAGCAGACGCACGGGAAGGATTCCGATGGTTTCTGAGATCTGTTTTCCTTGAAGGGCGTAGATTCGAGGTTAAAGAAGTTACAATGTCACGCTGGGAAAGGAGCACCCATGGCAAAGAAGAAGAAGGACAAGAACAACAAGAACAAGAGGAAGATCGATCCGCTAAACCGAAAACAATACAGCGCAGTTTCGGCAGAGCTTGTCGTCTCCGACATTCCGGCCGCGGTGAGCTTTTATCAAAAGGCCTTTGGCTTTTCTAAGCGCGGCATCATGAACGGACCCGATGGAAAACCGGTTCACGCCGAACTCACATTGCGGGGCACGACATTTATGCTGGGACCTGAAAACGCCGCCATGGGCAGGCAGAGCGCCAAGAGCGTCGGGGCCTCTCCCGCCACTCTCTTCATTTACGTTGAAGATGTGGACAAGGTCGTCGAAAAAGCCACCAAGCTTGGCGCGGCTCCCCAGGGCCCGGTCATGGACATGTTCTGGGGCGACCGCTGCGGCACGGTCATCGATCCGGAGGGCTACAGGTGGATGGTGGGAACGCACAAAGCCGAACCGAGCATGAAGGAAATCAAGAAGGGCATGAAGGAGATGATGAAGCAATCCGCCGGGGCGGCCGCGGCCGACTGATTCCTTCAATCGAAAAGCACTGAGCGGCGACGGGTTCGTAGAAATTGCTAAGACCGGGTTCGACAAGCCGACCTCTTGGGACCAAGGCCCGTTCGGTCCCGCAATGCGAGCGCCGCCGTGTTTGGCGATTCCTCCGATGAGGATGGCGGGGGCGCCGGCGTGCGGCTGCGAGCGAGGATCTACGACCCTCACGCGTATGATTTTCCCCCATAGGGTCGGGCCGCTCGATGAGAACCATTCTCTCCCGGCTCTGAACTCTCTTTCGTCCACCGGCCGGGAGGGTAAGCGCTGCACCTTTAGTCTCCTCGGCGATATGAGACCAGGTCCCAAGCCCCTTCCGGAGTGGACGTGTCCAGCCGGAGAATGTAGGTGTCGCCATCTTCCGCGCGAATCCTGTAGTAGGTACGCGCCGGCTCGTACCACTGGTCGACGACCGAGTCGACCTGATGCGGGTTTCCATTCAGCCAGAATCGCACCGGCCGTTCGTAGGCCATGCGGCCCGAGTAGCATTCGACGGTTAGTCTCATGGCTTCGCCGGCCGAGTTTGTCCGCCGCCATTCGAATCGAGCCGAGTCACGCTCTCGCCTCTAACCCGTTCGACGCTTCTGCTGGCGGACGAAGGACAGGCCTCTCTCGAGTTCGCTCGTCAGATCTTGTTGCCCGGTTGCAATCTCAACCGGCTCGCCGGCGGCTTCGCGTCCCAGCCAGGCGTTGAGCTTCGCGCGCGAGGAGTACACGTAGCGCCCGCGTTTTTCAACCGGCATCCCGGAATCCGCCCAGCGTTGCGCGATGGAAATCGGCTGCCCGAGAAAGCTGGCGATCTCGTGCCAACCCTTCAGCTCGTCCGGCGCCGTCGCCTTGGGTGTCGCTGGTTTTGCCATCGCAAACTACCGCTTTACCGAAAGCTGGCTTTCCTTCGATGCCGGTACTGCGCTTGGCGGTGGACTCGGACGCCCGGAATCAAAGCCTGCGCCTAGGGGCATCGAACCGGGGGACGGGAGTCTCGGTTAACTCAGGCGGGTGGATAGGCCAGTCCCGGCGTTTTCGAACAGGAATTCGCGGCCCGCCAAAAACGGATCCAACGTCGCTGACCATGGCTTCAACATCGCCCACCGATCGCCGATTCGCGGACGCCTATGGTATAGCATCTCTGCTGCGAGGTGCAGCGTGACCGTTGGCGCACGCTCATTGCGAAATGCCGTAGGCGTCACCCGTTTCCTTCCTCTGCCGCCCGCTTTCTCCGCCTTCCTGGCCGCATCCCCGGGGTTCGCGCTCGCGTCGGGCAGGCGGAAATCGCGCGTTGGCCGATGGCCTGGGGAACCGTGGCCCTCGTCGCCGTGGTATTGATCGGACCAGGTTCAACGTGCGAGTGTCGGTCGTCATCCCCACCCATAACGAAGCGCAGGCGATCCGGCGCGTTCTGGCGGATCTGCCCTCCGATCCGGCAATCGAGGTCATTGTTGTGGACAGCAACTCAAGTGACGGAACCGCGGAAATCGCCCGCACCCTGGGAGCTCGCGTGGTCGAAGAACCGCGCCGGGGCTATGGGAGGGCATGCCTCACGGGGCTGGCCGCGGCAAATTCCCCTGACGTCGTGGTGTTCCTTGACGGCGACTACAGCGATCGGCCCGGCGAACTGCCGATTCTCCTGGCGCCCATCGCGGACGGACGTGCCGACATCACGCTCGGTTCGCGCCTGTCGAACGAGCGCTCGGCCGGGGCCCTGCCCTGGCATCAGGCCTGCGGCAATCGTCTCGCCGCCAGCTTGATCCGCCAGCTCTACGGAGTCGAAATCAGTGATCTCGGCCCGTTCCGCGCCGGCCGCGCAGAGGTATTGCGCGCGCTGGCACTGGAAGAGACCACCTACGGCTGGGCGGTCGAGATGATCCTGAAGGGCGCGCTCGCCGGATTTCGCATCGTGGAGGTGCCGGTGAGCTACTACCCGCGCATCGGAAAATCCAAGATCAGCGGTACGCTGAAGGGCACGCTGGGCGCCGCCTGGTTCATTCTCAGCCGGATCGTCGGTTATTATTTCCGGCGCGGGCGCGACGGGCGCTGAGCCGGCATCGGTCCGCATCAGAATTCCATGGAGTCCGCAAGCGAAACATGGGCGCCTTCCCGCGACCGGGTGCTGGTCATCATGGCGAAAGCGCCCAGGCCAGGGGGGGTCAAGACCCGCCTGGCTCCCGATCTGTCTCCTCAGTCCGTCGCGGAGTTCTATGCCTGTCTTCTCCAAGACACGTTGACCCTTGTGCGGTCCCTGGCCGATGTGGAAGTCGCCATCATGTGCCCGCAACCGGATGTACATGAGCTGACGGAGTTGGCGTCGAACCAGGCACGCGTGGTTCCGCAGAACGGCGAAGGCCTTGCTGCGGGCCTCACGTCCGTATTTGCCCGCTTCGCCGAAGGCGGCAGGCGGCCGACCCTTGCCTTCAACAGCGACAGCCCGCACCTGCCGCGCGCTTTTCTTGAAAACGCCTTCCGCACCCTGGCCGCACACGACCTGGTGGTCGGACCAACCCACGACGGAGGCTACTACCTCGTCGGGGCAAAGGCCTCGCATCCTACGCTTTTCGCCCACGACGGCATGGGCACTGCGAGCGCCCTCACGAGACTGCTGGCGCGCGCCCGCGCGCTTGAGCTGTCCGTAGGTTTCCTGGATCCTTTTTACGACATCGATGTAGCCGACGATCTCGCCCGCCTGGCGGCGGAGTTGCGTCTGGCTCCGGCAAGGGCGCCCCGTACGGCCGAGTGGCTGAAACGGCGGGGCTTTCAGGCAAGGACCGGCGGGTAAACCGGCGCGCTGAGCGCTCTCTGCGCCAGCCGGCGCCCGGGGAAACGCTCGCCATCGGGGGGCTGAAGACTCGATGCTCCGGATGCGCCGCTCCAGCCCGGGCGGCCACGGAGGCGAAAGGTTCGGACGGCAAGCGCGGCCGAGGCCGCTTTCTTGAACGTCAAGCTGAGTGGTGCTTGATGATCAGCGCGGTCTTGTCGTCGATGCGGTCCGGTTCGCCGGTTTGGCGAAGATACTCGTCCTGCTCCAAGGCATAGGCGAGAATTGCGTTGCAGATCTCCTTTGCCGGGCGCTGTTTGTGCTCGCGAACCAGGCTTTCAATCTGGAGTCTGGCCTTCTCGTCGCTGCCGTCATAGACACCGTCGGAGTAAAGGAAAATAATGTCTCCCGGACTCATCAACGTGATCTCCCCCACATCGGAGGAGTTGATCTCCCTCTGCCTCAGGTCCATCGAAAAATATCGATTCCGGTCAGGATGGTCTTCGGGAATCTCCAACCCGAGAGCGGGAAACCGCACCAGGTCATCCGTGTTCATGGGCATAAAGCGCGCGAACTCGGCGGAAAAAACCAGGGGTGGAGGGCTGCCAAAATTCACGAAGCGAAAATGACCGCCGGAGACGATCTCGCCGTAGATCATGGTGGCAATCTCGCGCGAACGGTCTTCCGAGTCCCGACCGAGGGCATTGCGGGCGGTGACCGAAAGCGCCAGCCGAAGATTGATGTTTTCAAACAGCTCCGGCGTAGTCTTGCCGTGGTGGTCGAGTTCGGAGAGCATCAGACCGTGAAAGGTGTCGTGGACGGTGGATGCGATCTTGGCCGAAATAATTCCGTGTCCCTGAGCGTCCACCAGGAGAACGCCGGCGGTCGTCGACAGCTCGCGCAGATTGTCCGCCACCTCCCGTTGTTCGGAGCTCTTCGCCCGCCTGTACTCGGACTCCAGGCAATCGCCCGAGGCGGGATGAGACCGCAGCCACTCGATATGCTCGTCGACCACGTTCCGCCGGCTTTCGCCGGGGGGAAGCGGCTCCAGATATTTCCGGGATAACTCGAGGGCGCGGGCAATGCGGGCCTCGATGTTGTAGCGCTGCTGAAAATTAATGTACTCGAACAGGTCGCCGCCCACGCTGCCGGCGGGAATGGAATTTCCGTACATCTCGATTCTGGGTATTTGCGGAATTACGCCCTCGACCGGCATCAGCCGCTTGCGCAGATACTCGTCGATGGCAGGCTCTCTCCGGATTGCGATCGGCGCCGAAGTGGTCATGGGTTGGTGAATCCCGCTCAGTTGAGGACGCTGGTTCCAGGTTGTCAGGCAACAGGCTTCTTGCACGGTTGCACGCTTCGAGCAAAAAACTCGCCCGCCGGGCGCGATGGAGGCTTCCGGGCCGCGAAGTACCGCAGCTCATCATCGAGGAGCGGGTGCCGTGGACTTGCGCACCACCAGCTCCGTTTCTACATAATACCCGGCTCCTTTCCTGCGCTTCAACTGCAGCATCTTCTCCAGGGCCTCGAAGGCGAGGACACCCAGCCGTTCGCGCGGCACGCGAATGGTGGTCAGCGGGGGTCGGGCGAGGAAGGCAAATCCGATGTCGTCAATGCCAATCACGGAAACGTCCTCGGGGATCCGCACCTTCGCCTGTTCGAGCGCGCTCATCGCGCCCATGGCGATGAGGTCGCTTCCGCAGAAAATCACGCCGGGTAGTTGCGCCGGGAGAGGACGGCCCGGACCGCGGAAGCCCCGGCGTCGACACGGTAGTCGCAGTCGAGAACCGGGAAGGGGTGAAGATCGCGCTGGCTCAGGCCGGCCACGAGCGCCTGTCGAATGGTAATGGCGGTGCGGTTGTGGCTGGGCCCGGCAATGATGGCGACGCGTCGATGTCCGAGCGCGGCGACATGCTCGATGGCCTGGGAGATTCCGCGCTCGTAATCGATGGAGATATTGCTGATGAGGCGCTGGCTTTGATCGAGATTGCAGAACACCAGCCCAATTCCGGCGGCCGTCAGTTGCGCGGTCATCTGGGTGCCAAACGACGAAGTCATGACCGCGACCCCGCGCACGTCGCTTTCTATGAGCTTGCGCATGACCGCTTCGGTGCGCACCGGGCTGTACTCGGTGTTGCAGAGCAGGACATCGAAGTTGCGCTCCCAGGCTGCGGCCTGGAACCCGCGGATGATCTCGGGAAAATACGGATTGGCGATTTCGGAAATGACCAGGGCAAACAAGTCGCTGCGGCCGGTGGCCAGACGGCGGGCGTGCACGTTCTTCACGTAGTTGAGCCGGCGTACGGCTTCGAGCACGCGCCGTTCCGTCTCGGGGGCAATGTAGTGGACCTTGTTCAGAACGCGGCAGACTGTGGCCGGCGAGACTCCCGCCTGTTTGGCCACTTCTTTCATGGTGTAGGGCATGAACCCGGGGCCTTTCCTCGACCGGCATCGGACACGCCTCCTCGAGGGCACGGGGAAAGCGCTCTCAGAAACCGGTTTCCCATTTCGCAATACCAGCGTGTGGCAGGCGGATGCAATGGTACCAGAATACGCTTGACAAGCTTCATCGAGAGAAGCTAGAACTACGAGCGTGAGATGAAACCGGTTTCAGAAACCGGTTTCAGAAACCGGTTTCCCGCAGGCGGCGGAACGCGGCCCGGTCCGCCGGGCGCGCGACCGGGCGGCCCCCGGTTAGAACCCGGGCAAGGGTGGTCCTTCGGCGACCCGTATGACCGAACCACGCGGGTCCCGGACGACGCCGGACCCTACCCCATAGAGCTGACGGGCGAGAGCGCCAAGGCTCGAAGAGAGCGGGATCCGTCGATTCGACCAAGCTGACATCGACCAAGCTGACATCCATGACGCATTTTCTCGAAGACATCCTGCGCCAGCCCGAGGAGTTGCGGAGGGCGCTCGCCTACCTGTGCGGGCCGGCCCGAGCGGAGCTTGACCGGGCCGCGGCCGTCCTTCGCCGTGCGCGTCACGTGTTCCTGACCGGCATCGGCAGCAGTTTCAACGCGGCGCTGTGCGCCTGCCCGCTTTTCCAGCTGGCGGCGCGGCCGGTCTCGCTCGCGGACGCAGCAGAACTGTGGCAGGCGGCGGCCCTGCCGGAGGGGGCCGTAGTCATCATCGTCTCCCGCAGCGGCCGCAGCGTCGAGATTGTGAATCTGCTTGAAAAAGCCGAGGCCGCGGGCGCCGCCGTGATCGCCCTCACCAATGCCGAAGACGGAGCGCTGGCCCGGAGGGCGCAGATTCCCCTCGTGGTCCCGGTCGAGCGCGATTACGCCATTTCCGTCAATACCTATTCGTCCCTGGCCGCGGCTGCGGGAGCGCTGGCGAGCGCCACCGCCGGGGCCTTTGATTCCGGCCTCCTGGCTCGACTCGACCAGGGCTTGCGGAATGTCGGCGCCATCGTCCCCGGGTGGCAGGAACAGATCTCTCGATCTGACTGGCTGTCGACGGGGAAGACTTACTACTTCCTGGCTCGCTGCGGAAGTCTGGGAAGCTGCCACGAAGCGCGGCTGATCTGGGAGGAGGGCGCAAAGTCGCCGGCGACCGCCATGGGGACCAGCAGCTTCCGGCACGGGCCTCAGGAGATGGTCGGCCCGGACGCGCGGTTTGCGGTGTGGATCGATCGCGAGCGCATGCGGGAGCAGGACCTGGCCGTGGCCCGGGATCTCGGGCGCATGGGGGCTTCTGTCCTGCTCATCGGGCAGCAGGTCAGCCGGGATGCGGCCGGCCTGGTATGCGAGCTTCCCGAGGTTCCCGCGGACTGGCAATTCCTGGTCGATGCGATCCCCGCGCAGCTGGCGGCTGAACAGCTGGCGCGGCTTGCCGGAAACGACTGCGATTCGTTTCGCTACTCCTCCTACATCGTCGAGGACGAGTATGGTTTGATGTCGCAGGCGGCGCGGGCCGCAAACAACGTCGCCGGCGACGGCCGCAGCTGACAATTGACGATCGAGTTTGTAAATCGCCCGGGGGCCGGTCTTGGGCCGGCACGCGATCGACTGCGGACCAGTCGCAGCGAAAACCGGGAACAACGAAGGAGTGAGAGCTATGAGCAGCAGGTATTCGCGTCGGGGATTCTTGGGTCTTACGGCGGGCGCGGCGGGTGCATCGCTTGCGGCCAGAAGCATCCCGTTGAACGCCGAACCGGTCGCGGCAGCGCTGGGGCCGGTTGCCGCGAGCGACCGGATCCGTTTCGGAATGATCGGCGTAGGCATGGAGGGATCGTGGGTCCTGACCGCGGCGATTGAATTGCCGGGAGTTGAATGCGTCGCAGCCGCCGACCTTTACGACGGGCGTCAAACCCTGGCCCGCGAGATCACCGGCCGCACCGACCTTCCCGTGACCCGTCACTACCGGGAGCTTCTCGACAACAAGGAGATCGACTGTGTGGTGGTGGCCGTGCCGGACCACTGGCACAGGCAAGTCCTGGTGGATGCGGTCAACGCCGGCAAGGACATCTACCTGGAAAAACCGATGTCGCACAACGCCGCCGACGGCGTCGCCATGGTAGAAGCGGCAGAGAAAACGGGCCGCATCGTCGAGATCGGCTCGCAGCGGGTGAGTTCCCAGATCTGCGCGAAGGCCAAAGAGCTGGTGTCTCAGGGCGTGCTCGGCGACATCGTGATGGTCGAAGGCTGGCTGGGCCGCAATGACCCGACGGGCGCCTGGGAATATCCTCCCCCGCCCGATCTGTCGCCGGAGAACCTCGACTGGGACACCTGGCTGGGGCGGGCGCCCAAGCGCCCCTTCGACCCCTACGTGTTCGCCCGCTGGCGCTGCTGGAAGGAATACGGCACGGGCGTGGCCGGGGACCTGCTGGTCCATCTGGTGAGCGGCATGATGTTCATGTTGGGGATCAACGAACCGCCCAAGCGGGCGATGTCAGTCGGCGGTATCTTGCGCTGGAAGGATGGCCGCAATATGCCCGATGTGCACGCGACCGTCTTCGAGTACGGCGACCTGCCGGTGTACATGCGCCTGAATCTGGGAACGGAGATGCCGGAAACCTACCGGTTCCAGGGCTCTAAAGGCATTCTGGAGGTCACCGAGTTCGGGCTGAGCTTCACCCCGCAAAGCGGGAAAGATTCCGCGCCGAGCTATTACGACGCGGGGTTTCCGCACGCCCTGCGGAGCGCATACGAGAAGAAGTGGCATGAAGAAAACGATCCCGCATTCGGGCGGGACTCGATGATGGCGGAGACCATCAGCTTCCGGGGACCGGACTATGACGATGTAAAGCCGCATTTGTGGAATTTTTTCCAGGCGGTGCGCTCGCGCAAACCGGTCGTGGAGGACGCGGTTTTCGGCCACAACGCGGCGCTCGCTTGTCACATGGCCAATGAGTCGTACTTCGGAAAACGGGCGGTGTACTGGGACGAGGCCTCCAAGAGCATCAAGAGCTGATGCCGGGGGAGGTGGCGGCGAATCCGGCCCGGGGCCCGAGCGGAGGAGAACATGAACAGGAGTGTTCTTTGGGTGGTTGCGTTTGTACCCGTCCTGCTTCGGGCCGGTGCATTCGCCCAGGACAACGCCTCACTTACGGGGACGGTTCGCGATCCCGCAAACCTGGCGGTCGTTCGGGCCGAGGTTGCCGTAAGAAATACGGCCAACGGGCTGGTCCGGGAACTGAAGACGAATTCCTCGGGCGAATACCTCGCGCCGGCGCTGCCGCCGGGTGAGTACGACATCACGGTGACCGCCCCCGGGTTCCGGCGGTACGAGGCGCAGAACGTCACTCTGCGGGTCGCGCAAAAGGCGCGCATCGATGTCACCCTGCAGGTGGGCGGTGTCGAAAGCCAGGTCACGGTCCAGGGAACGGGTCTCGCCCAGGTGGACACCGAGTCCTCCGAACTCTCGGGAACCATCACCGGCCAGGAACTGACTCAACTGCAGCTCAACGGGCGCAACTTTACGCAGTTGGTGACGCTCGTGCCCGGCGTAAGCAATCAGACCGGGCAGGACGAAGGGACGGTGGGCCCGCAGGGCAATGTGAATTACAGCATCAATGGCGGCCGGGTGGAAAACAACAACTGGGAAATTGACGGCGGCGACGACCTGGACAACGGCAGCAACGAGACCTTGAACGTCTATCCGAGCCTTGAGGCCATCGACGAGGTTCAGGTGCTGACCTCGAACTATGGCGCGCAGTATGGACGCAATGCGTCGGGAACGATCGAGGTGGAGACCAAGTCCGGCACCAACCTGTTCCACGGCTCTGCCTATGAGTTTCTGCGCAACGAAGCCTTCAACGCGCACAACTACTTTGATCCCGCCGGCTCGGAGAAGCCGCCCTATAAGAAGAACGATTTCGGCTACACCTTCGGGGGGCCGGTCTGGAAGAACCATACGTTCTTTTTCTGGTCTCAGGAATGGCGCCGGGAAAACGTGCCCCAGGATTTTTTCGTTCCCGTGCCGTCCCTGGCAAACCGGAAGGGTGACTTCAACGACCAGTGCAACATTCCGAACCCCACGGACTGCCCCTTCGACCCGGCCTCGGGAAATCCGTTTCCCCATAACGCTCTGCCTTCGATCGACCCCAATGGTCAGATCCTCATGCAGATGATTCCCGCGCCCACCGTCGGTTCGGGAGCCAACTCGTATTTTTCCGCCGCCGTGGGTCAGCCCATGCACTGGCGCGAGGAACTCCTGCGGGTCGACCAGGACATCAATTCCAAGCTGCGCGCCACGTTTCGATTCATTCACGATTCGTGGGACATCACCAACTCCACCGTGACCTGGGAGGGAGAAACCTTTCCGACCATCGGCACGCACTTCGTGGGGCCGGGCGTCAGCATCGTCTCCCGCCTCACGGGGACCCTTTCGCCCACGCTGCTGAACGAATTCGTAATGAGCTACACCACGGACCATATTCAGCAGCACAACACGAACCCTCAGAACTGGACCCGCACCCCCGGTTTCACCATGACCGGTCTGTTCCCGAATTTCGGGGGGAAACTGCCGGATTTCTGCACCTCGACGAACGGCGCATACGGCGGCGGTTTTTGCGAGGGACCGACTGCGTATCCCTGGGCCAACTCGAACCCGACTTACACGCTGCGCGACAATCTGTCGAAGAAGCTGGGCAGGCACAACCTCGAAACCGGCGGCTACTTCGTAGCGGCGGAGAAAAACGAGCAGGCCTTCGTCGATGTAGAAGGCGACCTGTCGTTTGACACCAGCTTCCCGGTTTCAAGCGGCAACGCCTTCGCCGATCTGCTGATGGGGAAGATCGCCAGCTACGCGCAGGACAGCGCGCAGCCCAAATACTACCTGCGCTACAAGATCTTCGAACCCTACATTCAGGATGATTTTCACCTGTCCCCGCACCTGACGCTGAATCTCGGTTTGCGCCTGAGCTTCTTCGGCACCTATTACGACCGCAGCCGGCAGGTCTACAACTGGGACCCGGCCGCCTATCATGCCGCGCTTGCCCCGACCATCGACCCGACCGGCGACGCGACCGGGCAGGAGGGGGCCCTCATTTTGAAATCCGGGACGACGGCCTTCGACGGCATGGTGCAGTGCGGGGCCCCCGGCGTGGCGCGCGGGTGCGTGAAGGCGCCCTGGGTGAATCCGGCCCCGCGCGTCGGCTTCGCCTGGGATCCATTCGGCGATGGAAAAACCTCGATCCGCGCCGCTTACGGAATCTTCTTCGACCATAGCAACGGCGAGGAAGCCAATGCCGAAAATCTGGAGGGCACGCCGCCGCTGGTCCAGGAGCCCACCGAGTACAACATATCCGGCTATACCAATGTCGGCGGACAAGGACTGCTGTTCCCGCTTTCCTCCATCTCGATTCCCGACCAGGGACGATGGCCTTACGTGCAACAGTGGCATTTCGACGTGCAGCGCGAACTGATCAAAAATTCTGTGGCGACGTTTTCCTATGTGGGGAGCAAGGGCACGGACTTGACCCTGCAACGGGAATTCAACCAGGTCCCCACGCTGCCCCTGTCCCTGAATCCTTTCCTGCCGGGCCAGCCGATCACCGACGATATCTGCAACTCGCAGGGCGGCGGCGCGCTCAATCCGACTTTCAACGTGAACCACACCACCGTCCGCGGTCAGGCGGCGGTGAACCTGGCCGTGGCTTGCGGGAACGATCCCAATCTCTTTCGCAGTCAGTATCCCAGCCTGGGAAGCATCGAGCGGGTCGAGTCGGTGGCCAATTCGAATTACAACGCATTTCAATTCTCGCTGCGCAAGACCAGCGGACCGCTCACCCTGGACGTGGCTTACACCTACAGCCACTCCTTCGACGACTCGTCGGACAAGTTCGACAGCAACTTCGTCGACTCCACGAACGTGCAGAAAAACTACGCCAGTTCCAATTTCGACCAGCGGCATATTCTGACTGCGAGCTGGGTCTACAATCTTCCCTTTTTCCCGGGCTCCGGACTGTCGCACAGCGTTCTGGGGGGATGGCAATTCGCGGGCATCATGACTTCCCAGAGCGGCACGCCGTTCTCGGTGACCAACGGGGTCTACGGAGACAGCGCGGGCGTCGCCAACGGGGCGGGCACGGGTTCGTATGCGGATCTGGCGGGTGACCCGCATGCGTTGCCGGCTCAAAGATTGTCCACCGACCCCAATATCAAGGGGCCGTTGCTGTTCAATCCGGATGCTTACGCCCAGACCCGCGGCCTCACCTTCGGCGATTCGGGCCGCAACAGCTTGAACATGCCCCATCGGACCAATTTCGATATGTCTCTGTACAAAAGCTTCAGGCCGATGGAGAAGTTGAACGTGCAATTCCGGGCGGAAGGCTTCAATATCTTTAACCACACGCAGTGGTCCGCGCTCAACACCGGAGTGGGCGCGGACAACTTCCTGCGCGCAACGGCCGCCCATATGGCAAGGGTGGTGCAATTCGGGCTCAAGTTGAGCTTCTGACCTCCGGAGGCTAAAGTTGAAGAACTCAGCCGGGCCGACAACGGAGGCGGCAGACGGATGCAAACACGACGCAGATTCCTTTCCGGCGCAGGCGCGATGGCGGGCGCTGCCTTCGCGCAACCGGTCTTCGGACAGAATTCCGCCGCAAAAGGGCCCCTGCAATCTCCGTTTCGGGTAGCCGTCATCAACGACGAGATTTCGCAGGACTTCGGCCGGGCGTGCGAGGTTGCGGCGCGGGATTTCGGCATGCGATGGATTGAACTGCGCGCCATGTGGAACACGAACATCGCCAGGCTGGATTCCACTCAGGTGGCGGAGGCTCAGCGCATTCTCAAGAAGTACGAACTGCGCGTCACCGATATTGCCAGTCCTCTGTTCAAAGTCGACTGGAAAGGCGCTCCGCGTTCGAAGTTCAGCAGCGCCCAGGATTTTCACGCCGACTTTACCTTCGAGCAGCAGGACGAGGTACTCGAGCGCGCGCTCGAAATGGCCAGGGCTTTCCGGACCGACCGGGTACGCTGTTTCGATTTTTGGCGGCTGGAAGACCCGGCCCCGTATCGGGCGGCGATCAACGAGAAGCTGCGGAACGCCGCCGAAACCGCGGGGAAGAAAGGCGTCGTTCTCCTGCTTGAAAACGACGGCGGGCTGAACACCCAGACCGGGGCGGAAGCGGCCAGGGTTCTCGACGCCATCCGGTCTCCCCATCTGATGCTGAACTGGGATCCGGGCAACGCAGCCTCGTGCGGCGAGCGGGCCTATCCCGACGGCTATCGTCTCCTGCCCAAAGACCGCATCGGCCACTGTCACTGCAAAGACACAGTAAAAAAGAGCGACGGCTATGGATGGGCCGCCATGGGACAGGGAATGGTTGACTGGGTAGGCCAGTTTCGTGCGCTGAAACAGGACGGTTACCGCTTCGCTGTCAGCCTGGAGACGCACTGGACGGGCGGGGGGTCGCCCGAAGTGTCCTCACGCAAGAGCTGGAGCGGGATGAAGGACCTGTTGCAGCGGGCCGGGGCTCTCGAAGCGTGACGGCTTCCCGGCTGACCTGTTTTAAGACCCCGCTCGATTTACCTGCGAATACCAACCCTGCGCCATGAAGACCGTGGACAAGCGAGGACCCGTCTCTCAAAGCCGTGGCAACGACGAACCCAGTGAAGCCGTGAGAATGGAAGGTAAAACCATAACGTTTCTTCGACGAGGGACCGGGGGGTGGCCGTGGGTGTTCGGAATTCTGCTTTGCGCCGCTTCCGCCTGCGCCGACACCGAGTACTATCGACACGTAATCTTCGATAACAGTCTCACGCCGGATGCGTACTTTTACAGCGAAGCAAAGGCCAATGGTTCGAGCTTCCTCGAGGAATCGGACTCGCACCTTCCGGTTGAAACCAGGACGTTCCTGACGCCCCCGAACGCGCTTCGCCTCGCATGGCGCTCGGAACCCGGAGGGGGATGGGAAGCCGAGGTGCACGTCATGAGCTTCCGCAACCGGGATCCGGAACTCTCCGGGCGCAACCTCTACTTCTGGTGCTATGCTCCGCAGGCGATCGCAGCCGAGGATTTGCCCTCCATCGTGCTGTCGACGGCGCAGCGCGGCCTGCAGGTTGCCGAATTTCCCGCATCCTTCACCGAACCCCTGGCCATGGGCAAAATTACCGGCGATCTTCCGGCGCGACGGTGGGTGCGGGTGCGGATTCCGCTCACGGAGTTTGAGACGGCTTCCATCTACCGCTTCCGTCCGCAGTTTCTGAAAAGCGTCGTCTTTCACCAGGGCCGCGCCGATCAAGCGGCGCACACTCTCATCCTCGACGAATTCCGCATGGACGACGAGGACGCGGCCAGAGGTGCGAAAGCCGCGTTGCGCGCGCCCGAAAACCTGCGCGCCGCCGGTTACGAGCGTCATGTGGATCTGAGCTGGGATCCGGTCGCAAACCCCGCACTCGGGCGCTACCTGATCTACCGCTCGTTGGATTCGAAGAACTTCGAACCCATCGGGATCGCGGAGCCGGGCAACACTCGGTACACCGACTTTTTGGGGAAACCCGGAGTCGCCGCCAGCTACAGGGTGGCCGCCTCGGACCGCGAGTACCGGCTGTCTTCCTTGTCCGCTTCGGCCCGGGCGTCCACGCGCAGGTTGACCGACGAGGAACTGCTCACCATGCTGCAGGAGGCGTGCTTTCATTACTACTGGGAGGCCGCGGACCCGGCTTCCGGCATGGCCCGGGAGAGTATCCCCGGAGATGATCGCATTGTGGCCACCGGTGCCAGCGGCTTTGGGATCGCGGCGCTCATCGTGGGCGTAGACCGCGGGTTTATCACTCGCGCACAGGGGGTGGAACGCCTGACCAAGATCGCCCGCTTTCTCGAACATGCCCGGCGTTATCACGGGGCGTGGTCGCATTTCATGAATGGCAATACCGGGCAGACGATGCCGGTATTCGGCATGTTTGACAACGGAGGGGACCTGGTCGAAACGTCGTTTCTGATGGAGGGTCTGCTGGCCGCCCGTCAATACTTTCACGGAACGAGCCCGTCTGAGCAGAACCTCTACGGCCTCATCACCCGGTTGTGGGAGACGGTCGAGTGGGACTGGTACCGTGGCGACCCCAAAAACGACTTCCTCTACTGGCACTGGTCCCCGGAATGGGGAGACCAGATCCACCATCCCCTGGTCGGCTTTAACGAAGTGATGATTACCTATCTGCTGGCGATGTCCTCGCCGACCCATTCAGTTCCGGCGGACCTGTACTACTCCGGGTGGGCAGGACAATCGACGACGGCCATCCGCTATCGCGGCGGCTGGTCGGGTTCGGTCGACGGTGATCATTACGCGAACGGCCATACCTACTACGGAATCAAACTTGACGTCGGGGTCGGCACCGGAGGACCGGTTTTCTTCACCCACTACTCTTATCTCGGATTCGATCCCCGCAGTCTGCACGATCGCTTCACCTCCTCTTATTTTGAGAACAACCGCAACATCGCGCTCATCAACCGGGCATACTGTACTGCCAACCCCAAACATTTTGCAGGCTACGGTCCGGACGCATGGGGTCTCACGGCCGCCGACGGGCCGGATGGCTACGTTCCGCACGCGCCCGACTCCGAGTTCGATCGCGGGACTCTGGTGCCAACCGGAGCTCTCGCCTCATTCCCCTACACACCCGAAGCCTCGATGGCGGCGCTCAAGCATTACTACCGCGACCTGGGTCCCGAACTTTGGGGCATCTATGGTCCCCGCGATGCCTTTGATGCCGGACGCCGCTGGGTGTCGCCGATTTACATGGGATTGAACCAGGCGCCGATTGTGGTGATGGTGGAAAATTACCGGACCGGACTGTTGTGGAAGGAGTTCATGTCCAATTCCGAGATTGGGAAAATGCTTGGAAAATTGAACGCGCTGACGGTCGGACAGACGGGGGAAACCATTCCCTGAGCCGTCGCGCCAGCATGGGACCGTTCGACCAACGCACCCCCTCCCAGAAACGGCTTGCATCGCGTTCCGGGTCGTTGAGCTGGCTGGCCCGAATCGGGCGAAAGCCTGGAGACACCGGCCTTCCGGCCTGGGGCGGAGGTCGCCCGGAACGCGGATGGATTTGTATACTGCGGTCGGCATCGATTGGCCGGGGAGGCAAACTCTGAGCCCGCGACGACAAACCGCCCGCCGTTTGAGGACGGTATCCTGTCTATGCTCTCGAGGACTCGAAAGACCAGGGAGGGAACGCCCGTGCGCCGCTTGAGGTGCGCCACAATGCTTGCGGGGTGTGTCGCGGTTCTAGCCGCCAGCCAGCCGATCCAGGCGGGCAGCCAGGAAGGTGTGCAACCGCAGAGTTATCAAACGATGACACCGCAGCAGCGGGCCGCGGCAACCCGCGCATTTTTGGGGCTGGGGGCGGTGCCGGACAAAGCTGCGGCCGCGCGCGGGGCGCAGCTGTTCGTCGCAAATTGCGCCTTTTGCCATGGTCAAACGGCGCGCGGAGCAACGGCGCCGAGCCTGATTACCTCGGACGTGGTGCTCGGAGACGATCATGGAGAGCACCTCAGGCCATTCCTCAAACAAGGCCGTCCCGAAAAAGGCATGCCGGGATTTGCCGCCATGTCCGATCCACAACTGACCGATATTGCCGAGTTCCTGCACGTACAGGTGGAGGACGTGGCCAACCGCGGGGCCTACCGGGTGCTGAACATCCTAGTTGGGGATGCGGCAAAGGGGAAGGCCTATGTCGAGGGTCATTGCATGTCGTGCCACACTCAAGAGGCGTTTACGCATATCGCGAGCCGCTTCCGCTCGCCGGACCAACTGCAACGCAACTGGATCTGGCCGGCCCGTGCTGCCAGCGTCACAGCGAAGGTGAAGACCCGGGACGGGATGATTGCAGGCCGGGTCACGCAGAGGAGCGATTTTCGGATCACGCTGGTGGATGAATCGGGCCAGACGCACACCATCGACTCCGGTCCGGGTGTGGACGTCGAGATCAACGACCCGCTTCGAGCGCACCAGCAGCTGGTGATGACGCTCGCAAACGACGACATGCACAATGTGACTGCTTATCTCGAGACGCTGAAATGAAGCTGGCGGTGGGATTCTGCCTGGCGATTGTCACTTCGGCCCTGGCGGGCGCGCCGCTTCGCGCCCCCCTTGTGTCGGTCGGTCCCAACGCGATCGGCAAAGCGCCGGTCAAGAGCTGGCCCACCTTCAACGGCGACTACAGCGGAGAGCGCTACAGCACGCTCACGCAGATTGGCCCCGCCAACTTGAACCGGCTGGAGCCGCAATGGGTGTACCGGATCACGCAGGTCGGAGCGCAACGCGGGGCCCCGGCGCCGATCATCAAATGCACGCCTCTGATGGTGAACGGCGTGCTCTTCATCACGATCCCCGACCACCTGTGGGCGCTGGACGCGCGGACCGGCAAGGAACTCTGGCACTACGACTGGGTGGACCATGGCGGACATCTGGTGGGGCAGCGCGGCGCGGGGATCTGGAAGAAGACCGTGTTTTTTCTGACCCCGGACAACTGGCTGATTGCGCTCGAGGCGAATACGGGGAAGGAGCTGTGGAGGAAGAATTACGCCGACGCGAGGAAACAGTATTTCTCCACCTCAGCCCCGCTGATCGTCAAGAACCACGTCATTGTCGGAGTGGGCGGGGATGCGATGGACATGCCGGGTTTTCTGGACTCATTCAACCCGGCCACGGGAGACCTCGAGTGGACATGGTGGTCGACGCCGCGTCAGGGAGATCCGGCGTTGAAGACGTGGCCGAACGAGACCGCATCGGAGCATGGCGGCGGGATGACCTGGATGCCCGGGACGTATGATCCGGCGCTCAATCTGCTCTATTGGCCCACGGGAAACACAAATCCGGTGTTTGCCGGACAAGGAAGGCCGGGCGCGAACCTGTGGACCGAATCGATCGTCGCCCTCGACCTGGATACTGGAAAACTGAAGTGGTATTTCCAGGTCTCGCCACACGACACGCACGATTTCGACAACACGACCGCTCCGATTCTGTTGGATCGCACGGTGAACGGAAAACCCGAGAGGCTGCTGGCCCAGGCGGCGCGCAACGGGTTCTTTGTGACGCTCAACCGCGTGACGGGCAAGTACCTGGTGGTGAAGCCCTATGTTCCGCTCGATTATTCGTCGGCTCTGTCGGCCGAAGGCGAGCCGATTCCTATTCCCGACAAGGACCCTTCGGTGGGCGGCTCGATCAACATTGTGAACGCCTCCAACTGGCCGGCGCCAGCCTACAGTCCGAAGACCGGGCTGGTGTATGTGAATTCGGTCGAAGGGAAGGCGATCTATTACTTGACCGACGATGGCGACAAGCCTTCTGGCTATGGGGGCACCGGGGCGGGCATCGGGCGCTCGACGAGAGTGCTGCAGGCCATCGATCCGCTCACGGGAAATGCGGCGTGGACTCACGCCTATCCCAACCTGAACAATGCGCCGAGCACGGTGGGCCCCAGCCTGCTCGCGACCGCGAGCAATCTGCTCATCTCCGGCGACGACCAGAAAAACATGATCATCTTCAGCGCCGACAAGGGGCAGATTCTGTGGCATCACGAGCTGAATGCCAATGAGTCGGGCGGCATCATCACCTATTTGCTGGACGGAAAGCAGCACATCGTGTTCGGCGCAGGAGACAGCCTGTACGCATGGAGTCTGCGCAAATGACGCGGGCCGCGCGCCAGGCGCGCCCGTTTCCTCAGCGTGCGGGCTTGATCTCGATCCGGAATCGGCGCCGGCGGGGACCGAACCCGGCTTCGGACCTCGGGTACAGGTCTACCCTGCGATAGGCAAAGGATAGAACGACAGGAGGAAGAAGCAATCGATGGAAATCGATCTGAAGGGCCGTACCGCGGTGATTACCGGCGGAAGCCGTGGACTGGGCGAGGCGATGGCGAAAGCGCTGGCCGGCGCAGGCGCGCGCATCGCGCTGGTGGCGCGCGACCGCGCCCGCTTAGAGCGGGTACGGGATGACATCCGAGCGCGCGGAGGAGCGGCAGAGCTGTTTGTCGCCGACCTGACGCGGGAGGACGAGGTGGCAAAGCTGGCCGACTCCGTCCAAGCGCAGGTTGGCAGCCCGCAGATCCTGATCAACAGCGCGGGCATCAATCTGAGGAAGAACCTGGTGGATTTCACGCTCGAAGAGTTTCGCAGCGTACTCGACGCGAGCCTGATCTCCACCTTTCTGATGTGCCGTGCGCTCGTGCCGCAAATGATGGGAACCGGATACGGCCGGATTCTGAACCTGAGCTCGATCATGAGCCACGTTTCACTCGCCGGGCGGGCGGCCTATAGCTCGGCAAAAGCCGCCGTGCTCGGGCTGACGAAAGCATTGGCGCTCGAGCTGGCCGCAGACGGGATTACGGTAAACGGGATCAGCCCGGGGCCGATCGGAACGGACATGAATCTCGCGCTGATGAAGAATCCCGAAATCAACGCGCAGTTCCTCGCCAATCTGCCGGTGGGGCGATGGGGCAGGGTGGAGGAGATTGGCGCGCTTGCCTGCTACCTTTGCTCCGACGCAGCGGGCTTCATTACCGGAACTGACATCCTGATCGACGGCGGATGGACGGCGAAGTAGCAGCAGCCCGCCCGACCCTATCGCGGCGGGCCGGCCGGAGGCGTATGTTCCGATGGCGGCGGCACGTAGTCGACCAGCGTGTCAACAGGTCTGTGAGCAGCCCACGCGGCGCCGCGCAAGAGCATCTGCTGAACCTGATAGTTGGCGAAATTGGCATACTCGTGTCCCTGCATCCACACGAATGCCCGCGCCGGCCGCCCGCCGGCAAGCGTATGTTCGTAGGTCCAGATCTGCGGCACCACTTCACCCTTGTGTGCGCCTGCGCTCGGAGTGCCGGGTATAACCGTCGTGGCGAGCACGTGGATTCCGGGATTGCGCGCAAAGGTCATGCTGTAAAAGGCCTCGTCGAAGAGGGTGAAGTCTGACATGCCTTTCATGATGGAGTCCTGCGAATCCACGACCGTGTAGGCAATCGGGGCCCCAAGCGTGTAGTTGACCTCGCCGTGCTTCTTGGCGCCTCCCACCAGCGTGGCAAAATAGGCCGGATCCGGGCCGCACAGCGAGTCGTGCAGGCTGACGAGCCCTCCGCCGCGTTTGACATATTCTTCGAGCGCGGATTTCTCTTCGTCGCTCAGATAGCCGGCGTCGCCTTTATAGAGAATGACCACGTCCGAGTGCTCGAGGTCGCCCCGCGAAGGCGCATGCAGCGCGCCGTCGACCACCGCGCCGTGCTCAGTGAGAATTTTGCTCCAATCGGCGAGGAATTGAGGGTAGTCGTGCTGCCCGGCATAGTGGGATTTGAGTCCCGCCCAGATGTAAACGTGCATGCCATTCGGGTTCTGGCCCCAGGGGCGAAGAGGCTGGGTTTGAGGCGCAGCCTGACCGTCAACCCGCAGTGCCGGCAACCCGACAGCAAAGCACAGAAGGATAAAGTGCATCGCGCAGATGCGATGTACCCCGTTCGGGGACCCCATCACGCGGCCACGTGCCGGTTGCCGCAGCTCCGATTGCATCAAGGTTTGCGTCTCCTGACTATTTCGCGGTCGACTGTCGACTAAGAATCATGGACACAAAGCGAAAGGATGTCAATCGGGACCGGGCTTGCAAGGGGGCCAAGCCGCAGCCTCGAAAGCCAGGTTGCTATCGTGGAGGAAGACGAACTCCGGCGTCGGCCTCCCCCGTTCCGGCGGCCTTACCCTGAGCCGTCACCTGGAAGGCTGGATGGGTGAACCCGGACGGCCGCACGATTCCACTCGGCAAAAGTTCGATGGGTGGCGTCATGCAAGGGCCATTTCCGCAGAGGATGCGGTCCCCTGCGGCCGTAAAATATGCGGGCGGGAGCGAGATGCGCGTGCCGCGAACAAGTGACGTTGCACCTCCGAGCTTCCTGAGCAACCCGATGGTCCTTCGGGATGGGCGGTTTGGGTCGGCCCGGCCGAGCGCCTCCAGGAAAGCCGATCCCTTGATCGCGGAACCTGACCTGCCGCTCTCCCGGCGTTCAGCTATAAGATAACTTTGGGTAGCGGAGAGCTGCGCCCAAGTACAGGATGGACTCTCCTCAAAAACTAGGCCGCTACGAGATCGTGCGCGAAGTTGGACACGGCGCCATGGGAGTGGTGTACGAGGCCATTGATCCCAACATCGGACGTAGGGTCGCGCTCAAAACGATTCGGGCGGGAACACTGGGCACGAACGCCGAGGACGTGGCCAAGCGCTTCAAGAACGAGGTGAGGGCGGCTGGCGGGCTCAACCATCCGAACATTGTCACCGTTTACGACGCCGATGAGCAGAATGGAATTCTGTATCTGGCGATGGAGTTCCTGGAAGGCGCGACTCTCGACGCTGTTTTGCGCGCACAGCGGACCCTGAAGCCTGACCAGGCCGTGGACATCGTGCGGCAAGTATGCGCGGGCCTCGAATACGCACATTCGAAGGGCGTGGTGCACCGCGACATCAAGCCGGGGAACCTCATGGTTTCGGCAACGGGCGCAGTGAAGATCACCGACTTTGGGATCGCCCGAACCACCGACGTCATGACCATGACCGGTCACGTGCTGGGCACGCCCAATTACATGTCGCCAGAGCAGGTGGTCGGCAAGACGGTCGACGGGCGCAGCGATCTGTTCAGTGTCGGGGTGGTGCTGTACGAAATGGCGACGGGGGAGCGTCCCTTTGACGGGCAGAGTGTTACCACGATCATGTACAAGATCGTGCATGAAACGCCGGTTGCGCCGAACAAGCTGGACCGTGCGATCCATCCCGGGCTGAGTCGCATCATTGAGAAATGCCTGGCGAAATCTCCCGAAGAGCGGTACCAGAGTGCGGCGGAGGTTTCCTCGGCGCTGCAGAACTACACGATGGCGACGGCGGAACTGCGCAGCGTCCTCGAGCAGCCGACCGTGGACACGACGGTTAGCGGGTCAGGGATGCCGGATATTCCTGCGACGAATCCGCAACCGCAGAGCACGAAACCGGTCGAAGCCCCTGCGCAAAGGGTTTCGCCGCCCCATGCGAGCAGGAATGCTTTTCCTCGGATTGCAGCCGTTGTAATCGTGGGTGTGGCGGGCTGGATGCTTTGGCACTCAATGGAACGGCGCGCGGGCAGGGCGGCGACGGACGCGGAGCAGGCCAGCCAGACGGCGTCCACTTCTTCCGATCAGGCGGAGGGTGAGAAGCACTCCCGTCCGACATCTCACCACCCGGCGAACGGTGGTTTGGTGATGCGCCGCCCGGCAACGTCCGACCGCAGCACGGCGACTTTAAGCTTGAACAGCGATCCACCGACTGCCGCGATTTTCCTCGATGGAAAAGACACCGGTAAAACGACGCCTTCCGAATTCCAGGTGTCCAAAGGGCAGCATTCCATTTCTATGAAGTTGGCGGGATTTCAGCCGTCCAGCGCGCAATTCCAGGTGAAGGGTGGGGAAGAATTGGCGTTTGCCCCCAAGCTCTTAGTGGCAATGCCCGATATGCACGCGCCCGGCGTTCCCAGTGTACCGGGAGTGAAGGTGCCGGATATTCCGGACGTTTCAAAGATGGTCGAGGAAGGTCAACGACAGGCCAAGTACTGGCAGGAATGGGGTAAACAGTACAACCAGCCCGGTGGAATGCTTAAGGTAAGTTGCCGTCCTGAAGAATCCAACATTCTGGTGAACGGCCGCGATACAGGGAAGACGGGTTCGGCCGTGATTCCAGAGATGCCGGGTTCCTATACGGTACGGTGCGAGATGCCGGGGTACGTGCCTCAGGAAAAAGAGGTCGAAGTTCTAGGCAAACAGCCCGCCAGGGTAAAGCTGGTTCTTAAGGAGGCCGGCGAGCAGTAAGGGAATTCCCGCAGGGAGTGGATTGCGGTCAATCTTCCTTCTCAAAATTGCCAGCCGCGCGCGAACTCCAATACCTCAGAGGGACGGATGGGATGAATTGGCGTGAAACGAAGAAGTGCTGTAGAATGAGAGAACAAGCGGGAGTAACTCAGTGGTAGAGTGCGACCTTGCCAAGGTCGAAGTCGCGGGTTCAAATCCCGTCTCCCGCTCCAGAATTCCTCCGATTCAGCAAGTAGACATTTTCAGCGCGGAACGCTACTTTAGTATCCGACAAGGCGCGGTACCCAAGTGGTAAGGGAGAGGTCTGCAAAACCTTTATGCGTCGGTTCGATTCCGACCCGCGCCTCCATTCT